>OOAH01000006.1_pt1 | contig 303026 bp, 247 predicted proteins | sample 1671801 | NCBI WGS metagenome assembly OOAH01 (sample SAMN06348194, study PRJEB24527) | human gut metagenome | biome: human gut; feature: ankylosing spondylitis patient; material: feces | host: Homo sapiens | place: China | collected 2015-10 | reverse complement strand
ATTGCAAAACTCTTTGATGAAAATTTTTGGGTGACACGATGACGAAGTCAGGAAAAAGGACTTCTCGGATCTTCTCCCTGGGAACTGGTCCCCTGCTTCAACGCAAAAGTAACTCAAACTCACACAAAAATGAATGCAACTGACACCTCTCCCGTGCCAGTTGCATTCATTTTTGTCAAGTTGTACTTCTTCGGATGCTTACTTAACTTCACCATATTCGCCACCTCCACTCAGAGTTATAGTACTGTCGTGGATATGGCGAGCATCTTCTTGTGTTATGTATTTTATCTTCATGCCTCTCTATCTTTCAATCGCAAAAGAATTTCTTTAAGTCGAGCCTCTAATGGCATACTTTTATTTCCGATAAATCTATCGAAGTCAGCTGGTGTAACAGAATCTACATACTCAGATAAACTTGTGTGAAGTGCATCCCTAAAACAAAGATCACGGCTGGCCATTTTTGTCCTTGCTTTTTCAATTAGAGGTTCCCAATGTCTTTGATTAGAAAATTCATCATATATAGCATCTGTTTCTACAGGCGATAGTTTTCTACCCTTTTGGGAATATGACCTATCAAGCGCATCAGCAAATCCGACCTCGAAACTTGATATTAAATCAAGAACTTCACTATACATTGTATTGCGTTCATTTTCTTCCCTTTCGAGGTTTAATATCTTTCTGTATTCATCTGCATTCTCTTTAAAGATGCTCCTATATACTTTGTCTGTATATGTAATATATTTGATTTTTCCTAAATCAACATATTTTGTAAGAGCATCAACAAACTCCTGATGGTACTCTCTGCTTGTAAGAAGATTTCTGACAAAATCTTCATCTCGTTGGTTTATATATTTGGTATTACCACCTGTTCTCTTATTTATAGTATCTATTACAATATCTAGAATCAAACTACGAACCTGTCTTGCTTTATCACTTTTTGTAAGTAACATTGATATGTTGAGAAAGGTGCGGAAATTCATTATTGTAAGACGAGTAGTTTTGGTAGGGAAGTTTACTTCCTTACCAAACTCAACTTCCGCCGTTAACTTGAATAGTTTCAGGCGTTTACCTGAAATGTCCTCGTAACCGTTTTTACGCAGTTCTTCTTCATTTACAAGAATACAATTAGAAATGGTACGCGTACTGACACCAAGAAATTGTGCAACCTGTTGCTTAGTAAATTTCAGTTGATTCTCAAACACAACCCCTCTTAATCCAATAGCTTTTTCAGCCTCTTGAAGTGCATAAGTATTGTTAAGAATGTTCTGTCTGGCAATTTCTGATGTCGTTAAATCTTTGTTCATATTGGCAGTTATACTATTACTAATACAAAAGTATATATTCTTATATTAAGAAACAATTAAATCATAGGCGCAAAGCGACTGCGTCAATGAGATCCTTTTGGGGTAGTAAGACACACAAAATCCACCTCTGGAATGAGATGGATTTTATTGTAAGTTGATGATTTTCAGTTATTATACTAACCTATACAAAGTTAATACTCCTCCTCGTTGAAGAAGAAGTCTTCTTTGCTGGGGTAATCGGGCCAAATATCTTCGATGCATTCGTAGGTTTCTCCCTCGTCTTCCATCTCTTGCAAGTTTTCAATAACTTCGAGAGGTGCCCCGGAACGCATAGCGTAGTCAATCAATTCCTCTTTTGTCGCAGGCCAAGGTGCGTCTTCGAGTTTCGATGCTAATTCTAATGTCCAGTACATAGTGATAAAAATTTAACGTTAAGTCCTCCTATAAAATTTTCGCAAAAGTAATTTATTTATTTTCATTTACAATCTTTATCCCAGAAAATTTCGTCTTGTTTTGCAATGTAATTGTTAAACCTTGCTAAAACAAAGAAGTAGTCTGATAGACGATTGATGAATTTCATGATGTTTTCATCGACTAAAATTTCTTGGGCTACTTGGCAGATGCGGCGTTCGGCTCGACGGCAAACGGTTCGACAGACGTGCGCTTGGGCGGCAGCGGCGGTTCCGCCGGGTAGGAGGAACGCATGGAGTGGAGGAACGGTCGCATCCAGTGTGTCGATGCGGTTTTCTATCCGAGCGATGTCTTTGGGACAAAGGCGGCTGGCTTCTCGGAGTTGTGTGAAGGACGTGTCGGTGGCGAGGTAGGAGCCGATGACAAAGAGTTTATTTTGAATGAAGAGGAGCAGGGCATCGTCTTCGGACCGATTTCCTGTTTGTCGAAGGAGTCCTATGTGGGCATTGAGTTCATCGACGGTTCCATAGGCTTCGAGCCTCGGATCGTTTTTGGTGGTACGTTGTCCTCCTACTAACGATGTCGTGCCTTTATCTCCGGTCATTGTGTACAGGTTGCTTTTTTTCATATCTTCGTTTTTGGGTATTAACGGTTATATTGTTCGAGAAGTTCGCAACAGGTTTTGGCATCCGGTACGATGTGGTAAATATCCGGCCGGTCGTACCGCAAGAAGTTTTCTTTGCGCAGCAGTTCTATTTGCTGAATCAATGGGTTGAACAGGCCTTGTGTGTTACAGATGATAACGGGTTTGTCGTGTGTGCCGAGCATTTTTGTCGTGAGGGCGTCGAAAAGTTCGTCGATAGTCCCTATTCCGCCGGGAAGGGCCACGAGTATGTCGCCTCGCTCGATGAGCAGCCGTTTACGTTCACCCATGCTGTCGGTTGTGACGAGGTCTGTGGGTTGTTGACTGGAGCGACCCATTTCGGCGATATGCCGGGTGATAATGCCGAGTACTTGGCTTCCATTGTCGCGGACTTCCTTAGCGACGATTTCCATGAGGCCTCCGTTGGCCCCTCCGTATACTAATGTCTTGTGGTGTGTTCCTATCCATTGTCCTACTGTTTCGGCTTCGTTTTTATATATCGGAGCGACCGTGTCTGATGCAGAGCAGAAAATGGTAATGTTTTGCATGTGTTTCTGTTTTTCTTTCAAAGGTAATGAAAATTCGGTATAACTCAATAAACTTGTTTCTCTTCTCGACTTGCACTATTTTTGCATGCTGCGAAAATAGGCTGCGTCTCGGTATAACCAAGTGGGCTTGTTCCTACTCTTGACTTGCGCTATCTTTGTACCTCCTTAACACAGGGATATTTTATGGAAGAATTTCAAACACATACTTTACCGAACGGTCTCCGTCTGATTTACCGACCGACGCAATCGGCGGTTTCGTATTGCGGATTTACTGTCAATGCCGGGACTCGCGACGAGGACGAGGATTACAGCGGATTGGCTCATTTTGTGGAACATACGATTTTCAAGGGGACGACTCATCGGCGTGCTTCGCATATTTTGAACCGCATGGAGGTTGTCGGCGGTGAGTTGAATGCTTATACGTCGAAAGAGGAGACGGTGGTGTATTCTGTTTTCCCCGGCGCTCATCTGGCTCGTGCCATGCAGTTACTCGGCGACCTTGTCGCAGATTCTCAGTTCCCGGAGAGAGAGTTGTGCAAGGAGCGTGAGGTAGTCGTCGACGAGATAAACTCTTATCGGGATACTCCTTCGGAGTTGATTTACGACGAGTTTGAATCGTCTCTTTTCGAGGGGTGTTCTTTGGGCCGGAATATTTTGGGAGACGTGGATTCTTTGACTCGAATCACATCGGACGTCGCCCGTCGTTTTCTGACGGATTATTATACGCCCGAAAATATGGTATTCTTTTTTATGGGTTCGACGTCTTTCAATCGGGTGAGGGGGCTGGCGGAGCGCTATTTCGGTCATTTATGCCGTCCTAAGAAAGAGTTGTCTCGTGAGTTGAAACCGTTTGTCGAGTCTTTTTCCCGGACGGTGAACCGCGATACTCATCAGTCGCACGTCATTATAGGGGCGAGGGCGTATGATTTGTTCGACAAACGTCGCCGTCCGTTACTGTTGTTGAATAATTTATTGGGTGGCCCGGGCATGAATAGCGTGTTGAATGTGAGCCTCCGGGAAAAGAGAGGGTATGTCTATACGGTGGAGTCGTCCGTGACTTCGTATACCGATACGGGACTTTTTACAGTTTATTTCGGGACGGATCATCGTTATGCTCAGCGATGTATCGATTTGGTGAAAAGGGAGTTGAAAAGGGTTCGAGAGCAAAGGCTTTCGCCGGCGAAGTTGGCTGCGGCCAAACGTCAGTTTATGGGGCAGATAGAGGTTTCTACCGATCATTCGGAGAATGTGGCGTTGGCTTTGGGAAAGAGTTTCCTCCGTTACGGTCGTTTCGATTCTTTGGAGGAGATTGCGTCTTTGATGGAGCGGATTACGGCCGACGATATTTTGGAAGTCGCTAACGAGTTGTTGTCAGAGGATCGTTTGTCTATGTTAATTTATGAGTAAGGCGTGGTTAATTTTTACAATTTCGGGCAGATGAAGTGTGGAGTTTTTGTATATTCGTATTTTCAAATATTATATTTTGAATGAAAATAGGTAATCTCGATTTTGGCAAGTATCCTTTGTTATTGGCTCCGATGGAAGATGTCACGGACGAGTCTTTCCGTTTGATGTGTAAGGAATTCGGAGCCGATATGGTCTACACGGAGTTCGTGTCGAGCGATGCTTTGGTAAGGAATATCAACAGTACCATGCGGAAATTGAGCATACAGGATGCGGAGAGGCCTGTCGCCATACAGATTTACGGACGTTTTGTCGATGCGATGGTCGATGCGGCTCGTCGTTGCGAGGAGGCTAATCCCGACGTATTGGATATAAACTTCGGCTGTCCGGTAAAAAAGGTAGCCGGCAAAGGCGCCGGAGCCGGTATGTTGAGGGATATCCCGTTGATGTTGAAAATTACCCGGGCCGTGGTCGATGCCGTGAAAATACCGGTGACGGTAAAAACGAGGTTGGGTTGGGACCATGATTCGAAGATTATCGTCGATTTGGCCGAGCGGTTACAGGATTGCGGCATTGCTGCTTTGACCATACACGGACGTACGCGCAGCCAAATGTATACGGGCGAAGCCGACTGGACTTTGATCGGAGAGGTAAAAAACAATCCTCGCATGCGTATCCCCATTATCGGAAACGGAGATGTGACGACTCCCCAAATTGCCAAAGAGCGATTCGATCGTTACGGGGTCGATGCCGTTATGGTGGGTCGGGCGAGTTTCGGTTGTCCGTGGATTTTCAAGGAGATGAAATATTATTTGGAGACGGGCGAGCTTTTACCTCCTCTTTCGATCCACGAGAAGATGTCGGTTTTGAGGAGGCAGTTGCGTGAAAGTGTGGCCCGGTTGGACGAACGCCGGGGCATATTGCATATTCGCAGACATTTGGCGGCGACGCCGCTGTTTAAAGGCATTCCTAATTTCAGGGATACTCGCATAGCCATGTTACAAGCGAATACGGTCGATGAATTGACAGCTATTCTCGATAAGATAGAATGTGAGATTTTACCAGAACAAATATAAAAAAGAGAGATATGAAAAAGGTATGGAGTATATTGGCGGTTTTATCGATGTCTCTTACCGCATTGCAGGCAGTAGAAACTTCTGTGAAACAGCTTTCGGTAGATGATTTTTATAAGATGAAGGTATATAACAATTTCGATGTGTCTTATCGTCAGAGTGCCGATTCGGCCGGTGTTATCGTGATAATGGCATCGACCGAGGATATTTCTCATGTCGAATGTGTATCGAAAAAAGGTCAGTTGACGATTAAGTATAAAGGCCCGTCGGATAAAGAGCAGATGCAGGGTGCTATTATCGTTTATTCCACGGCTTTGGAGTATGTCGAAAATAACGGATTGGGATCGATACAGATTGTTTCGCCTATATCGGGAGCGGCGTTTCAGGCCAAAGTACTGGGAAACGGTTCTATTTCGGCTCCTCAAATCGATTATGGCATTGTGAAAGCATCTGTATTGACCGGCAAAGGAAAAATTTCGCTGACGGGTAAATGCCGAGAAGCCGAGCTTTCTGTGACCGGGGCAGGGCAGATAGAAGCCGATAGATTAACCGCCCGCGATGTAACCTGCCGAATTCGGGGGGTAGGAGTAATCGGGTGTCATGCTACCCAGAAATTGACGGCAAAGGCTACCGGAAATGGTGAAGTGTATTATCGAGGGACCCCCGAAATCAAGAAACTTTCTCTGGGTGAGTTATCTGTCCGTTCGTTGGAGGGAAAATAAGTTGCGAAGGTTTTATTTGTATCGGGCGTGATCGCTTTCTACCAGTGTGAATGCCGAGCCTTTCCCGATCGATTGATAAATGTAGTCTTCGGAAATACGGTCGTATTGAGGGTTGATTTGGAAATGTCCGTCCGGGTCTATTAACCCGTATACTGTGCCGGTTTGTACCACGGCCAAGCCATCGAAAAACGGAAATGCTTTGGAAAATTGCCGTTTTATTTTCCATTCGCCTTTACGGTTTATATAGCCCCATTTCCCTCGTATTTTGACAGGGGCCAAGTCTGTGTTTCCAAAAGATTCACTGTCTTCGAATCGTGGTTCGATAAATATGTTTCCTTTGTTGTCGCACCACCCCCATTTTTTATCTTTCTTTATCCGAAAGGTATTCCCGTCGGAGATGAGAGCATCGCATTCGATCGTCCACAAAGTATCGCCTTTGGTATCGATGACTTGAAACAGTCCCGATTTGGCGGACCGGACAACCGCATGCCGTTCTTTTGAGAAAGACTCGGCCGACGAGAATTGCGCCGGTATTCGTTCAATCCCTTTGGAATCGATATACCCCCATAAATTTTGCTCGTTTTTAACTGCGGCAAGACCCGATGAGAACGGTTTTACATCTTTATAGAGCGGTTTAATAACGGGTGTTCCCGATTTGTCGATAAATCCCCATCGTTCTCCTTTTTTCTCTTTTTGGGCGAAAGCTGCCATTCCTTCACAAAAAATCATGACCTTCGAAGCACGGGTGAGAGTTAGTTGCAGTCTCCCTTTCGTATCTATGGCGCAAGGGGCTTCGTCAGGTCGTACTACCCAAGCCCGGTTTTCGTTGAAGATAGTTGCCCGGGTATATACCGCCGGATATTGAAGTTCACCGGAATCATCGATATATCCCCATTTTTTATCCGATTGATTGCATATTAGCGCCATATTGTCGTAAAACAGGGAGGCATCGGAATATGCTCCGGTAAAATGCAAATTGTCTCCGTGGTCTATGTATTGGCAAGAATCTTCGCTAAACACAGGTATGTATTTGGTATCGGACAGGAAATGAGAATCTTGTCCTCCGCATTGACAAAACAAGAAAATGCATGCAGCAGGTATGAAATGGAAATATTTCATGGCGAATATGTTTATTCACCGATTAAGTATAATATCATCTATGATATTTTTATCGGCGGAAGTTTATCGTAGGTTTCGATATATCGGCTTCTCTTTTCTGCGATAATATCTTTTATCGCGATGAGGATACCGGACTCTTCAACGTTCCCGAATTCGTCGTTAATGGCTGTACCAAACATTTTCATCGTGGGAGATAATCCCATATAGGCGTTGACTAACGGCGGAATGTTGTACCCGAGTTTGCGTACTTCTTGATTTAGAATTTTGTAGTCTTCTTTAAAGTCGTCATAAATGAACAATTTGCTCATTTTTTCTTCGTCGGTGTCGGTTTGTAACGGGTGTTTAGGCCAAACGAGACGATCGGGGTCGGGAAAATGTTTGTTCAAAAAATAGAGTATCATGTTTCGCCCCTCTTGAGAGTAAGTGGGGTACATGGTTACTTTCCCGAAAAAGTATTCTATTTGAGGATAATCTACGGTCAGCGCTCCTAATCCGTCCCAAAGGTTATCGAGAGCGAATAATCCTTTCGCACCGGCTCTCGAAGATTGGTATTCGAGCGTAACGAAAGAACGGCCTAACTCGATTGTATGGGGCAGATAATCCTGTAAGAACTTCTGAGAAAATTCAAACAAATGAGATGTTGCGATACGGGGTCGCCCCATTTCGTCGTTACGAATATTTTCTCCTACGATGAAACGGTATCCTCCTATGATTTCTTCGGCATCGGGATTCCATACGATGAGTTGTTGGCAAGGCGGGTCCATAGTATCGAATTCGTCTATGTCGAGCGGTAATCCAGTGCCGCCTCCGGGGTAACGGAATGCTATTTCGCGCAACCTCCCGATTTCTCTCATAACATTGGGAGCATTATTGCAATCGATGATATATATTTTATTTCCGCCCTTGCGAGTATCCCGCATAAATCTGTCCGGGGTTAGTTCTGCTTTGATAAGTTCTTTATCAACGGGCGCAATAATGGGTTCCATGCTATTGATTCTTTTTTATCTGGTAGACTTTTTCTTTAACGATTTGGGCCCATTCTTGCAAACTTTTCGATTTATCGAAAGTTTGCCACGGGATAGGTTTGCCAATGTATATGTCGAATGTCTTGTTTTTGCTGTTAAACATTTCGTCGGGCAAATATATCAATTCTATATTAAATTTTAATCCGATACATTTACGTATTTGCGCAAAACGATAAAAAAAAGTGGAATTTCGCCCTTCGAAGTAGATGGGAATGATGTCTCGTTGAGATTGAACGGCCTTGGCGATAAATGTTTTTTTCCACTCCAAATCTTTTATTTTCCCGTGTTGCAGCCGAGAGCACAAGCCTGCCGGGAAAATGAGCATCTGCTCGTCCGATTCATAAGCATTATTGATTTGCAGACTGGATTCTTTGGCTTGGGAACCGTACTTGTTGATTGGTAGAAACACAGGCGCCAACGGTTTGATATGCATGAGAAGATCATTGACGAGAAATTTAATTTTTCCGCTGTAAAAATGTCCGAAGAAACGAATGAGCGCAACTCCGTCAAGGGCTCCCAACGGGTGATTCGATGCAAAAATGAAACGACCTTCGGGCGGGATATTTTCTTTCCCTATCACATTGATATGCACATTCATATAAGAAAGCAAATCGTCGGCGAATTTTACACCGGTACTGTCTTTATATGTTTTGAGAATATAGTTTATTTCGTCTTGGTGGATTGTGCGTTCAAGGTAGCGAAAAAGAAATCCCGGAATTTTTTTTGCATATTTCGGAGCTTTCTCCTTGACGACTTTTTCTATGTCGATTTTTAAAGGCTCAGAACTCATATCATTTGTAAAAAGTGCATACAAAATTACTGTATTTTTTTTGTTTTTGTGAGTTTGCGAGATGTTTTTGTTTGAGAGTCGAATCGCAGAGTTGTTTCTGATGATTGCGAGAGCCATGTCGATTTAAAGAAATACAGAAAAAAAGTCAAAAAGAGCACCTTTGGATTAGGGATTAATTTCTATCTTTACCCTGCGAAAAAACAAAGTTGAAGAAAGATAGATAAATGGAGTTGCAATCGGCTGTATATCATGTGCCCGCGCTGCTTGAAGAATGTATCGACGGATTGAATATCCAGCCGGGTGGAACTTATGTCGATGTTACGTTCGGCGGGGGCGGTCATTCTCGTGCCATTTTAGGACATTTAGGCGAATGTGGACGTTTGTTTTCTTTGGACCAAGATGAAGATGCCCGGCAGAATAGCCTCGATGATCCTCGATTTACGTTTGTCCATAGCAATTTCCGGTTTTTGAAAAACTTCATGCGTTATTACGGGGTGGAGCGAGTCGATGGAATTTTAGCCGATTTGGGAGTTTCTTTTCACCATTTCGATGATTCGGACCGGGGATTTTCCTTTCGTTTCGAAGGGCCTCTCGATATGCGAATGAATCGACGTTCGGGACAGACGGCGGCTCAATTGATAGCTACGTGTAGCGAGGAAAAATTGGCCGATTTGTTTTTTTTGTATGGTGAATTGAAGAGCGCTCGGCGTATAGCGGCCGCAGTTGTCGCCGCTCGGTCATCGGCTCCCATAGAAACGACGGAGAGATTGTTGGAGATAGTGCGGCCTTATATCAATCGGAAGCAGGAAAAAAAGGAATTGGCTCAGTTGTTTCAGGCTTTGCGGATAGAGGTAAACCAAGAAATGGAAAGTCTGCGCCGGTTGTTGGAACAGTCGGTAGAGTTACTTCCGCAGGGCGGCCGATTGGTGGTTCTTACGTACCATTCGTTGGAAGATCGTATGGTCAAGAATTTTATGAAGACGGGTAATGTGGAAGGGCGTGCCGAACAGGACTTTTTCGGTCGGATAAATGCTCCTCTTCGGCCGGTCAACAATAAAGTAATTGTTCCCGATGAAGCGGAAATAGAACGGAATCCGAGGTCGCGGAGCGCTAAACTGAGAATCGCAGAGAAGGTATAGATATGGCTAAAAAAGGGAAAAACGAGAAAGGCGGATTTATCAAATATCTGAAATTGCTTGTACAGGGGCGTATATTCTCTTTGGATTTTTTCAGATCTCATTGGGTATTTATCGCTTCGGTCGTTTTCCTTTTTTGGTTGTCGATCGCTAACCGATATGTTTGTCAGACAAAGGTCGAGACCATTAAAGATTTGCGTTTTGAATTGTCCAATGCCAAGACGGAGCGAGTGCGCGCCACAGCCCGCTATATGGGGTTGGTACGTCATTCCAGAATTATCGCCCTTGTCAATGAAAATAAATTGGGACTTGAAATACCAGATACTCCCCCCGTAAAATTAATACCGCAAGATGGAGACAAGGAATAGAAATCACATATTGTTGCGGTATGCTCTGGTGATTGTCGGGGTGCTCGTGTTCAGTGTCGCTATTGTAAAAAAAGCGGCCGATACATGTATTATACATGCCGATAAATGGAACGAGAAAGCCGCACGTATGCTTTCTGTCACTCATGAGGTAATGCCTGAGCGGGGCGATATTTTGGCTCAAAACGGCGAAGTGATGGCTACGAACATGACTTATTATCGTGCGTTAATCGATTTTGGCGTTCCCAAATTCAAGTCCAGAGAGTTTAATGACAGTCTGAAAACGTTGTGTAAACTATTGGGAAAATATTTTCCCGAAAGGACTCCTGCCGCTTATGAAAAGGCTATGCGAACTGCTTTTTTGAGAAAAAAACGTTATTTCGTATTGGTTCGGGAAATTACGGGAAGGGATTACGAACTGTTGAAGACGTTTCCCTTTTTACGGCATTCGACTCAGTATTCGGGATTTCATATAGACCCCGAGCGGGAGAAAATAGTCAAACGAGAGAAGCCTTACGGTACGATGGCTTCGCGTGCCATCGGAGGGTTGGACGAGACTTTTCACGGAAACAGCGGATTGGAAAAAGCATTGGATTCTTTGTTATACGGTATTCCGGGTAAAACTGTGAAAAAACAGATTCCGTCGGGTATGGTCGATTGGGTGGCCGAACCTCCTCGGCGGGGACTCGATGTGAAGACGACTATCGATGTGGATATACAGGATATAACGGAGCAGGCTTTATTGCAGACCATCGAAGAGACACAGCCGGAGTTTGCCGTTGCCATAGTGATGGAGGTGGCGACGGGTGATATAAAGGCCATGTCGAATTTGTCGAGATTGCCCGGAGGGGAATATGTAGAAACTGTGAATAATGCCGTGCAAGGTTATGAACCGGGTTCGGTGGTTAAACCTTTGTCGATGATGATAGCTCTCGACGACGGTGTTATCCGTCCCCATGATGTCGTAAACGGGCACGATGGAGTTTTCCGTTATCCGGCGGGAATGAAAGTCCGCCCCATAACCGATACGCACGGTAGGGCTTCGATGACCGCTACCGAAGCGATGAAATATTCTTCCAATATAGGCTTGTCGGAAATTATACTGCGAGGATATGAACGTAATCCCGATGAATTTGTACAGCGCATTTATAAGTCGGGTTTTATGGAACCGTTCGATCTTTGTATACCGGGGGCGGCCCGTCCTACGATACGACATTTGAAATCGACGGTACAAGATCGTATTAACCTGACTCGTATGTCGTATGGATATACGACAAAAATACCTCCCATTTATACATTGGCATTGTATAATACCATCGCTAACGACGGGCAATTCGTGAAGCCCCGATTGGTAAAAGAGTTGATTCGGGACGGGGTAACCGATACGGTCTTCGATATTAGTTATATCCGAAAACAGGCATGTAAACCCGAAACGGCAAGAGCATTGAGAAATATGTTATATGCGGTCGTAAATGACGATGACGGGACCGGTCGTCGGGCTCGTTCGAAAAAAGTGACCATAGCCGGGAAGACAGGAACGGTGAGAACGATAGGTTCCGACGGGAAATACGAAACTCGTTATCGAATCACTTTTTGCGGTTTTTTCCCGTATGAAAATCCACAGTACTCGTGTATCGTTCTTTTGGGAAAGCCCAATTTGCCAGGTATGCCTTCGGCCGGTTACTATTGTGGCGGCGTTTTGAAGAAGATAGCGGAGACGCTTTATTCCATGGGTCGCCTCGATGTGCCTATGGATATACCTTCGGATTCGACGAGCGTTCGGAGTCCGGCTATTTTAAAGGGGGATATTGCAGAGACAAGGCAAGTATTGCAGCATTTGGGAGTTCGGGGAGATGTGACCCAATGTCGCGATATGGAGGTCTATTGCGACAGTATGCCCGATGTCTGCGGTATGGGTGCGCGAGATGCATTGTATATATTGGAGCGTGAAGGATTGAATGTAAATATACAAGGTCGGGGAAAGGTGGTAGAGCAGTCTATCCCTTCGGGAAAAGTCATACAACCCGGTACGACGGTAATTTTAAAATTGAAATAGAAGGATATCGATGATATGAAAAATGTGGAATGTTTATTGTCGGGAATTAAGGTGGTGGAACGCAAAGGGGCGGTCGTGACAGAAGTCTCGGGAGTGGAATCGGATTCTCGTCAGGTAAAGAAAGATAACTTATTTGTTGCGGTGCGGGGAGCTTCGGTCGACGGTCATGATTTTATCGGCCAAGCTATTGCACAGGGGGCTGTTGTCGTTGTTTGCGAAGAGTTTCCCGAAAAGTCGGAGCCGCAAGTGTTGTATGTGAAAGTGGAAGACAGTGCGGTCGCATTCGGTTTGTTGGCAGCGGCATGGTATGGAAATCCTTCGAAAGAGTTGGTACTGGTGGGTGTCACCGGGACGAACGGGAAGACGACTACGGCGACATTGCTGTATGAAATGTTCCGTCTGTTCGGGTACAAGGTCGGTCTTTTATCTACCGTTTGCAATTATATAGACGACATCGCTGTTCCTGCAACTCATACGACCCCCGACCCTTTACACCTGCATCGTTTACTTCGTGAAATGGTCGATGCCGGCTGCGCATATGCGTTTATGGAGGTAAGTTCGCATTCGGCTGCGCAACATCGCATAGCCGGTCTCGATTTCAACGGGGCGATTTTTACGAATCTAACGAGAGACCACATCGATTATCATAAAACCGTCGAGGCTTATCTGAAAGCTAAAAAATCGTTTTTCGACGGGTTACCCAAAGGAGCATTTGCTTTGACTAACATCGACGATAAGTCGGGGTTAGTTATGTTGCAGAATACCAAAGCTGAAAAGCATACTTATTCGTTGCGGACTTTGGCCGATTTCAGAGTGCGGATCATAGAAAGTCGTATCGACGGCATGACTCTGGAAATAAACGGGAAAGAGGTGGAAGTGATGTTTGTCGGTAAATTCAATGCTTATAATTTACTGGCGGTTTATGGAGCGGCTTGTTTGTTGGGACAGGAGCCGGAAGAAGTTTTACGAAAGATGAGTTTATTGGTCCCTGTCGCCGGAAGGTTCCAAACTCTTCATTCTTCAAAAGGTTATACCGCTATCGTGGATTATGCTCATACTCCCGATGCCTTGAACAATGTGTTGAGTTCCATTCGTGACGTCTTGGGAAATAGAGGACATATCATTACGGTTGTGGGAGCCGGTGGAAACAGGGATAAAGGGAAACGACCCATGATGGCTCGGGAAGCGGTGAATTTGAGCGATCGGGTAATATTGACATCGGATAATCCGCGGTTCGAAAACCCGAACGATATATTGAACGATATGTTGGAGGGCCTCGATGCCGAACAGCGTCGTAAAACTCTCGCTATCGTTGATCGCCGGGAAGCGATTCGCGCGGCTACGCAGTTTGCCCAACCGGGCGATGTCGTTTTGATTGCGGGCAAAGGGCATGAAGACTATCAGGAGATAGAGGGGGTGAAACACCATTTCGACGATAAGGAAGAAGTGGAAAAATTGTTCGCGGAAGAGAGAATTTAATAATAATTGTGAAATAGAAAGAGTATGCTGTATTATTTGTTTCAATACCTTGAATCTTCATTCGATTTTCCGGGGGCTCGATTGTTTTCCTACATATCTTTCCGGTCTGGGGTCGCTTTTATTTTGGCTTTGTTTATTGCTACCATTATCGGCCGGCGTATTATCAATAAGCTGCAAATTTTGCAAATCGGAGAGCTCGTGCGTGATCTCGGGTTGGAAGGACAAATGTCCAAGAAAGGCACGCCTACGATGGGTGGGATTATCATTATTATCGCTATATTGATACCTTGTTTGTTGGTCGGGAGACTGGGAAATATTTACATGATATTGATGTTGATTACGACCGTTTGGCTGGGAGCCATAGGTTTTTTGGACGACTATATCAAGGTGTTCAAAAAAGATAAGGAGGGGTTGCACGGGCGATTTAAAATAGTCGGACAGGTGGGACTCGGTCTTATCGTGGGATTGACGCTGTTTTTGAGTCCAGATGTAGTTATTCGCGAGAATGTGGCTGTGCAAACGCCGGGAGCAGATACCGAAGTGGTAAAATATGAATCGGAAAATATCAAGTCTACCCAGACGACCATTCCTTTTTTCAAGAATAATAATCTCGATTATGCCGATTTGGTCCCGTTTTTGGGCGAACATGCCCAGACCGGCGGCTGGGTTATTTTCATATTGCTTACGATTTTTGTGGTGACAGCCGTTTCGAACGGTGCGAACTTGACAGACGGTCTCGACGGTTTAGCGACGGGAACTTCGGCCATCATGGGTTTGACATTGGGCATATTGGCCTATCTGTCGGGGCATATAGCGTACGCATCGTATTTGAATATCATGTATATACCGGGGAGCGAGGAACTGGTCGTTTTCGCCAGCGCTTTTATGGGGGCGACAATCGGTTTTTTGTGGTATAATGCATTCCCGGCTCAGGTGTTTATGGGCGACACGGGTAGCCTCACGTTGGGCGGTATTATTGCCGTGTTCGCTCTTTGTATACATAAGGAGTTGTTGATTCCGATTTTGTGTGCGATTTTTTTCGTGGAAGATTTGTCGGTAATGATACAGGTCGCTTATTTCAAGATTACGAAACGAAAATACGGAGAGGGTCGTCGGGTTTTCAAGATGACGCCTTTGCACCATCATTTTCAAAAACCGGGTAATGCAGGAATCAACGCTTTGATACAAAAACCGTTGCAAGCTGTGCCGGAGTCGAAGATCGTCGTTCGCTTCTGGATTGTTTGCATCATGCTTGCAGCCATTACGATAGTGACGCTGAAAATGCGATAGAAAGGGTTCTAAAATGGAAAAGAAAAAAAGAATTGTAGTGTTGGGTGCAGGAGAGAGTGGTGTCGGAGCCGCTGTGCTTGCCCAAGTGAAAGGGTTCGATGTATTTGTCTCGGATATGTCGGTTATCCAAGATAAATACAAAGAACAGCTCGATCGATATGAAATCCCCTTTGAAGAGGGGAAACATACCCCGGATTTGATATTGAACGCCGACGAGGTGGTCAAGAGTCCGGGTATTCCCGATAGGGCTCCCATGATAGCGGCTTTACGTGAAAAGAATATTCCTATTATTTCGGAAATAGAGTTTGCCGGTCGTTATACTCGTGCCCGCATGATTTGCATTACCGGGAGCAATGGGAAAACGACGACTACACTGTTGACTTATCATATTCTGAAAAGTGCCGGATTGAAAGTGGGACTTGCCGGTAATGTGGGGAAAAGTCTGGCCTTGCAGGTAGCGACTTGCGACTATGATTATTATGTCATCGAATTGAGTAGTTTTCAGTTGGATAATATGTATGATTTCAAAGCCCATATAGCTATCTTGTTGAACATTACACCGGATCATCTGGACCGGTACGATTATAAAATGGAGAACTATGTCGATGCCAAGTTTCGGATTATTCGAAATCAGACGGAAGACGATGCGTTTATCTATTGGAATGACGATCCCGTGATTACCGAGAAATTGTCGCAGTTGCCTTTGAAGTCGCAGCGATACCCGTTTGCCGAAACTCACGAGCCGGGGACGCAAGCGTACACCGAAGACGGAGCTTTGACGATCGATACTCCTGAGGCGAAGTTGACGATGGAGACCGATGAACTGTCGTTACATGGGAGGCATAATTTGTATAACTCGATGGCAGCCGGTCTTTCGGCCTGCCTGTTGAATGTGAAGAAAGAGTATGTTCGCAAGGCATTGAGCGATTTCGAGTCGGTAGAGCATCGTCTCGAACGGGTGGCTTCGGTGCGGGGTGTACAATTTATCAATGATTCGAAAGCTACGAATGTTAATTCGTGCTGGTATGCTCTGGAAAGCATGAAAACACCTGTGGTACTTATTTTAGGGGGAAAAGATAAAGGAAATGATTATTCCGAGATAGAGCAATTGGTTCGGGACAAGGTGAAAGCCTTAGTCTTTTTGGGTGTGGACAATAGTAAGCTCCATGCCTTTTTCGAGGGAAAAGTACCTTATATAACCGAGGCGAGCTCTATGAAAGAGGCTGTGGATAAGTCGTTTGCTTTGGCTACTCCGGGTGATACGGTTCTGTTGTCGCCTTGTTGCGCCAGCTTCGATTTGTTCAAAAGTTATGAGGACAGGGGCGACCAGTTCAAGGCTTGTGTTCGAGCTTTATAACCGTTATCGTTATGGAAATAGAAGTATCGGAAAAAGAGAAAAGGAGAAGCGACCCTTACATTTGGGGTATCATTATCATCTTGTATATCGTTTCGGTTGTCGAGGTTTACAGTGCGATAAGCCGGGAGATTACGGGTGGTGACGTATATTCTCCCATCATCAAACATATCATGCTTCTTTTCTCCGGTTTTGTCATTACTTATGTCACGTCCCAGATACATTATAAATGGTTTAAGGTCTTGGCCTATCTGATGATACCTTTGACGATCGTTCTTCTCGTGAGCATTCTTTTCTGGGGGGATACGATTAACGGGGCAAAACGTACGATCTCGGTATTGGGAGTATCTTTACAGGGTTCGGAAGTCGCCAAAGTTACGATTGTGTTGGCTATGGCGACCGTTTTGGCGAAGACCCAGATAAAACGCGGGGTAAATATGAAAGGCGTTTTGTGGGTGGTCGGTCTGGTGACGATATTCAGCGCTTTGCTGTTTACTCAGGGATTGACCAACACGTTGTTATTTATCGGGATAAGTGTCTGCATGATGTTGATCGGGGGTGTCGAATTTTATAAATTGTTCGGTATCTTATTGGTGTATGTAGTCTTGGCTTTGGCTGTCATGCAGGCGAAAGATTTGATAACGGAAGTAAAAGCACAGCCGGAGACGCAGGAGGTAACGGTACAGGATAGAAACGAGGGAGATAAGGTGATCGTTCGGTCATCGACTTGGAAAAGCCGCTTGAAAGACTTTTTCGACCCTACTCCCGAATATGAAAAAGAGACTACGCACAAGAACTTGCAGGAACATCGGGCGGCTATGGCTATGGCTCACGGTGGAATTACCGGAGTGGGACCCGGTAACAGTAGGGAATCGTCTCGGCTTCCGTTGGCGTTCTCGGACTATATTTATGCGATTATCATAGAAGATTTGGGATTTATCGTCGGTGGCGTAGGCCTTTTGGTGGCTTATTTGATGATTTTGGCTCGTGCCGGTTTGATAGCCCGCCGGTGTACGAGGGCTTTCCCGGCATTGCTGGTCATGGGAATGGCGGTAATGATCGTGTTGCAGGCTTTATTCAACATGGCTATCGTCGTGGGGGTTTTCCCGGTTTCGGGACAACCGTTACCATTGATTAGTAAGGGGGGAACTTCGATTTGGATGATGAGTTTCGGATTCGGTGTGATGTTGAGCGTGAGCCGTTATGCGGTGAAAGATTCCGGAAAGAAAATAAAAACAGAGAAAGAAAACGATTTACCGGAGGACTTGCAGGCTGCGAATCCTACCAATTTAGCATAGAAAGAATATGAAGCGAACGATAAGAGTTTTGATTAGCGGCGGAGGTACGGGGGGACATATTTTCCCAGCTATTTCTATCGCCAATGCCATAAAGTCGAAGTGTCCCGATGCTGATATATTGTTCGTCGGAGCCGATAACCGTATGGAGATGGAGAAGGTTCCGGCTGCGGGATACCCGATTAAAGGTCTTCCCGTAAGCGGCTTTAACCGGAGTAATCCGTTGGCTAACTTCAAAGTGTTGTGGCGGCTGTGGAGAAGTCTGCGTATGGCTCGCCGTATCGTGCGGGATTTTCGTCCTGATGTGGCGGTAGGTGTGGGCGGATATGCCAGTGGTCCCACTTTGTGGGCAGCTGCGCATCGAGGTGTACCTACTCTCATTCAAGAACAAAACTCCTATGCGGGGGTCACGAATAAGTTGTTAGCATCGAAAGCACATACCATTTGTGTGGCATACGATGGTATGGAACGCTTTTTTCCTGCTGAAAAATTGGTGCTGACCGGCAATCCGGTACGGCAGGATTTGTGCGATGAGGCTTTAACTCGTACCGAGGCTGCCGCTTTCTTCGGCTTCGACCCGAATAAAAAAATTATTTTGTTGATAGGCGGTAGTTTGGGAGCTTTGACATTGAATACGGCTGTGGCAGAGTCTATTCCAGAGATTGTGAAAAGCGGAGTCCAGTTGATTTGGCAATGCGGAAAACGGTTCGACGAACGAGCTAAAATGATATTGGAAGCAGCAGGCAATCCTACTTGTATTAAACAAATGCCGTTTATCGCACGCATGGATTTGGCCTATAAGGCAGCCGATTTGGTTATTTCGAGAGCGGGAGCCAGTTCCATATCGGAGCTTTGTTTACTTGGGAAGCCTGTGATTTTAGTACCGTCGCCTAATGTGGCGGAAGATCATCAGACCAAAAATGCCGAAGCCTTGTCGTCGAAAGGAGCGGCGATTCTCGTGCGGGATACCGAGGCTCGCCAACGGTTGATGCCTTGTGCTTTGTCGGTGGTTCACGATGAGGAATCTCTGACTTCGATGAGCCGGGAAATCGCGGCGTTGGCGCAGCGTGATTCGGCAGCCCGGATAGCCGATATAATTTTTGATATAGTCAATAAAAAATGAAACAGTATACATCTCTTTATTTCGTAGGAGCCGGAGGTATCGGCATGAGTGCATTGGTCCGGTATTTTTTGGCGAAGGGATATAAAGTCGCGGGTTATGATCGCATGCAGTCACCTCTGACTACCGAACTTAAAACCGAGGGGCTGGAAATTGTTTATGAAGAGTCGGTAGAGTCGATACCCGATTATTGTCGGAATCCCGAGACGACTTTGGTCGTTTATACTCCGGCGATTCCCGCAAGTCATGCCGGATTGGTTTATTTCAGGGAGCATGGTTTCCGAGTGGTAAAGCGTGCCGAGTTGTTGGGGCTGATTACGCAATCGAGCAAAGGCTTGTGCTTTGCCGGCACTCATGGCAAGACCACGACATCGAGCATGGCTGCTCATATCTTTCATGAATCTCCGATAGGTTGCAATGCGTTCTTGGGTGGTATTCTTCGTAATTATAACAGTAACCTTATCCTGTCGGAACAGTCGCCGTTTACGGTAATCGAGGCCGATGAATATGACCGTTCGTTCCATTGGCTGCATCCCTATATGGCTGTCGTTACGGCAACCGATCCCGATCATTTGGATATTTACGGAACCGAGGAGGCTTATTTGGAGAGTTTCGCTCGTTTCACTTCGTTGATACAGCCGGGTGGCTGTTTGATTATGAAGAAAGGTATCAAGCTGGTTCCCAGCGTAAAGGAGAATGTAAAAATATATACTTATTCGGCTCGTGACGGGGGTGATTTTCATGCCGGTAACATACGTATAGGCGACGGAACCATCGTGTTTGATTTTATGACGCCGGAAGGGGTTTTCGCAGATATAGAGCTGGGTGTTCCCGTGGAGATAAATATCGAAAACGCAGTGGCTGCTATGGCGATAGCGTGGTTGAATGGGGTGTCTGGCGACGATATGCGGAGAGCTATGGCCTCGTTCAAGGGTGCAAAACGCCGGTTCGAGTTTTGGGTGAGACGTCCCGACAGGGTAATGATAGACGACTATGCACATCACCCCGATGAATTGAAAGCCAGTATCCGTTCTGTGAAGGCTCTTTATCCCGGCCGTCGGTTGTCGGTGATTTTTCAGCCTCATCTGTACTCCCGTACTCGCGATTTCGCTCCGCAGTTTGCCGAGGCGTTGTCCCTTGCCGACGAGGTTTTTCTGTTAGACATTTATCCGGCGAGAGAATTACCGATACCGGGCGTAACTTCGAAACTTATTTTTGACAAGATAACATGCAGAAATAAAGAACTTTGTTTGCGTGAAAAGTTGTTAGAACGGATAAAAGAGTGTAACTTTGACATTTTATTGACGATGGGGGCCGGCGATATAGACCGTTTGCTTCCTGAAATAGCGACAATCGTAGAGTCGAAATGAAAGTATTGTTGAGATTTTTGTTGATGGTAGTGTTGGTATCCTATCTGTTTGTCTCGTTCTTTTTTTTACGCTCCTATGCAGCGGAGGATAAATGCAGGGACTTACAAGTGGAGATAACCGACAGTGCAGTATTGCATTATATCTCACCGGCCGATGTATATAACTATATCGAGGATTTCGAGATGGATCCTTGCGGGGAGCCTTTGGGAGGAATCGATACTGAAAAGATGGAGCGCACACTTATGTCGAACGGGGTGTTGGGCTCGGTCGAATGTTATAAAAAGGTAGGTGGAACCGTGTGTGTGGAAGTGACGCAGCGTATCCCGGTCATGCGGGTGATGGCTGACGACGGAAATTACTACGTCGATGCAGAGGGGCAGCGCATGGCTGTCAGAACTCAATATCAAGCGCATCTACCTCTGGTGACGGGACGAGTGGACAGCGTGTTGACCTATCGGGATATGTTGCCGTTGGCTCGGTATATTTATAATCATCGGTTTTGGAATGCTCAAATTGAACAAATTTATGTCAATGAGCGTCATGAAGTAGAGTTGGTTCCCAGAGTGGGAGACCAAACCATTTTGTTAGGCTCGGTACAGGATTTTGAAACGAAATTGGATAACTTGATGCTGGTTTATAAAAAGGTATTCAGTAAAGCCGGTTGGGCGATGTACGATACGGTTTCGTTGAAATTTAAGAATCAAGTCGTTTGTACTCGAAAGAAAAAATGAAATAAAAGTAACAATATATATGGATACGGAAAGATACATAGTAGCTGTCGAGATAGGAAGCTCGAAGATTACAGGCGCGATAGGAACTCGTTCTCTGAAAGGAGTCGTTACTGTGCTGGGAGTAGATACCGAACCATTGATCGGGAGTGTGAAGCGGGGTTTCGTCGTTAATCCCGATGAAGTTTCATCGAAAGTGAAACGTTTGATACGGAAATTGAATAACCGTATAGGCGCTTCGAAAAAAATCAAACAGGTGTATGTGGGAATCGGGGGACAATCTTTACATGCCGAAGACCACATGATAAGCCGAGATTATCCCGAAGGAACTCCCATTACGGAGGACATTATCAAACGCTTGCAGGAGGAAGCCCGGGAAATGCCTATTGCCGGAGCCGATATATTGGAGGTCGTTCGTACCGGAGTACTTGTCGATGATAAACCTAAATCGGGCAGAGAAGAAATCGAGGGCTCGAATCTGAAAATGAGTTTGAAGTTGATCGTGGCTCGTGACGATTTGAAAAAAAGTGTGTCCCGTTGTTTCTCCGGCGAGCCTTCGGTAGTGCGCTATATTCCTACTCCGTTGTCTACTGCTTATGTGGCGTTGAGTAACGAAGACCGCCAAGCCGGAGTCATGTTGGTCGATTTCGGTGCGGAAACGACGACAGTTTCGATTTATAAGGACGGGCTTTTGCGCTATCTTTCTACGATACCGTTAGGAGGGTATAACATTACCCGCGATATTATGACATTGAAAGTTACCGAACCGGAGGCCGAGTCGTTTAAAGTGCGGTTGGGCTCTGCTAAGGTAATGGGCGAAGAATCGAACATTACGCTTCGGGGAGAGAGTTCGTCTGAAATAAAAAGTTTGGATTTGTCGAAGGTAGTCAAAGCTCGTATCGAGGAGATCGTGGCCAATGTCAATGCTCACTTCGAGTATGCGAAATGTGACCGTAAAAGTTTAGGAGCCGGTATGGTGATTGTAGGAGGCGCATCCAAACTGTCCAATCTGGCGGAACTTATCGCGGAGAAGTGCGATATTCGTGTGAGGAAAGGAGCTCTTCGTCAGGATATGTTGTTAGATGTAGCTTCCCAATCGAAGAGTGCCGACTATTTGCAGATTTTGGGGTTGCTTTATTGCGGAAAAGAGAATTGCGTCGAAGTCTTGCCCAAGGTTGTCGATGAGCCGGAAGACGAGCCGCATGAAGAAGTAAAGCCGTTGAGCCCAAAGGAGAAAAGGGCGCAAGAGAAGGCACAGGAGAAAGCAGAACAAGAGCGTCGGAAACGGGAAGCCGCAGATGCAAAGCGAGAAGAAAAGGAACGTAAGAAGCGAGAAAAAGAGGAGAAAGTGAAGGGGCCGGGGCTCTTCGGAAAATTGAAAGAGATGGTGAAGAAGGCCGAAAACCTGCTCGATGATGAAAACGATAATTTTTAAATGGAGAACATCATGAACGAATTAGATATAAATAATCCTCAGTTACCCGATTTTATTGTTCCCGGAGCTGATGAAAAAAAACAGGACGAACCGGCAAAGATTAAAGTGATAGGTGTCGGCGGAGGCGGAGGAAATGCCGTGAACCATATGTACCATCAAGGTATAGGTGGTGTCAGTTTTGTTCTTTGTAATACCGATGCACAAGCGTTGCGAAATTCGCCTGTTCCTGTAAAAGTTCAGTTGGGTGCTAAGGGTGAGGGAGCCGGAAACATTCCGGAGGTCGCTAAGAAATTGGCCGAAGAGAGTGCCGCCGAAGTCGAAGCCTTGTTCGACGATAATACACGCATGGCCTTTATTACGGCCGGAATGGGCGGAGGAACCGGAACGGGAGCCGCTCCCGTGGTTGCCCGGATTGCTAAGGAGAAAGGTGTGCTTACAGTGGGCATCGTGACAATCCCGTTTCTCTTTGAAGGAGAACCGAAGATATTACAGGCTTTCGCCGGTGTGGAGGAAATGCGGAAGCATGTCGATGCTTTGTTGGTGATCAATAACGAGCGATTGTGTAAAATATATCCCGATCTTTCTTGGACGACCGCTTTCGCCAAAGCGGACGATTCGTTGTCGAATGCAGCCCGGAGTATAGCCGAGCTGGTGTCGAAAGATGGAAAAATCAACCTTGATTTCGCCGATGTACGCACGACGCTGAAAGACGGAGGAGCTGCTGTAATCAGTACCGGATCTGGCGAGGGTGAGCATCGCATGAGCCGTGCGATCCAAAATGCACTGACTTCTCCTCTTTTGAAAGAGAGCGATATTTATGGAGCGGAACGAGTACTGTTCAATCTCTATTTTTCACCCGAAGAGGGGGAGGAGCTTCGTATGCAGGAGTCCAAAGAGTTGAGCGAGTTTATGTTGCGTTTCAAGAAGAAAGTAAATGTTATTTGGGGATATACTCACGATTCTTCTTTGGGCAAGGCTGTGAAAATTACCATTTTGGCTACGGGATTCGAGGTATCTGACTTGACGTTCAAAGGAGAATATGGCGGTGATGCCGACGAGCATATCGCTCAATCGCAATATATTGTTTTGAAACCCGATCAACTCGATGATAACGATTTGTTAGAAAAGTTGGATAAGACACCCGCTTATGACCGTCCGAAAGATTTTCGCGATAATTTCGACGGTTCGGAGAAAAAAGAGGAGAGTAACGGTAGTGGCCGTCGTACCATAAGGTTTTAATCGAAAACTATAAAATAGATATAGGATTATGAATTTATTCGATCAGGTCAGCAACGACATTAAAAGTGCCATGCTGGCAAAAGACAAAGTGAGATTGGAAGCCCTACGGGGAATTAAGAAAGAGTTTTTAGAGGCAAAAACAGCCAAAGGCGCCGACGGAGAATTGACGGACGACATGGCGATGAAGATATTGGCAAAGATGGTGAAGCAGAGGAAGGAAAGCGCTCAGATTTATACCGAGCAGAATCGTCCCGATTTGGCCGAACCGGAATTGGCCGAAGCTGCTGTCATAGAAACCTATTTGCCGAAGCAGATGAACGAGGAAGAGTTGACCGAAGCGTTGAAAGCGATTATCGCTCAGGTAGGAGCTACTACTCCGCAAGAGATGGGAAAGGTGATGGGAGTAGCTACCAAACAGTTGGCAGGGCGTGCCGATGGCCGCGCTATTTCTGCGAAAGTAAAAGAACTGTTGGCTTAATACAGAATAAATATTTGAATTGAACTATGCTTACACTAAGTGTTATTAAGGAGAATCCCGAAGAGGTGATTCGTCGTTTGGCAATTAAACGTTTCGATGGCAAAGAAGCTATAAACCGGGTTCTTGAATTGGATAAAATACGTCGGGCATCTCAGGCCGAGTTGGACGGGAAGTTGGCCGAATTGAAAGTCTTGGCGGCTCAGACCGGACAACTTATGAAAGCCGGTAAAAAAGAGGAAGCCGAAGCTGTGAAAATGAAGACCGCAACCATTAAAGAGTCTACCAAAGAGTTGGAAGAGTCGATGGTGTCGGCAGAAAAGGAGATTACCGATATTTTATTGACTGTTCCCAATTTGCCGTATGCCGGAGTACCCGAAGGTCGTACTGCCGAAGACAATATTGTGGAAAAGACCGGCGGAGTGATTCCCGAACTTCCCGCCGATGCGCTTCCGCACTGGGATTTGGCCAAGAAATACGATTTAATCGATTTCGAGTTGGGTGTGAAGATTACCGGTGCAGGATTCCCTGTGTATAAAGGCAAAGGCGCTCGGTTGCAACGGGCTTTGATTTCGTTCTTTTTGGATGCCGCTCGCGAGGCCGGTTACCTCGAAATACAACCTCCTTATGTCGTGAATGCCGCTTCCGGTTACGGCACAGGGCAATTGCCCGACAAAGAGGGTCAAATGTATCATTGCAACGAAGACGATTTGTATCTTATTCCCACAGCCGAAGTTCCGGTGACGAACCTCTACCGTGACGTGATTTTCAATGAATCGGATCTACCGATTAAGAATACGGCTTATTCGGCTTGTTTCCGTCGTGAAGCCGGTTCGTACGGGAAAGACGTGAGGGGATTGAATCGTCTGCATCAGTTCGATAAAGTGGAGATCGTGCAGATACAACACCCCGACCATTCGTATGAAGCTTTGGAAGAGATGAAAGCTCATGTACAGAGTCTGGTGGAACGTCTCGAATTACCGTGGCATATTTTGCGTTTGTGTGGCGGCGATATGAGTTTTACCTCGGCCATAACATTCGATTTCGAAGTATATTCTGCCGCACAGAAACGTTGGTTGGAAGTCAGCTCGGTATCCAATTTCGAAAGCTATCAGGCCAATCGGTTGAAATGCCGTTATCGTGGAGCCGATAAGAAAACGCATTTGTGCCATACGTTGAACGGTAGCGCTTTGGCATTGCCCCGTATCATGGCAGCCTTATTGGAGAATAACCAGACCCCCGAAGGTATAAAGATACCCAAAGTGTTGGTTCCTTATTGCGGGTTCGATATTATCGATTAAGGATTGAATTAAATCGTATATAAAACGGGGCAGTATGAAAAAAATCATACCGCCCCGTTTTATTGAATCCGGAAAATAACAGGGTTCTTTTGTTTGTATCTTGTAACCGTTCCTTTTACTTTCTGCCGAAATCGGCGGGGATTTCACCCCACTTCTCGGTATCCCATTTGATGATGGCATTGGCATAGACGTGAGTATGTAGCCAGTGTTCTGCCCGTGCGATAAGGTCGAATATGGGAGCATTGGTTGCGTTGGGGGCTAGTTTGGTCTTGCATTTTTTTTGTTTAATCCATAGTATGGCATTACGGCTGTCGGAATAGATGGGTATATCGGAGTCTCGCTGTTGCAAGTAGGCCAACCCATGAACGAGGGCGAGGAACTCCCCTATGTTGTTTGTACCTTGCTCCAAAGGGCCTACATGAAACAGTTCGATTCCCGATTTCGTGTCTACTCCCCGGTATTCCATTTTTCCGGGGTTTCCGCTACAAGCCGCATCAACCGATAGACTGTCGGCGATAACCGAAGGGGGTAAGATGGGAGCAGACAGTTTGTCACGGGAGTGTTCGCCTATTTTACGCATGACATCGAAATAGTCGTCGGGGGCATTGCGGAAGGCTTCGGTAGCAGCTTCCAAACTGTCGAAACTTTTGTATTTCGCTCCTTTGAAATTGTCGACTTGTTCTTTACATTCTTCCCAAGAATCGAAAATTCCACGGGCACGCCCTTCCCATACGACATAATATTTGTATTTGGCCATGATTCGGTTATCGTTATAAATGACGGGTACAAAAATATAAAAATTGTCGTATCTTTACGCACGTTAGCGGAGATAAGCCGGTGCGATGTTTCTTTTATATTGCCGATAAGCCGATTCTCCGTGGCATAATCGAATAGCGATGAGAAGAATTGGTATATACGGAATTTTATCGGTAGTCTTGTTTGGCCTGATCGGGTGTGCTCCCGGCAAGAGCGACAAGGAGGAAAGTGTGCGTTTATATAAAGAAGCGATAGTTTTGCTGGGGAGCGATTCCGTGACTATCGATGATTGTCTGGCAGCCCAGAGATTATTGGAACAAGCTCTTGATGCCGATAGCGAAAATATAGATGTATATTTCGGGAAGGTGTTGAACGAGTTGAATTTGTGGCGTCCGGACAGTGCTTACCGGACAGCTTCGGCCGCTATCGAAAAAATAGGAGAAACGGGGAAAAACCGTATGAAGGCTTATTTTTATACGGTAAAAGGGTTTATCGCTTATGACCGGGGTGACGAGGCAGATGCCGAGAAACAACTGTCGGAGGCCTTGTCTTTGTATGAGAGTTATTTAACGGAGGATCCGGCGAATATGGATTATCTGTTGAACAAATCGGTCTTGCTATCGGGATTGGAGGGGAAACAAACGGCTTTGGACTTTATTGCAAAGTCGCCTTTGAAAGAGGCGGATAAACAGGCGTTGATTCACTCTTTGTCGGAGTTTGAATTTCGACAGTTCGGAGAGACTTGGAGAGCGAAGCATGATGCTCTGGTCGCTAACGGGCAGACAGAGACAAATACGATATCGAATACTTTTAAGAAATGAAGCCTTTGTTTTTGGTTGGATACATGGCGGCAGGCAAGACGACATTGGGACGTCGGGCGGCTCAGCTTTTGAATGTCGAGTTTATCGACCTCGATGCTTATATCGAATATAGATACAGGAAACGGGTATCCGATTTGTTTGCCGAACGGGGAGAAGAGGGTTTCAGGGATATAGAGCGTCGTATGTTGCATGAGGTAGCGGAGTTTGACAATGTGTTGGTCGCTACGGGCGGAGGTACGCCCTGTTTTTTCGATAACATGGAGTACATGCGTCACCGGGGAATCACGGTTTATTTGGCCGCTTCTGTACAGACGTTGTGCAGACGCTTGTCCCATGCAAAAGTAAAACGCCCGTTGGTGGCGGGTAAAACGCCGGAGGAACTGTATGAGTACATTACCGAGATGTTGAATCGTCGCGAGTCTTATTACCGGCAAGCCGATTATCGTTTCGATGCCGACGGGTATGAATCGCTCGATTCGGTCGACGAGGCTGTGCATCGGCTGGCTGTCTTGATGCAAAATCCTGCTTATGGAGATGGAGCCGATGAAATATAAATATATAATTCTGGTTTTTACCGAAGTATATTTGTAAATTCGTCTTTATAAATTTAAACTTCGTGGTTATGGCTGGTAGCTTTGCTTGTAAATCGAATGCAGGGGTCGCACCCCAAGAACAATTGTTGGGAACGATGGCCGGTAACAGACGTTTGTCCATAGGGTTACCGGCGGAACATAACGGAGGGGAAAAACGATTCCCTCTGACGCCCGAGGGGGTTGCCTTGTTGACCAAAGAGGGGTATCGCGTTTTTGTGGAAAGCGGAGCCGGCGAGGGTATCAAGTATTCCGATTTACATTATACCGAGGCTGGGGCACAAGCGACAACAGCCTCAGAAGTTTTCAGATGCGATGTCGTTCTTAAAATTACTCCGTTGAATGAACAGGAGGCTGCTATGATACGTCCGGGGGTGTTTCTGCTCACATTGTTGCAGCCTCAATATCAATCGGCTTCGGTCGTGCGCATATTGATGCAAAAGAAAGTTACGGCAGTTGCGATAGATTTGATAACCGATGAGCGAGGCCGTTATCTTTTTGCCGATATATTGGACGAAATTGACGGTCGTGCAGCCATTGTGCTGGCCTCGGAATTGTTGAGTAACCGGAGCGGAGGAAAGGGCGTTTTGCTGGGGGGTATTCCGGGGGTCGCCTCTTCGGAGGTCTTGATTATAGGAGGAGGCCTTGCAGGTCGTGCGGCGGCTCGTGCCGCTTGTGGATTGGGCGCTTTGGTGAGGGTATTCGATAATGATTTTTATCGTTTAAAAGCTACTCAGTTGGAAGTGAGTCCTTCTATTTTTACTTCCAATATGCACCCTCATGTCTTGGAAAACGCCATGCGTTCGGCCGATGTGGTTATTGGCACGGAAGTGCCGGAGGGAGGCCGTTTAGGAGTAAGCTATATCGAGATGATGAAACGAGGGGCATTGTTGTTCGATTTGTGTATGGATAAAGGAGGCTGTTTCGAAACGTCGAGTTGTAGCGAGGCTCCTTGTAATAAAGTGTATGAGCAATGCGGTGTTTTGCATTATTGCTTGTCGAGCGTTGGATCTGCCGTTGCCCGAACGGCATCGATGGCGTTGAGCAATTTATTAGTTCCGGTATTGATCGATTTGAATGACCCTGCCATGCTCTATGGCCATATAAAGTCGGACGAAAGGCTTAGGAATGCCGTGTATTTGTTCGGTGGAAAGTTGACTTATAAGGAGTTGAGCATACGATTGGGATTGCCTTATTATGATATGGCTCTTTTTATGTCGATGTTTTGAAAAGATCTTTGTTTTTATCGAAACAGCTTTTAAAATAATGAATAGATAGGGACCTTACATATTTCTATGAAAATATTTCAAATGCTTACAAAAAAACACTATCTTTGCTAAAATAGTAATATTGGAATTGAAATATATCATGTTGGATTAAAATTGTAATATAAACATGACGGAAAAAACAAAAGTGAAAGTATTGGAAGAAGTCGTGGTACGATTTTCCGGCGATTCCGGTGACGGAATGCAATTGGCCGGGAATATCTTTTCCAATGTTTCGGCCGGTATCGGTGATGAAATTTCTACATTCCCCGATTATCCGGCAGAGATACGTGCTCCGCAAGGAACGTTAGGGGGAGTGTCTGGTTTTCAAGTTCATATAGGGAAAGGCGTTCACACTCCGGGAGACTTGGCCGATGTATTGGTTGCCATGAATCCGGCAGCGTTAAAGACAAATGCTCGCTATGTGAAAAAAGGTGGTGTAGTTATCATCGACTCGGATAGTTTCCGGACCAGCGATTTGGAGAAAGCGGCGTTTACGACGGACGATCCTATTCAGGAGGCGGGTCTTTCTCATGCACAAATCGTTCCGGTAGCGATTACCCAAATGGTGAAAGATTCATTGGTCGATTCGGGCTTGGACAACAAGTCTATCGTACGGTGTAAAAATATGTTTGCCTTAGGGCTTGTCTGTTGGTTGTTCGACCGTCCTTTGGAACAAGCTCAACATTTATTGAAAAATAAATTTGCCAAGAAACCGGCTATTTACGAGGCTAATGCCAAAGTTATGCGCGACGGGTATAATTATGGGAACAACATACATGCTTCGGTTTCGACTTATCGAGTGGAGTCTGCACAAGTGAAGCCCGGTATTTATACCGATGTGAATGGAAATACGGCTACCGCATGGGGGTTGATAGCCGCATCTGAAAAGTCGGGACTGCCTTTGTTCTTAGGAAGTTATCCCATTACCCCGGCCACAGATATTTTGCATGAGTTGGCCAAGCGGAAAGATTTAGGCGTAAAGGCTATTCAAGTGGAGGACGAGATAGCCGGTGTTTGTACGGCTATCGGGGCTTCGTTCGCCGGAAATTTGGCAGTGACTTCCACGTCGGGGCCCGGTTTGGCATTGAAGAGCGAGGGTATAGGTTTGGCCGTTATGGCGGAATTGCCTTTGGTCATTATTGATGTTCAGCGAGGTGGGCCGTCTACGGGATTGCCGACGAAAACCGAGCAGACCGATTTGTTGCAGGCTTTATACGGCCGGAATGGCGAGAGTCCGGTGGTAGTGGTGGCAGCCTCTACACCGACCGATTGTTTCGATATGGCATTTCAAGCGGCTAAAATCGCTTTGGAGCACATGACTCCCGTTATCTTGTTGACCGACGGATTTATTGGAAATGGCTCTTCGGCATGGCGTATTCCGGAAATCGATGAATATCCGGAGATAAAGCCCAATTATGTTATGCCGGAACAACAAGGTACGTGGAAACCATACGACCGTAACGAAAAATCCGTACGTTATTGGGCGAAGCCCGGAACAGAGGGATTCATGCACCGGCTCGGAGGATTGGAAAAGGATTATAAGACTAGCGCAATTTCTACTGACCCCATCAACCATGAAAAGATGGTTCGTGCCCGGCAGCAGAAAATCGACAGCATAGCCACCGATATTCCTTTGTTGAAGGTGTCGGGCGATTCTTCTGCCGATTTATTGGTTGTCGGTTGGGGCGGAACCTACGGACATTTGTATTCTGCTGTGGAAGCTATGAATGCAGAGGGGAAACCTGTGGCTTTCGCTCATTTCAATTATATCAATCCGTTGCCTGCGAATACCGAGGAGATATTACGGCGATATAAAAAAGTGGTCGTTTGTGAGCTGAATAACGGGCAGTTTGCATCGTATTTGTCAGGGAAAGTTCCGGGTGTGAATTTCTTGCGATATAATAAAATTCAGGCACAGCCGTTCATGGTGAGTGAGTTGATGGCGCATTTTTCAAAGCTTTTGGAGGAATAGGATATGGAAGAACAAAAGGAATATACGGCAAAGGATTTTAAAAGCGACCAGTATGTACGTTGGTGTCCGGGTTGTGGAGACCATTCTATCGTGGCTGTGTTGCAGAGAGCTATGGCGACACTGGGAGTGCCTCCCCACGAAACGGTGGTGATTTCGGGTATCGGCTGTTCGTCGCGTTTGCCTTATTATATGAATGCCTATGGTTTTCATACGATTCATGGTCGTGCCGCAGCTGTGGCTACCGGGGTGAAGACGGCCAATCCCGATCTGACGGTATGGCAGATTTCGGGAGATGGCGACTGTCTGGCTATCGGTGGGAACCATTTTATTCATTCGGTACGTCGGAATGTGGATATCAATGTGGTCTTGATGAATAATAAGATATACGGTTTGACGAAAGGCCAATATTCCCCGACGAGTGATCGAGGTTTCGTTACTAAGTCGTCTCCTTATGGAACGGTGGAAGATCCTTTCATTCCGGCAGAACTCGTTTTCGGGGCGAGAGGAACATTCTTCGCTCGTTCGCTCGATGTGGAGATGTCTGTTTCGCAAGAAGTATTGGTAGAAGCTGCCCGCCATAAAGGAACGTCGGTGGTGGAGCTGTTGCAGAATTGTGTGATTTTCAATAATAATATTCACAGTTATGTGGCTGATAAAGAGTTCCGTGCCGACCGGACTGTTCATTTGCGTCATGGTGAAAAGATGATTTTCGGGAAAGACAATAATCGAGGCCTCGTGTTGGACGGTTACAAATTAAAGGCTGTGACTATCGGGGAGAACGGTGTGACTCTCGATGATATTTTGGTACATGATGCCAAGTCTCCCGATAATTTCTTGCATCAAAGTCTTGCGATGATGGACGGACATGAACTGCCTTTGGCGATAGGTGTGATTCGTAATGTGGAGGCTCCTGTATATGACGAAGAGGTGGATAGACAAGTAAAAGAGGTAACCTCGAAAGTACCTTATTCCTCCTTGCGTGAATTTTTGTTGACCGGGGAGACTTGGGAAGTGAAATAATGTATTTTCCCCAAAAGGGTAATAGCACCCGAAAGACTGTCTGTATAGCCTTTCGGGTGCTGTTGTTATATGTTTGAGAGACAAGCCTTTTTAAGAAATTCAGAGCTTGACTGCCTTGAAAAATTTTCTTAAATTTGTATGGATAAATTGTGAAATAAGGGAATACGGATTGATTCATGATTGTTATTCCTGTCAAGAAAAGATATAGGTGTATTAAAAAATTGATTGAATGGTTGTAACGTTAATAATTTTAGCTTTATCGGCGGTGTTTTTCGTGAGTGGTAAAATACGCTCTGATGTGGTAGCCTTGTGCGCTTTGGTTTTGTTGTTGCTTTTCCACATTCTTACTCCCGATGAGGCGTTGTCTGGATTCTCCAATTCGGTCGTGATTATGATGATCGGTCTTTTCGTAGTAGGTGGTGCGATATTCCAAACCGGATTGGCGAAGATGATAAGCGGAAAGATATTGCAGTTGGCAGGAAAGAGCGAGACAAGACTTTTTATTTTGGTCATGCTGGTTACTTCGGCTATCGGAGCTTTTGTGAGTAATACGGGTACGGTAGCCTTGATGCTGCCTATTGTCGTGAGTCTGGCTGCCAACGCTCATATAAATTCAAGTCGCTTGCTTATGCCTTTGGCTTTTGCCAGCAGTATGGGAGGTATGATGACGTTGATAGGTACTCCGCCGAACCTTGTCATACAGAATGCCTTGACCAATGCCGGTTTTGAACCGCTTACTTTCTTTTCTTTCTTGCCGGTCGGTTTGATTTGTGTTTTTGTAGGAATGGTCGTATTGATGCCTTTGAGTAAAATTTTCCTGACCAAACGGGGAACCGAAAAGTCCGATAGTAAAAACAAGAATAAATCTCTGAACGAGTTGGCAAGGGAATATCAGCTTTCCGAAAATTTGTTTCGGATACAAATCCCCGAAAAATCGATAGTCGCCGGTAAAACGATTGTCGAGTTGAATATTCGCCAACAATATCATTTGAATATATTGGAGGTACGGCGTACTGTTTCGTCGCAGTCCCGGTTGTTGAAAACGGTCAATCAGAAATTGGCCGATCCGGGTACTGTATTACGCTCCGGCGATGTGTTGTATGTGAATGGCGATTTCGAAAAAGTGAGGGAGTTTGTTTCTCGATTTTCTTTGGTATTATTGGATGCCCATACCATCGAAGACGGTAAGGGTAACTTGACTTCCGATTTGGCTTTTTATGACATAGGTATCGCCGAGATTGTCTTGATGCCCTCGTCACGTTTGTTGAAACAGACGGTCGGAGATTCGGGATTTCGGGAAAAATTCAATGTCAATGTATTGGGCATAAGGAGAAAGAACGATTATATATTGCATGATTTGAAAGATGTGAAGATGTTGTCGGGCGATGTTTTGCTCGTGCAAGGTACATGGAAGGATATAGCTCGGTTGAGTTCGGAAGATTCCGATTGGGTGGTACTCGGCCAGCCGTTGAGCGAAGCCGCGAAAGTTACTCTCGATTATAAAGCACCGATTGCTGCTGCGATTATGCTTTTAATGATTCTTATGATGGTGTTCGATTCTATACCAGTAGCTCCGGTTACGGCTGTGATGATTGCTGCGATACTTATGGTATTGACCGGTTGTTTCAGGAATGTGGAGGCAGCCTATAAAACAATTAACTGGGAGAGTGTCGTTCTTATCGCCGCCATGCTTCCCATGTCGTTGGCTCTGGAAAAGACGGGAGCATCGGAATATATATCGAATAGTTTGGTTAGCGGTTTGGGCGGTTACGGGCCTTTGGCTTTAATGGCCGGTATCTATTTTACGACTTCATTGATGACGATGTTCATCAGTAACACGGCAACAGCCGTTTTATTGGCTCCTATCGCCATGCAATCCGCATTACAGATCGGAGTGAGTCCTTATCCGTTTTTATTCGCTGTTGCCGTGGGGGCGAGCATGTGTTTCGCTTCTCCGTTTTCTACGCCACCCAATGCGCTGGTTATGCCTGCCGGTCAGTATACTTTCATGGATTATGTAAAGGTGGGTTTGCCTTTACAGATTATTATGGGGATAGTTATGATTTTTATTTTACCTTTGTTATTCCCATTTTAAAGAAGAATTTATGTCCCGAAAAAAGCGTCTTGCCGTATTTGCCAGTGGAACCGGCAGTAATTTCGAAGCGATTGTGACTGCTTGCGAGCAGGGTAAGATCCCGGCTGAAACAGTGGCTTTGGTTTGCGATAAACCTTCGGCTCGTGTCGTAGAACGAGCTTCACGTCATGGTGTGAAGTCTTTCACTTTCGACCCTAAGTCTTTTGCTTCTAAGGTCGAAATGGAGACCGTCATTGCCGATTTTCTCGATGAGAACGGGGTGGATTTGGTTTGTTTGGCCGGGTATATGCGGATTATTTCGGATACATTGTTATCGCGTTACGACGGTAAGATTATTAATATACACCCTTCTTTGCTCCCCGCTTTTCCCGGAGCTCGTGCCGTAGAACAAGCTATGGAGTACGGGGTGAAAGTGTTTGGAGTAACTATTCATTATGTGGACCGTACGGTAGATGGCGGACGGATTATCGCCCAACGGGCTGTCCCGTACGAAGGAAACGATATCGATGAGTTATTCGGACTTATTCATGCGGTCGAACATGAACTTTACCCGGAGACGATCGCTCGGTTGTTGTCTGTTTAATGTTTGTAACGAGTCTATGTTCAGTAGAAAATTCATGGGGATAGACTTGAATGTTGATGAATGAGAGGGGCTTAATTCGCTAACTATAAGGAGAAACGTTTCCGGTTAGGTTGAACTTGTTCGGCTTTTGGAGAGGGTAGTTTACTATTGACCTTCTCTATTGCCGTGCCCCGTAGTCTTATGGGGTGTGGCATTAGCCATATAGGTGAGGTGTCACGAAGTGACGGAGGAGTTGGAAACAGCATTTCATCAGTCGGTTTATGTCGGGCCTTTAACCCCCTCGCCCTATGGGCACTCCCCCTATATTCCCTTACGGGAACACAGGGGGGAGAGGTTGAGATGTATTCCTTTTTCGCCCTTGCTTTGATTTTATAAGCTACACAGAGAGAAAGGGGTGAAAGTGTCGTTTTGAACAGCTTTTTACCCTTTCGGAACTTTGTGAGTATTCTCCCTTCTCCCCTGCCGTGTTTCGTAGTATTACGGGGTGTTCTGTGAAACAATAGAGACACAGAACAATCCATTGATTATCGATTGAGCCCAAATCTATATAAACAAAGAGCCGCTATAAATTTTATAGCGGCTCTTTGTCGTATAGGCTTTTTATTTATGAACTTCTACCCGTTGTGTCGAGGGTTTAGTTGCATTGCGCTCCTCTGTGGCTTTTACGACGGCTTCGGCAAGTTGCTTGAAAGCTAATCCGGTAATGGTATCGTCGAGTGCCACGGGGTGTCCCGCATCACCGCTTTCGCAGATACTTTGTACAATAGGTATTTGTCCCAAAAGAGGAACTCCGGTTTCTTGGGCCAGTCGTTTCCCTCCGTCTTTACCGAACAGGTAGTATTTGTTTTTCGGGAGTTCGGCAGGAGTGAACCAACTCATGTTCTCGACCAATCCCAGTATAGGGACGTTTACCTTATCCCCGGTAAACATACTGATACCTTTACGGGCATCGGCCAAAGCAACCTCTTGCGGCGTGGTTACTACAATTGCTCCGGTGATAGCGAGTGTCTGTACCAAAGTGAGGTGTATATCGCTGGTTCCCGGTGGCAAATCGAGCACAAAATAATCAAGTTCGCCCCATGCGGCATCGGTGATGAGTTGTTTCAAAGCGTTACTTGCCATTCCTCCCCGCCAGAGTACGGCATCGTTTTTACGAACAAAAAAACCGATGGAAAGAATCTTCACGCCGTATCGCTCGACCGGGAGAATGAGATCGCGTCCTCCGATATTCTCGGTATAGACTTCGGTGTCTTCGATATTGAACATCGTGGGAGCCGAAGGGCCGAATATGTCGGCATCCAGCAGCCCGACTTTATACCCTTGACGGGCTAACGCCACAGCTAAATTGGAGGCTATGGTAGATTTACCTACGCCTCCTTTTCCCGATGAAACGGCGATGATATTCTTTACATCGGGCAAGGGATTCTCGGGGTTCGGACGAGCTGTTTGTCTTGCCTTTACAGCTATATTTCCTTTGATATTTACTTCTGGACTTACGAAAGTGAGAATGGCAGTTTCGGCAGCTTTCACGACCGATCGGATAAAAGGATCGGTCGGCTTGTCGAAAATGATGGAGAAACTTACTTTGTTACCGTCGATACGAATGTCGTCTTCGATCATTTCGTTAGCGACCAAATCTTTCCCGTTGCCCGGGTAACGCACTTTGGCGAGTGCGTCAAGTATTAGTTTCGGATATAGTTGCATATTGTCGTGTTATTTTGATGTTGTATTTTCTTGACTGCTTTGTTTACCGCTACGTTTTCCCCGGTTGAAGCTCCGGTATGTGTCATAAGGAATATCAACGTCGGGTTCGATGAATTGTTCACGGGGTTGGCAAACGAAACGAATATATTTGATATTCATGCCCCGTTCGAGCCACTGTTGCTCGTAGAAAGTTTTTATTTCCAGTATGTCGTCGGTTATTCCCGAATGGTAGAGATCGTCGGTCGAAATTTGTACGGGATAGCCGTTTGCTTTTACCATTTCACAAGTATAGGTGTACATGAACGGACTGTCGCTTTTCAGATGGATCAAACCTTCGGGCGATAGAATATTTTGGTATAGTTGCATAAACCGGGTAGAAGTGAGCCGCTTTCTCACTTTTTTCATTTGCGGGTCGGGGAAGGTAATCCATATTTCTGATACTTCACCTTTGGCAAAAAAACGATCGATCAACTCTATATTGGTACGAAGAAAGGCTACGTTATTTATTCCTTCTTCGAGGGCCTGTTTGGCTCCACTCCACATGCGGGCTCCCTTTATATCTATTCCTATAAAGTTTTTTTGCGGGTAGCGTTTTGCCAGACCTACGGCATATTCGCCTTTTCCACAGCCCAATTCAAGGACTATCGGATTTTCGTTTTTGAAAAATTGTTTTCCCCATTTGCCTTGCATCTCAAAACCTTTTTCTTGTAGTGCAGAGAAAGGATATTGGAATACATGTGGGTAGCCTTGCAGGTCGTCGAATTTTTTCAGTTTATTTTTCCCCATTTTGAAATGAATATCGACAGGTTCTGGTTAATTGATTCTTCCTAATTTTAAATGATAGTATTTTCCTGATTCTATTTGTACAGAAAGGATAAATACTTCTCCCGAATACGATTGAGTATCGATTTTCGCTTCGGTCGTTTTGCCTTGTTTTTGATATATTGTGCGTCCGTCGATTGTATACAGGGTTATGCGGTGCATGGGTTCGTACGAATTTACGATGAGCATTTTTTGCTCGAAATATGCTTTCAACGCCTTGTCGTCGATTTGTTGCTCATCTACCTCGGATAAATAACGAATGTCAAACTCTTTCCATTGAGGCGTATTCAAATAGAGAGATAGACTTTCGTCGGGGATTCCCAGCCGGCAATCTTTTTGCGGAACATTTCGAAAGACATTTTCTCCCAGTATCGGGGGCTCGGTCGGATAGGATAACATAACATTCAATCTCGTGCAATTATCGAAAGCGTGGTCTCCGATGGTCTTGACTGTCGACGGTATTTTTGCGGAAAATAAATATTTCATGCCATAGAACGGCCATCGACCTATTTTTTCAGTTCCTTCGGGCAGGAAAGAAAGTCCTGCGATTCTACTGCATCCGGCAAATGCATAATCGCCTATGGTTCGGACAGACTCTGGTAGAATACAGTTGGTGAGCGATGTGCAATAATAGAATGCGCCTTCTCCTATTTCTGTTATGGTATTGGGGGCTTGTATGGAGAGTAGTTTTGTACAATGGTCAAAGGTGTAAGGGGGCAGGCTTTCCAATGGACATTCTTTTATATCGACCTCTGTTAACGAGATACAGTGGGAGAAACAACCTTCGCCCATAGATTCTAGTTTTTGAGGGAGTGTTATTCCCGTCAGAGACGAGCAGCCGGCAAAACATTCTTTGCCGATAGATTGTAACGAGGCGGGTAGGGTTATCGAGGATAAGGCGGTACAGTTGAGAAATGCTTGGTTTCCTATCGAACGAAGGACAGACAGGGAGAGGTCTATTCCGGTAAAAGAGGTGCATTGTTTGAATGCATATTCGCCTATTTTTTCCAATGTCTGTGGTAACGATGTGTTCAAAGAGAAACAGTCGCAAAAAGCGAATCCTGCTATTTCTTGTAAATTGTTTCCCCAATCTATGTTTTTTAGTTTAGTACAGCCTGCGAAAGCGCCTTTTCCTATTTTTTCGGTATTCCGGGGGAGCCGTACGGTCGTTAACTCTTGAAATCCGAAGAATGTGTTTACCGGAATACAGTTGGCATCGAAACGGGTTTGATTTCCGAGGTAAATATCTCGACTTTCGAATGCATCTATCGTACAATCTGCAAGGTCTATGCCGGTTAAGTGAAATAAGGAGTCGTTTATGAAAGCAAAATCGCGAACGTCGATTGTTCCTGAGACGGTTAGATTCGTGATTGTCCGATGCTGTTCTCCGATGAGAGATTGTAGTTGTCCCGCTTCGGTGTGACAATTGTAATTTGTCGCCTGCGAATGTTTCCCGACGGATAGGAACAGAACGATATATAACAACTTTCTCATTGGAGTGACGGCGGGTTTGATTGTTTTACAAAAATAGAGAGACAGGAATAAGATAAAACGGACAAGCTCGTTTTTTTATACCAAGTCGTGCCCTATTTTTGTATTTGCAAAGATAGTATAAACGAATGTAGAAACAAATTTTATTTGTCGGGTCGGTATGTTCGGGTGTTTTTGTTTTGACAGACAGAATGTTGAGCCTGAATTTTTGAAAAAATGGAGACTATATTTGGAGGTAATCTTTAATCTCTTGATATGCGATAATGTGCGCCGCAGTCGAGTATGAAATCCAGTACATCTTTGAAAAGTTCTTCTACATGAGACGGCACAAATACATACGACGTGTCGCCGCAATGTTTGCATATGGTTTGGGGTAAGTCGGTTAATTTTACATTGAGTTGTTCCGACATAGCCATTGCTTCGTCTTTTTCGATTGTCGCATAAGTATGATGTTGTACATTTTTATAATCGTAAAAGGTCAGACAGATGACTAGACTTTTAGTGTAGTTGAATCCGACCGTAAGTGTCGACCAAGTGTCGAAGTCCTCGTGGGACATGGCGATGGTTATTTCTTCCAATGTTGACATAATTTTCGTGAATGTATTGTGGGCGAGCTATATATATTTGTCGTAGTCATTAAATGCGGCTGTCTATGCGTATAATGTTTTCGACAATGAACAGATCGCAAATTTCTTTTTTCTCGATTTCGATGTCGTCGTATTCTTTGTTTTCACTGCGTAGGATAACCCTATCGGGATTATCGTGTTTACGAATATATTTGACCATGCGGTAATCTTCCAGCAATATGACGTAGATTTGCCCCCAGAAGATAAGCTGGGGATTTTTTATTTCGCGGATTGCGATCATGTCACCATTGTTAATAACGGGTTTCATGCTGTCTCCGCTTACTTTGACAATGCTGCAATCGGGATTGATGAAAGGAACGTCTATACTGCCGATTACCAAATCTTCGGTAAACATGCGATCCCGTGCCAAATTACCGGCAGTTACGTCCAGACCGTATACTTTCGCCCCATTTCTTGCTTCTGGTATAATCGCTTCCGAGGGAAGAGTTAATGTGCGTATATGAGAGTGTGCATCGTTGTCTGAGGGACGAAACATATATCCTTTACCCGTACATAGCCATTCTTTCGATACGCCCAAGTCTGCGACGATTCTGTTGATAAGCGAGTCGCTGACAGGTAGTTTTCCGGTCAGGTGTTTCGAGAAGTTGGACGCATCGATCGATATGCGTTTGGCAAATTCCGACTGGGTTACTCCAAAGTTTTCCATCAATGTTTTGATTCTCTCTATTTTAGCTTCATTCTCCATAGTCGTTCACATTTTTATTTTTTATAAAATGGTAAAATTACCATAAATAATTTGCTTTTCAATAAAAGCGGTAGTATATTTGTGTGGTTTTATTACCAAAACAAAGGTATAAACTTTTTTTGAAAAACAAAATAATAGATTAGTAATTAACATAGTTAGCCATGTTCCATCGGGGTATATTGCCTATAAGAATTGTAAACAAAAGGAGGAGATACACAGGCAAAACGGGTAAATGCAGTGTGAATATACCCTGATGGAAGTGTGCTAATAGAATAGGAGAAGTTATGAGAACGATTGAATGGGAGGCTCCGGCTTTGGCATCATTAGCGGCAGCACATTGGTTGGTAGCTTATGAACGGGAAAATTCGCCACGAAAGAGGGTGAGGTATGAGAATGAAATAGAGTTCGACGGAGTGGCTTATATGTTGATGTGTGAAATCGAATTAGTGGAAAGAGAACATAAAGCGGTGTCGATGATGTGCGGTATAGAGCCCCAATATACCGATATGCCGGTAAGAATTATTGGAAATATGGGAAAGGCCATCGGCGAGATTTTGCCTGTGCTGAATAACTTTTTGGACAGTTACGGTGTTATATATGTATGATATAAACAGAGGGGTGATCCGAAAGGTGTGGCGTGGTATAAGAAGGATACTTTCGGGGTATATGACGAGGGTGTACCTGTCGGATTAAAGAAAAAGGCTGAACAGTTTGTTCAGCCTTTTTCTTTTTTATCGGAGAAATAGAATTATCCGTTAACTTTTGCCATGTGGGCAATCAAATCGAGTACTTTGTTAGAATAACCGATTTCGTTGTCGTACCAAGAAACGACTTTTACGAATGTGTCGGTCAGAGCTATACCAGCTTTTGCGTCGAAAATAGAAGTGCGAGTATCACCCAAGAAGTCAGAAGATACAACAGCGTCTTCGGTATAACCGAGAATGCCTTTCAATTCGCCTTCGGAAGCCTCTTTCATAGCAGCGCAGATTTCTGCATAAGTAGCCGGTTTAGCCAAGTTAACTGTTAAATCGACAACCGAAACGTCCAAAGTCGGAACACGCATAGACATACCTGTCAATTTTCCGTTCAAAGTGGGGATTACTTTTCCTACGGCTTTGGCAGCTCCCGTAGAAGAAGGAATGATGTTGCCAGAAGCGGCACGACCACCACGCCAGTCTTTCATAGAAGGACCGTCAACCGTTTTTTGAGTAGCGGTAGTAGAGTGAACGGTAGTCATCAAACCATCGAGAATACCGAATTTGTCGTTCAATACTTTGGCGATAGGAGCCAAGCAGTTGGTTGTACAAGAAGCATTGGAAACGAATTGAGTACCTTTAACGTAAGTATTTTCGTTAACACCACAAACGAACATAGGAGTATCGTCTTTGGAAGGAGCGGACATAACTACGTATTTAGCACCGGCTTCGATATGAGCTTGAGCTTTTTCTTTGGTCAAGAAAAGACCGGTAGATTCTACAACATATTCAGCACCTACTTCATTCCATTTCAAATCGGCAGGATTCTTTTCGGCTGTAACACGAATAGTTTTTCCGTTTACAATCAATTGACTTTTTTCAACATTCGCTTCGATAGTTCCGTCGAATTGTCCGTGCATAGTGTCATATTTCAACATGTATGCCAAATAGTCAACCGGGCAAAGGTCGTTAATACCTACGATTTGGATGTCGTTTCTTGTTTGTGCTGCACGGAAAACGAAACGTCCGATGCGGCCAAAACCATTGATACCTACTTTAATCATTGTAATAAAACTTTAAGTGTTTATTGAATAAAAAATAACATCTTACTTTTTTCTTCTTTTTTTGTTCTGCTTTCTTAAAAACATTTACATTTGTAATATTGTTTAACAACCACAAGGTGTCGCACAACAACTCATCAAAGCAAGCAGCGCAATTAAAAAGGCAATTTTGTATTTCATACAAGTATATTTTGTTCCTAAAATTGCGATGCAAAGGTAAATATTTTTTTTGAATACAATGTATGTGAATGTGAAAATAAAAGAAAAATTTCTTTATTTGCATTGTGTTGAGTTTGAGTAATCTATCTAATATTAATAACTCGTACTATTATGAAAAGTTCATTTTTAGCAGACTTTAAAAAATTTGCCATGCGAGGCAATGTCATCGACATGGCTGTCGGTGTAATTATCGGTGGCGCTTTTGGAAAAATCGTATCTTCGGTTGTCGCCGATATCATCATGCCACCTCTCGGGTTACTGATCGGCGGTGTCAACTTTACAGATTTAAAATGGGTGATGAAAGGGCCCGAAGTAGTCGATGGGGTAGAACAGGCTGCGGTTACACTTAATTATGGTAATTTTCTACAAGCAACCTTCGACTTTTTGATTATTGCTTTTTCTATTTTCTTGTTTATTCGACTTTTGACGAAGTTAACGGAGAAGAAAAAGGAAGAACAAACGGCTCCTGCTCCAGCCCCGGCTCCTTCCGAAGAGGTGAAATTGTTGTCGGAAATTCGGGACTTGTTAAAGAAAAACGAAGAATGAGAAGGATCTCGTTCTCTGCGAAAAATAATAATGCCGCTTCTGATAAGAAAGCGGCATTATTATTGATGACAGGTTTTATAAATTATCCTATGATATACTTGCTTTTGGGCAGGTAGGATAACAAATATACGAATATGTAAACCGTAATAAATGTACACACGGCGATCAAGGGAATTGTGACATAGGCCGCATCCGAGATAGACTTGAATAGTCCATAATAGAAATTTAGAAACAGAATGTGAGCTAAGTACATTCCATAGCTTTTTATCGATATATCCGACAGCAGTTTGCAGGCTGCATTTTTTCCTTTTAAAGATAATCGGCCGATTAGAGAGAAGAGGCCTAATGTCATTAGGAATACATTTACCGTACAGAATCCCCAACTAAGTTCCAATTCGGGCACGGTGGGAACTGTATCGATACGTGAACAGAAAATCCCGGCCGAGAGAGCGAAACCGACTATGAGTATTATCCAAGATAATGCCGCAGAAGGATAGCCGAATCTTTTCAGATAATATCCTAAAATGAAGTATCCGATGAATCCCGTGAAGTAATAGAGCAACGGTGTATCGTTCCAGAATGCTTCACCTAGCACTTCGGGATAAACTAAATGAATATACGGGAGAAAAGTTGTGATTATCCACAAGCCGAGATATCCTTCCAGTTCTCGTTTAGAGGCTTGTTGTAACCAGGGGGAAATAATCGGGGTTACCAGATAGAGCCCGATTAACATGTAAATATACCATAAATGACCTATTTCACACCCGAAATTCACGGGAATGTGTAAAATATTAAGTGCCATTTGGCTAAAAGAATCCCCACGGCTTAACACGTAGTATCCGGCATATAATACACACCATGCGATGAATGGATATACGACTCGGGTGAAACGCTTGCGAAAAAATGTAGAAATTTTGTCTTGCATAGGGAGTAACAAGAATCCCGACAGCATGACGAATAGAGGTACAGATGATCGGCATAATGTGGTTATGATACCAATCCAAAAAGTATTGTCTCCGGTAACAACCGTTCCTCCTTCTCCTATGTAGTAAAATTCGCTGGCATGTTGTTGAATGACCAAGTAACAGGCAATAACTCTCAATAAATCGAGTGAATAATTGCGATTCTTAATCATGAAAATAATTGTTTATGAAATGTTCGTGATGAATTTTATCGAATGGTCGAAACGTAGTTTTTCTCCAATGACAGTAGTTAGTATTGTTCTTTTTCGTTGGGAAAATCTTGTGTTTTCACGTCTTTTACGTAGGCTTGTACCGCTTCGGTGATTGTTGTACTTAAATCGGCGTATCGACGAAGGAACCGTGGGGAAAAACCTTTGTTGATGCCCAACATGTCGTGCATGACGAGGACTTGTCCGTCTACACCACCACCGGCTCCGATACCGATGACCGGAATGGTTACTTCCTGAGCTACCCGGGTGGCCAATGCTGCCGGAATCTTTTCGAGAACGAGGCTGAAACACCCTATCTCTTCGAGAAGATGAGCATCCTCGATGAGTTTATTGGCTTCTGCCTCTTCACGAGCACGAACGGTATATGTACCGAATTTGTTAATGGATTGCGGAGTCAGACCTAAATGCCCCATAACGGGTATTCCGGCACTGAGTATGCGTTCGATAGATTCACGGATTTCGGCTCCGCCTTCCATCTTTACACAGTCGGCATGCGTCTCTTTCATGATTCTGATTGCCGAGGCAACAGCTTCTTTGGAGTTGCCCTGATAGGAGCCGAATGGCATATCGACGACGACTAAGGCACGTTTAACGGCTCGGACAACCGACTTCCCATGATAAATCATTTGGTCGAGAGTGATAGGTAACGTCGTTACATTTCCGGCCATTACATTGGATGCTGAGTCGCCTACCAGAATGACATCGATTCCGGCTTGGTCTATAAGAGTCGCCATTGAAAAGTCATAGGCGGTTAACATCGAAATTTTTTCGCCGCGGAGTTTCATTTCCATCAGGCGGTGAGTCGTTACTTTACGAGTATCTTCGGTATATGTAGACATAATTTTGATTGTTTGAATTTCGGGACAAAGGTACACTCAAATTTTTATATTGCAACCTTTTTCACTTTTCAATCTTGTTTTCTGTATATTTGCATAAAGTGTAGAATGGATTGATTGTACGGGGCGATTCTCTTTGCGCCCGGAGGCGGAAACACAGATCGCGCAGATATGATTGCGGTTTTTCTGTGATTACAGTCAGCCGATTCTATTTGTTCGAATGAGTATTTATAGTATGGAGAAAGAAAAGTCGTCTCGGGAAGTTCCCGGTTGGTTCAAGATTTTAATCCTTATAACGGCTTTGCCGGTTTTTGCGTGGCCGTGGTTGATGAGCCGAGCAACGTTTGTATTTGTCGAAAAAGCTGCTGGCGATGCTTTACCTTGGGCTTTGGTCATGTTATTGCCTTTGTATGTGGTTTTATCTACGTGGATTAGTTATCGGGTGTATAGTACCCGACGAGAGATTTCGTGGATTTTACAAGGTTTGCAAATGCTGGTGTATTTGGCCTTGTTTGTTTTGTAATCATGTTCTTGCCGTCTTTTGGTTATTTCATCAGTTTTATGATTTCGTAGGCCATCGTTTTATACCCTTCACTTGTCAAATGTATGTAATCACTGGCATAGAGTCCTTCTTTGATTTCTCCATTTTCGGAAAGAAACCATTTGTTGGGATTGGTGTATTGTGCTTTACAGAAATCTTGCTGACTCAATATGCGATGTATTTTGTCGCATTGGGTTCTAATTTTACTTGTTGGTTCTTTTCCGGAAGGTAACAGACCCAAAAGGATAATATTTGCATTTGGAAATTCCTTCTCGGCTTCTTGGGTGACTTTGATAATGCCTTCTGCGGTTTCTTCGGCAGTGTTGTTCCCGACAATCAGGTTGTTAATGCCTATGGCTATTATTACATTGTCGGGGTGACAAGTGTTGTAGCCCTCATTACGTATACGCCAAAGTAGGTTCTGGGTGCAATCGCCAGATATTCCTGCACTTTCCCAACAATCATTGCCCAAGATTTGATCTAAAACATCTTTTCCGGGTTTATAGACTACCGATTTGCGATTGCCTCCCCAACCTTGTGTGATCGAATTTCCTAATAATAGAAGTCTTAATTTCTTTCCTTTCAATGTGTCTTTGATATCATCGGCAACACTATGCCAATCGGATCCCTTTGTCCAACCAGCACCAGAACGATATTCATACCCCGGTACTGGATATGTGCATTCATTGGCATATAGGCCAATCGAGGAAAGAATGAAGCGTACAATCGGTTGCGGATCGTTCAGGGAATGGGGGTGATGGTCTGCTTTGGGTTTGTGTATTACTGTGATAGGACATTTCATCTTTTCCATTTCTTTCTCAAAGATAGACGTGTTTTCATCGACTGGAACAACATGGTCTGCATCTCCTACTATATGTAGGCAGGGGATTTTTGCTTTGGCAATTTGTTTGGCATGGTCAATAGGGTTCTTTCTCCATTTTAGGGCTTCATCTTCGTTTAAGAATCCATATGCCGTGAGTAATTTTTGGGTGTCTTCCAAGTATTTGGGTGAACGGCCTTTTCCCATTGGCCAACTTTTGAAGTCCATAACCGGGGCGTCAACATAGATACAAGCGACTTTTTCGGGATTTTGGGCTGCCCAATTGTATACGATCAGTCCTCCCCGGCTCATTCCTTCTAAGACGACTTTTTTGTCGAATCCGTTATTTACCATCAGCTGGTAGAATGTATCCCAACGAGCAATAGCCTTGTCGGAACCGTATAAATCTGCGACGTCGCAATATGCGATATGCAATCCGTGCTCCAATAACTCTATGTCGGTTTGTGGCTCATGTCCCCAAAATCGAGCACGTATAACCCACGGCTTTCCTTTCGCTTCGATATAAGGTTTGACTATTTTACACGGAATCCCTTTGTAGCTAAAATTGTATCCTTGAAATCCGTGAAAGTTGAATGGGTTTGATTCTTTCTGCCAATCGAGCTTTTCGGAGCTGCTTTGTTTCTCGATTTGTTTTAAATAAGACCCTATCTTTTTTGCCATCATTCCTGCTCCGATGGCAGAAGGGTGTATTCTGTCGGGCATGATGTCTGGTTGCCACTGGTCACCGAATAGATTGAACAGATTGATGATTTCCAAATTATTGTTCCATGCGATTTCTTCTACCATGGGGCGTATGGATTCGCTGATATATCCAGCATTGATGGAGGATTCATCTAACAGGAAACAGCGAACTGGGGTCAGTAGAATAATTCTCGGGTGTGAAGGGAGAGCTTTGTAACTGTTTATCAATTTTTGATAGTCGTTCTTAAATTCCGTTTGATATTTCCAGTTTTGAGGCTTTGTGTCGTTCGTCCCTAATTTTATCAAGACTATATCCGGCAGGAATTTTTGTGAATCCATATAGGCATGTGTGTTTATATATGGAAAGTCTCCTTTTGATAAAAGGGTGCTTCCGGATACTCCGAAATTTCTCACTTCGTAATCTTTTCCTAAATAGGCTTGCAATTGAGCGGGATAGCTGTTTTTCTCTCGATTAGGGATAAATGCCCCGTATGTTATACTGTTTCCGATACAGGCGATTTTAACTGGTGTTTCGCGTGCAATGAGGTTGGTTGGGAGTATCGCTGCGAGTAATATACCGATGATTCTTATTTTCTTTAAGGTGTGCATATCATTGTGTGTTTCTGTGTTTTGTCACGGATTGTATAGATCGGGATTGGAAAAATTGATAATGTCCATTACCATTTCATAGGCTTGTTTAGCCGGGCTGTCTGGATTGATTTCTATGGCTTTCAGATAATTCTCGATTGTGAGTTTCCAGTTTCCTTGTTTCCAAAAGACCAGTCCTTTCAAATAGTATGCCCTGTCGTCTTTCGAGTGGTTCGAGAGCCATTCATCGATGTATGCAAGAGCTTTTTCCAAATTGTTTTCTGCGATGAGCCGGTTTATTTTTTCTGAGTCCATTTGTTGCTTTCTTTTGGGCAAAGATAGTGTAAACCGAGGGCAGAAACAAATATACTTGTTGGCGTATGGATAATATGACAACAGGGAAGTCCTAAGAGCAGGACTTCCCTGTTGTTTCAATTTGCATCTTTGATTAATGGGTTAGTTTTTCGGGTTTGGGTAGTTCTAATTCGTTCCCTTCGGGAGCCAAGATAAAGCCTTTGTTGTTCCATGTGCGCAGATAGCCGCCGATGTTGTTGTTAATCATCAGTAGCTGGAATGCATGTTTGCCTTTTTGCAAAGCGATGGAATTACGTGTGCGGGAATGGCGTATGAGTTTACCGTCGTTGCTGATGATGACTTTTCCGTCTATTCTCAGTTCGTCCATTTCGGAGGAAAAATAGTATATGCCATCGGCGGGAACTTCGAAGTAGCCGGTGTAGCAGTATGCTCCTTTGTCTTCGATATCCGGTTTGAATTCAAAATCTTTGACAACCTTCGGTGCACTCCAATGCGCTCCATCGAGGTCTTTTACAAAATAGAGGTTTCCCTCGGTACGTCTCAACTCGATACCGGGTTGGGTGCTTTTTTCGGTAGCCGGCATGAGCTTTTCGCGAACTACTTCGATAGAGCGTACCGGACTTAATTTCCCTGAGGGGAGCATAGTGGCTATTTTGACTGTTACATCTTTATTGAAATATAACGGCTTTTCGTATTTTGTCGAACTTGTTTGAGGATCACTCCCATCGGTCGTATATACCATAGGATAGTTGCGGCTGTTTTGGAACGTCAGCGTGGTACTTTCGGTATATGCAATACGGTCGGCCATAGGGCCTTCGGGCATGGGTATGTGGTAGTTGATGTGGTGCATATCGAGTCGGATCAATTGATTGTCGAGCCGACGAGTGAAAGAGTTGTAATCTTTTTTCTCTTTGGGTGTCCAATCCAATTCTGCCAAAGCCAGCATGCGGGGATATAACAGGTATTCGGTATACTCGGGGGTTACGGCATATTCGGTCCACATGTTGCATTGTGCTCCTAAAACGTGGTGACGCAGATTCTCTGGAATTTTTTGGGATTTTGGGTCGTAGCCATAGATTTTGTCGAGTAGAAGTTTGAATCTTATGGCGATGGGTTCGGCTTCGATCGCTCCTTGTCCCTGATCGATGTACAACCATTTTTTCGGGGTCATGATAACATCGTGTCCCATAGAAGCGGCAGCAATTCCTCCTTCTTCTCCTCTCCAAGACATGACTGTCGCCGATGGAGCCAATCCACCTTCAAGTATTTCGTCCCAACCGATCATCGATTTCCCGTGTGCGAGAATTATTTTCTCGATACGGCGAATGAAGTAGCTTTGCAACTCGTGGGCGTCTTTCAGGTTTTCGTCTTTGATTCTTTTCTGGCATTTGGGGCATTCGTTCCATCTTACTTTGGGACATTCGTCACCGCCGATGTGGAAGAATTTGCCGGGAAACAGAGGAATGACTTCTTCGAGAATGTCTTGTAAAAATTCGAAAGTTTTGTCGTTTCCGGCGCAATATACGTTGTCTTCCACGCCCCATTTGTTGCGTAGTTCAAACGGGCCCCCTGTACATGAATATTCGGGGTATGCGGTTAAGGCGGCGAGTGCATGTCCGGGAAGTTCTATTTCGGGGATAACGGTAATATACCGCTCTGCTGCGTAGGCAACGACTTCTTTGATTTGTTCCTGTGTGTAGAAGCCCCGATGTATGCTTCCGTCGGCATTCCGGCGTACAGAGCCGACCTCGGCGAGACGGGGATATTTTTTTATTTCTATGGTCCACAGATGGTCGTCGGTCAAGTGCCAATGGAAATAATTCATTTTGAACATGGACATGATGTCGAGTTGTTTTTTTACAAATTCCACGTCGAGGAAGTGGCGACATACGTCGAGCATCATACCTCGGTATCCATAGGCGGGTTCATCTTTGATTTCCACACAAGGGATTTCCCATGCTACGTTATCGATAATCGTTTCGCTCTCGATTTGGGGAGGAAGCAACTGCATAACCGATTGCATGCCATAAAAGACTCCTTGCGGAGTTTTGGCTTTGACAATTACCTTTTTGGGGGTTACGGTCAGTTGGTAGCCTTCGTTCCCTATTTTTAGCGACTTGTCTATTTGCAGACTGATAGCGTTTGAGCTCCCGCTGTTTTTTATATTTAGATTATATCCTGTGGAGTATAGGATTTTTGACTGGAAATAGGCAGCTACTTTTTTTAAATCAGCTCTTTGGGTTTTCCCAATGGCAAAAGAGGTTTTGGAATTTAAAGTAAAATGTCCGTTTTTCTGAACCAAACTTTGGGGAGTGGGAGTGATGTCCAAATGGTTGTCTTGACCCATGATTACAGAACTCGATAGGACGAGAAGACAAATCCATAGGCAAGAAATAGAAAGTGCTCTTTTCATTATAAATAATTTTTATGAGATGAATAATAGGGTCGTTAGTTTTCTCCGTAGTTTACAGTAATGTTGATTACATTCATGTTATTTACTTCTATTTCGACAGTTTGGTATCCCGATTTTTTGAAGATGAGATATTCGTGATTGCCGGTAGTGAATTTGAACTGACCTTTTGCGTCGGTAACAGCAATGGTTTTTCCGGTGCTTTTTTCAATAATCTGCATATCGGGAACGAGGGTAGCCTGCACGTCACGTACTTCTCCTTTCACTTCCATTTGGCGGGAACTTTTTTTGTTTTTAGGTTTTACGATTTCGTCATTTCCGATAGTCGATGGTTCTCCGGCCACGATGGTTTTCGACAAAATGATATTATTCGATGCTTGTCCTACTTCCAAAATGAACTCGCCGGCTTCGACGAAGCGTTGGTTTTTCTCGTCGACCAAATAGAGATCGGAGATGGGTACTTGAAGTTGTACGGTGCGGGTTTCACCGGGCGCTAATTCTATTTTTTTGAAGTCGCGCAGTTGTTTTACCGGTGTCACATAGGTACTGGCTTTGTCTCGGACATATAATTGAACTACTTCTTTACCGGTGTATTTCCCTGTATTTTTTACTTCTACTGCGGCGTGTATCGTGTCGTTCAATTCGTATTTGTCTTTGTCGGTGGAGAGATTCTTATAAACGAACGAGGTATAGGAAAGTCCGTATCCGAAACTATATAGAGCCGAAGGAGCCGAGAAAACATAGTCCCGTCCGGGTGAGTCGTAGCTTCCGGGGTTTTTGTAGAATCCACGGTCGGACGGCAGATAGTTGTAGTAGACAGGCAAATGTCCGGTGCTGCGAGGGAAAGAGAAAGTGAGTCTTCCCGAAGGAACGACTTCTCCGAATAGGATATCGGCAATGGAGTTTCCGGCTTGTTCACCGGCATACCATTGGACGAGTATAGCGGGCAAATTGTTCTTTTCCCATTCTATGACAAAAGGTTTTCCTGTTACCAATACAAGTATGACGGGAGTGCCGGTTCGATATACTTCGCGTATTAGTTGCGATTGCGCTCCGGTGAGGTTCAAATCGTTCAGGTCGAATCCTTCTCCGCAAGTGGAGCTTTTGTAGTCACGGGCCAAAGCGGCACTGGCGCTACCACCGAAAATTACGGCTACTTCGCTGTTTTTGGCGGCTTCGACCGCTTCGGCTATTCCCGATGTGTCCAATGATGTGAGACTGCAACCTTTGGCGTAGTGTATGGCGGTGTTTTTGTTTACTCGGTTCTTGATACCTTGTAGCGGGGTGACACCGTCTTTGTTGTTGCGGCTCCAAGTGTAATCTCCGAATTGGACTTGGTCGGCATTGGGCCCGATAATGGCGATCGATTTCAGGCTTTTGGTATCGAGCGGCAGTAACTGGTTTTCGTTTTTCAGCAGAACGGTCGATTCGTCGGCAATCGTTTTGGCGAGTTTAACGCTTTCCGGGGAGTGTCGTTTACGGTTTTTGAAGGTTTTGCCGTAAGGGTCTTCAAAGAGTCCCATAGCGAATTTTGCGAATAAAACCCGGCGGACGGCCATGTCGAGAATTTTTTCATCGAACTGGCCTTTTTCGATCAATCCTTTCAAGAAGGGATAGCATTTGCTCGATGCCTCGGCATCGAGCCCGGCAGAAATGGCTTGAATGGCGGCCTCAGAGGAGTTGCGGGCTGTGAAATGCAACGTTTTGAGCATTTCGATAGCACCCCAGTCGGAATATACATATCCTTTGAAGCCCCATTCGTCACGAAGTATATCGGTAAGCAGATAATGTGATGCTGAGTTGGGTATATGGTTCCAAGAGTTATAGGTCGACATGACTGCCAATATTCCGGTGTTTTTAACAACCATTTCGAACGGTTTGAGATAGATTTCGTGCAAATCTCGCAATCCGCATTCTACCGAGGCTAAATTTAATCCGCTCAACGGGTTGCCGTGCGGGCCGTAATGCTTCAACATGGGCGATATGCCGTTTTCGAGATACCCCGAAACCTCCTCGATGCCGAAAAGGCCGCATAGATATGGGTCTTCCCCATAGGACTCTTCGACCCGTCCCCAACGTAAATCGCGTACTACGTCTATACAGGGGGATAGAACTTGTCGAAATCCCATGCTGTGGAGATCGTCGGAAATCATTTGCGTTTTCTTTCGTGCCAGTTCGGGATTAAAGGTGCTCCCCAAAGCGATGTTTTGGGGATATATGGTGGCTCCGTCGTGCACAGCACCGTGCAGAGATTCTGCAACTGTGAAGATGGGTATTCCCAACCGGGTTTTTTCTACCATGTATTTTTGAATGAGATACATGCTTTTAGCGCAATTGTCGCCGGTGAGGGGAAAGCCTTCGACAAATCCCCATGAAGTATTACCTGCCCAATCGGTCAGTTTTTTCATATCGAGCTCTTGCCCGTTAAAAATTTTCGAAGAGTGTATGTGCCGTATTTGTGCGATTTTTTCATCGACAGTCATGCGGTTCAGCAAGTCTTCTACGCGTTCCTCGATGGGGAGATTTTTGTTTTTGTATGGTAGGGATTGGGCTTTTGCCATATCGAGGGTCGATGTGGCGGTGAGAAGGGATAAAAAGGCTATAAAAATTTTGTGTCGCATAATGTGGTATGTTTTTAAGGATTCTGTTTCTGTAAAAAGACAACCGACATAGGCTTTTTTACATAGGAGAACCGGGATATTTAAATGTTTTTATAGGTTTGTTGTAATTCGATGAAGTATTTTTTATAGATTTCTTCAACAGCAGAAATCGCATTTCCGGTAGAGGTACTATCGTAGCGTGTATCGGAGTCGACCCAATTTTTTTCGATTTGGAAATAATCGGGTTCTTGTGCGGTTTCTCCTCTCAATAGAGCCAGTTTGTAGTCGACCCATGCTTCCCAACGAGGCAGATACATGTCTCTCATCAACCCGCTCCATTCTTTAAGGGCGTAATCGTGGAGTTTTGAGTCGTGGTTTGTCCAAGTGGTAATTTGTCTTTTTGCGTTTGCAACGAAACGCTCCTGTTCCTGAGGCGTACAAGCGGCGTTGCGTGCTTGGTTTATCCATGTTCCTACATTGAACTCTTTGCGGGTGGACAGCAGTTTGTCTTCGTCTCGAATGAGAGCGAGGAATTTGGAGGAATAGGTTTGAAATCCTTTTAAATCGTTTCGATAAAAGGCGTTTACCGCCTGTTTGTGAAGATATTTTGCGTAATCACCTAAAACTTGTCGTGTGAGATCTACCAAATCATATTGATAGGTTTCGGATTGTGCGAATTCGTGTCGGACATTATACATGCATTCCCATGCTGTAACGATTTCTGCGGGATCATAGAAAATCTCGGCAGTACCCCATGACGAGGCGTGTTTGATTGTATCGGAGGGGCGTGCACATATATAAGATTCGACGGGCCCTCCTATTTCATTGTGACATTCGTAAATGGTTTTCGACAGAATTTCCCAAGCTCGATTGCAGTTTGGATCGGCTTTACCGTACCGATATTGCGTATATTGGTTCACCCAGTCTTTTATATCGATGCTATCCTCTCTCCAAGCCATGTCGTATACCATGTCATATACGACGGGAATCGTACCGATTCCCTCGGGAGCTGTTCCTATTCCACATAGGTTTTTTCCCAACGGGTGGTTTTTGGCAAAGACTACACCAGAGGCATAACTGCTCATTTTGCCATGCAGCCCTGTTTTCCCGCCGAAATTGGGCAGTGCGCACCAAATCCAGTCGTGGTGCATGTGTCCTTCGGCTTTGTAAAACAACGAGTTTTTTATGCCGCCCCATTGGGGACGCTCGCATGCCATGAGGTCGAGAATGATGGCCTCGCCATGTTCCAACCCTTCCAATAGGTCGCGCATGGGGTTACGTTGCCAGCCTTGTATGATCCATACGGCTTCTGGGGTTTTGCGTCTCATGGCTTGCAGTATTTTTTTAGCCGCGGCTTTTACATCGATACCTTCCGACTGACCTCCTTCGTGGAATGGGTCTCCGGCGAAATAAACGGCTTTACCGAACAGTTTTTCCTGTTCTTCGTAGTATATGTCGGCGATTTTATCGAAAAGGGGATCGTTCGGGTCTAAGAACGCAGGACGCTGATAGGTTTGCCATTCACCTTGTTCCTTGATGTTGGCTTCGGGGAATTTTTCTTTCAAACTGTTGGGAACCATGCCATAGAATCCTTGAAAGACGGGAGCCATACCCAACTCTCTCATGCGACGCAGCATTTTTTGTTGGAGGTCGGTTTGCCGGTCTATGAATTTTTGGGAAACGGGGCCACCGAAGCCTTCGAGATTACCCATGAGCCACCACGCTTCATAGCCGGCTCCGGGAAGGAATTCCGATATTTCTTTTTCGTTATATCCCAGTCTTTTGAGCGTGTTTTGCCAAACGGCGTACTGGCTGTTGACGGCCATGAGAGGGAGATTGACACCTTGCAGGGCCATGCGGTCTATTTCTTTTTCCCATTCTTCCCACCCCCAAAAAGCCATAGAGTAGCTATATGTGCAATAATTCAGATAATACCGCAGGGGTTGAGAGGCTTCGATATGAACCGGTTCACCGACTGCGGGCAGTGTATCGGGTATGGAAGCCAGATTATCGCCACACCAAGAAACAGAGGCATGGCAATAATGGCGCAGGTAGTGGTTTAGTCCGCGTGCCATAGAGATTCCGTTATTCCCTTGTATCTCTATTTTATCGCCATTCTGCCTTAGTTCGAAGAAATCTTTTTCGGCAGGAACGAGCGTAAAGATGAAATTATCGGAGTGCGATGGTACAATGCGTTCGGCGAGCCGGGCGGCAGAGTCTGTATATTCCGGAGTCCGGGAGCAAGAAGTGATCCATAAGGCTATGAGTCCTATGAATAAGAAACAGTGTCTTAACATGGCTTTATGAAAGTTTCAATTAAATTTATTTACATATAATGTCCGTGAATACAGGATAGTGGTCCGAAATTTCACCCAAATCTATTGTTTTTCCCTCGATATTTATTTCTCGCACGATTTTGCTGTCGACTATCTTTATCTTATTCTTCCCTTTTTTGCTCAATAAAATGAAGTCGATCAATGCGCCGTTGTCGGTTCTTCCGGGGATCGTGTTGCCGACCGTGTCGCTTGCAATGATAAAATCTTTTTGGTATAGAGGGAAAGATGCGCTGTTTCGCGACCAGCGGAAAGAATCGTTGAGGTCTCCGGCCACGAATACGGGTTTTTTCATTTCGCGGGAGTCGTTGCAAATGATTTTAGTTCCTTGTCTGCGTTTTTCGTTATTGAGGTCGGAATGTGTGGCGATGAATACAAATTTTTCGAGTTCCAGTTGAATGGCCGCTCTTGGCTCGTCTCCCGGGAGATAAGCGATGTATCGGCTGACAATCGGCAGATTTTTTCTAACCAATGCGCCGCAACCGATACTTCCCTTCTTGTCGAAGCGAGCCGCATTGGCATACACATCGGTATATTCGATTCCTGTATGTTCGGCTATTTCGCGCAGTAGATAACGGGTTCCCCGGCTTTGAGATGCACTGTCCAATTCTTGCAGGGCGATAACGTCGGCATCCAAAGCTTTGATGACTTGTGCAAGTTTTTTCACGTTGTTTTCGTTAATTTCTCCCGGATCATAACCTCCTTTACAATAATGGGTGTTGTAAGTGAGTAGTCTGATTGCTCCCGGGGCTTTGGGATAGGACTGCGGTTTTACCGAGAACAATGTCCCGGCTAAAACGATAAAGAGTAATATCGCTTTCTTCATGATGTGTTTTATGTGTTTGTCGGCTGTTTTATAGGGATAAAAAGAACTCTAAGTTCATTTATATGGACTTTGATAATTGTATAAATAAGTTTAATAAGAATGATTTATCTCTTGATAATCTTTCCTTTGAATGTCGTGCCGTTATCTGCGAAAATTTCCACGATGTATATTCCGTTCGATAAAGAGGAGATGTCGATCGATGCCGTGCCGGGGTTATTTGTCTCTAATTGTTTTTGACCGGTCATCGAGTAGATGTTTATTTTTCTGACGGGGGATTCGCTTTGAATGTTTAATGTGTTTTGTACTTGGGTGGGATATATTTGAATCGAATTGCTTCGGGTAGCATTTTCGATTCCACTTAGCCCGGGAATCTCGATGTCTACATAAACGGGGTAGTGGTCGGATATCGATCCCAAGTCAATGACCGAACCGTTTACTTTCAATGTGCGGACAATGTGTGTCTCAACGATTTTAATTCCCGAGTTTTTATAATCTTTGAACAAGATATAATCGATGAGAGCCCCGTTGTCGGTCCGACCCGGAATGGTGTTACCTTCCGTATCGCTGACGATAGAAAATTTATCGGCCAGTACGGGGAATGCGATTCCTCCGTTGCCCCATCGGTGAGAATCGTTCAAATCGCCGGCGAGGAAACAGGGTTTATGGATAAAGTCGGTTTCATTGACCAATGTACTTGCGCTTTGGGTTCTTTTTGCATTGTTCAGGTCGAGGTGGGTTCCCATGAATGTGAATTTCTCGAAATCCACCCGTACTGCGCTACGAGCTTCATCGCCTGCCAACGGGATAATCTTTTTCTTTACTACTTCCAAATCTTTTTTAAAGAGTAGTCCCGGACCTACTTTACCGCCATTGATGGGGGCTAAGCCTCCGAAGAAGTGCTGATAATCGAGTCCGGTGAATTCGGAGATTTGTTTTAACAGATCTCTTCTTCTACGATCGCTCATGGCGCTGTCCAGTTCTTGCAGGGCAACTACGTCGGGGTCGAGGGCTTCGATAACCGAGGCAAGGCGCCGAGTGTTGTAATCGTCGATAGAGCCGGGGTCGCTTCCTCCTTTGCAATAATGAGTGTTGTAGGTGAGCAGACGAATGACATTTTCTTTTTTGGGGTATGTCTGAGCGTTCAAACTGATGTTCAGACAGATAAAAAACGCGAGTAATAGAGTAATTTTTTTCATGATAAATGTTTTTGTTTTGAAAGCCGACGTGTTGTCGAAAATCTTACGGCTATTTATATACAAGACAAATATATAGTGGAAAAGGGTAGTCTGCAAATTATTTTTTTTGAGAGGAAGCCGTCGGTCGTATCGGGGAATAATCGTTATTGGCGTTCTATGGCTGGGTGAAAGTATTGTGTTTTTGTTGGTGTTGTGGGTTCAGTAGAAAATTCATGGGGATAGACTTGAATGTTAATGAATGAGAGGGGGTAAAAAGATCGGGGTTTGTGCTTTTGTTTGTATTCTAACCCCCTCGCCCTTCGGGCACTCCCCCTATATTCCTTGCAGGAACACAGGGGGAGAGGTTGAGATGTATTCCTCTTTCGCCTTTGCTCCGATTTTATACAGAATACCCCGCCATGCTGCGGGATACGGCAGGGGGAGAGGAGGCTTACCCCTGTCATTACCGCTACCGGTATTATTTAACCCTCCCGTCACTACGTGCCACCTCCTCTATATTTTGCTGGGCAAAACACCCCGTAATGCTACGGGACACGGCAAAGGAGGAGGAGAATACCCCACAAAGCTCCGAAGGGATAAAACGGTTCAAAGTGATACTTTCAATCTATCGCTACCGCAACTCCCCGCAATATTACGGGGCGCGGCAGGGGAGAAGGAGAAATGCGATCTATCGTATTCGCTAAAATTCAGGTCTATTCCCACGGATTTTCTACTGAACCTAATTTCTACTTATTTGCGACAGTGGTGTCAACTTTTTGTCGATTATATTGGTAACTAATGGGATATATAAATTGATGGGAACCGATACCGTTTTTCATTTCCTTTATGTAAAGAAAAGAAAAAATGAGAATGGGTTTGAAAAAACTTATATGTATTGTATTGTTTATCCCGTTATTGGCTTGTAGCGGAAAGGTCACTAAGGAAGAGTCTCCCGAATCTTTATTTGAATTAGGATTAAACTATTTACGGGGGAATGATTCATTAGGTATTTACATGAACAAAGAAAAGGGAATAGCCTTGATTCGTCGATCTGCCGAGCAGGGAAATGCTGAGGCACAGTACTGTTTAGGAGATTGTTATGCCAATGGGGAGGGGGTGTTACAAGACTATGCACAAGCGGTATTATGGGGACGTAAGGCTGCTGAACAGGGGATTGCAGAAGCACAATTTATGTTAGGGGCTTTTTATTATGCGGGTTACAGCGTGCCACAGGATTACGAGCAGGCTGCTAATTGGTTTCGCAAAGCCGCCGATCAGGGGTATGCAGCAGCACAGAATTGTTTAGGCTTTCGCTATTATACGGGTGAAGGTGTATCACAGGATTATGTGCAGGCTGCTTATTGGTATCGCAAGGCGGCCGATCAGGGGTATGCTCCTGCGCAACTCAATTTAGGCAATGCTTATTATACGGGTGAAGGTGTGCCACAGGATTATGTGCAGGTTGCTTATTGGTATCGCAAGGCGGCCGATCAGGGATATGCTCCTGCGCAATTCAGTTTAGGAAGTTGCTACTATAATGGTGAAGGTGTGCCGCAGGATTATACACAGGCGGTATCTTGGTATCGTAAAGCCGCCGAGCAGGGGGTGGCAATAGCACAGTGCAATTTAGGATTTTTTTATTATAATGGTGAAGGTGTATCGCAGGATTATGCACAGGCTGTCTATTGGTGGCGTAAAGCCGCCAAACAAGGTAATCCTATGGCTATAAAAATCCTAAGTAACATAGAAAACAATTAGTTCCCAATAATTAATCGAATGGTTAATCATTTAGGAAGCGTAGACTTAATTGTTTGAATAGGAGGAGTTGTTTTAATATTCTTTACAAAGGAAGGGAAAATGAGAATGAGATTGAAACCGTTTATATGTATCGCATTGTTTATCCTGTTATCGGCTTGTAGCGGAAAGGTCGCTAAGGAAGAGTCTCCCGAATCTTTATTTGAATTAGGATTAAACTATTTGAAGGGGAATGATTCGCTGGATATTGACATGGATAAAGAAAAGGGAATAGCCTTGATTCGTCGATCTGCCGAACAGGGGGTGGCAATAGCACAGTGCAATTTAGGATTTTGTTATTATTCCGGTGAAGGTGTGCCACAGGATTATGTGCAGGCGGTGTCTTGGTGGTGTAAAGCTGCCGAGCAGGGGGATGCGGCAGCACAGTCCAATTTAGGAAATTGTTATTATAATGGTGAAGGTGTATCACAGGATTATGTGCAGGCAGTGTCTTGGTGGTGTAAAGCTGCCGATCAGGGGGTTGCAGTAGCACAGTACTGTTTAGGAAATTGTTATTATAATGGTGAAGGTGTGTCACAGGATTATGTGCAGGCAGTGATTTGGTATTACAATGCCGCCGAACAGGGGTGGGCTGATGCACAGACCAATTTAGGCCTTTGCTATTATAAAGGTGAAGGTGTATCTCAGGATTATAAACAGGCAGTGTTTTGGTGGCGTAAAGCCGCCGAGCAGGGGTATGCCGATGCACAATACAATTTAGGCCTTTGCTATTATAAAGGTGAAGGTGTATTACAGGATTATGTGCAGGCAGTGTTTTGGTATCGTAAAGCCGCTGAGCAGGGGTATGCCGATGCACAATACAATTTAGGCTTTTTTTATTATAAAGGTGAAGGTGTGTCACAGGATTATGTGCAGGCTGCTTATTGGTATCGTAAGGCAGCCGAGCAGGGGTATGCCGATGCACAATACAATTTAGGTGTTTGCTATGATAATGGTGAAGGTGTATCACAGGATTATGCGCAGGCGGTCTATTGGTGGCGTAAAGCCGCCGAGCAGGGGAGTGCGGCAGCACAGAACAATTTAGGCAATGCTTATTATAAAGGTAAAGGTGTATCACAGGATTATGTGCAGGCAGTGTTTTGGTATCGTAAAGCCGCTGAGCAGGGGGATGCCGATGCACAATACAATTTAGGCTTTTGTTATTGTGAGGGTGAAGGTGTATCACAGGATTATACACAGGCCGTCTATTGGTTGCGTAAGGCAGCCGAGCAAGGGAATGCAGATGCTCAATTTCTCTTGGGAGTTTGTTATTGTGATGGAGAAGGCGTGACACGAGACTACACAGACCGTCTATTGGTGGCGTAAAGCCGCCGAACAAGGGCATTCATTGGCGATAGAATATTTGAATAATGTCCGTTTTTAATTATTTTGGATAAATAATAAAGTAAGATATATTATGGAAACGAGTGAAAAAATAAAAAATGCGCGGTTGAAGTATTTGCCGGAGAAAATAAGTATGTTGTTTATCGCAGAGGCCCCGCCGGCAGCAGTCGATCGTTTTTTCTATTATGAATGTGTGGAAAAGCATGATTGGTTGTTCCTCGGGATACAGAAAGTCTTTGAACCGGAGAAGGCGGATATATACCTTAACAGTCATCGCCCTCCGTTTCTAGAAAAAGAGATGTTGGAAAACTTCAAGAGGAAAGGGCGATTTTTGCTGGATTTGTATCCGACGGCAGAAATTATTAAAGGACTTTCTTTATATGTAGGAAATTGTATAGGAACTATCGAACAGTATGTGGCTGAGGGGCGAATGAGCAAAGATACACCGATCATTTTGATAAAATCAACTGTTTATGACAGTTTGTATTATCCATTGAGGAACAAAGGATATAATGTGATAGATGAACGTATTCCGTTTCCTTCAAGCGGGCAGCAGAAAAGATTTGCGGAGTCATTCAGACGGGCTTTGAAAAAATGTCAGTCGTAATAGTCAGTTGCCATGAAGCGAATCGTTATAGCAGTTTTAGGATTTACGTTTTTATTTGCGTCTTGTAACAGCTTCGATCCGGAAGACTATAAATCGGATATTGAAGATGCTTTTCGATTTGCGCTTGCGATGGATGCTTTAATTGAGCAGAAAAGTTATTATAGTATATATAGTGGAACTGATTATGAAATAGTTCAAGATTATGTCTTTAAAGCAAAGAGAATTCATTGTCAAAGATATTCATATTATGAGACGTTGATATATTTGTGGACTTATATAGATGAATATGTTTCTTCTGAAAAACAGCAAGAGAGATATAGGAGGGTAATAGAGTCTGTATGGGTAGTATATAATGATTTGAAAATAGAGTTTTTCCCGTTTGAATTTCATTGGTTTAATAAGTATTCTGTGTTCGAAAAAAATAGTGGGTGTTATGGAGTTATTACAAAAAGCGGCGATGAGGTGGAGATAGCGTTTGAAATGAACGATGATCCGTTTTACTCCCCGTAATAGGTAGTTAAAAATGCCTCCGAAAGTTTTTTCTTTCGGAGGCATTGAATATGAACGGACTGGGAGTTTAATATTTATTATATGAAATCACCTCTTCGGCAGATTTTCGTTTTTTCTCCCGAAGCGGTTGGGTGGAATATCCCAATACGATGTCGAGAATGACTCGTTTCTTATCGGGAACATGGAGTAGTTTACGCACGGCTTTCTCGTCGAACCAACCGAGTATGCAACTGCCCAATCCTTCGGCAGTGGCGGCGAGGGTGATGTGTGCGGCAGCGATACCGATGTCGAGCAGCGGAAATTGTTTGTCCTTGATGAGCCCGCCTATGCCCGATGTGAAATTGGGTCGCTCCTCCACGACAAGGATATGCACGGGAGCCTGTTTGGTGAAGTGGTTCATGCCCAATATGCGGCTGGCCACGGCATCGGCCACTTGGTTTCGCAACTCGGGTTCGTCCACTACGATGAAGTGCCACGGTTGCGCATTGCAGGCCGAGGGTGCTATACGGGCGGCTTCGAGAATACGCCGTATTTTTTCGGGTTCGACCGGACGTTCGGGATCATACTGGCGGTCGCTTTGCCGGTGGTTGATAATTTCGTAGATATCCATTTTGTTCTAATCTTTTTCGAAGTGCATGATACGGCTGATGTATTTGCCGATAATGTCGAATTCGAGGTTCACTATACTACCTTCCTCGATTTGGTGGAAATTGGTATGCTCGTAGGTGTAGGGAATGATCGCCACTTGGAAACTGTTGTCCTGCGAGTTGCATACGGTGAGGCTTACCCCGTTCACGGTAACCGATCCTTTCTCTACGGTCATATAGCCTTTGGCAGCCATTTCGGGATTGAGGTCGTAGGTGAAGGTATAGTATCGGCTTCCGTCGACAAGATCTATTTTTGTGCAGCGGGCTGTCTGGTCCACATGGCCTTGCACGATGTGTCCGTCGAGGCGGCCGTTCATGAGCATGCTACGTTCGAGATTCACTTTGTCTCCGACAGAGAGAGTCCCTAAGTTGCTGCGTTCGAGAGTTTCTTGTATGGCAGTGACCGTATAGTGATCTCCTTCGATGTTTACGACCGTGAGGCACACGCCGTTGTGGGCGACGCTTTGGTCGATTTTCAATTCGTGAGCGAACGAACTTTTGAGCGTAAGGTGCAAATTCCCGTTATCCCGTTTCAAGGCAACGATGGGAGCGGCTTCTTCGACAATTCCTGAAAACATAATTTAATGAATTAGGGGTTATAAATAGACAAAGTCAAAAATACGAAAATTGTTCGGATTGTTGTGCTGTTTATTCCCGAAAATAGTTATTTTTGAGAAAGGATTTCCTTTCATGTTAAAAAGTGCTACTATGGAAATATTGCTCCCGAAAAGAAACGATAGCGCACAAACCGAAAAACTGTCGTCGCGGACGGTAACGGTCGTTGGTGCGAATGGAGCCGGAAAAAGCCGGTTCGGAGTGGAAATAGCCCGACGGATACAAGACCATGCTTTTTGGCTTTCGGCTCAAAAGGCATTGTGCATTATGCCGCCTCACGAAGTTTGGCCGGGGTCTATCGAGGCGATGTACCGGGATGCTATGGAACATTCGCACTATGTTTCGAGAGAGATTCCCACCGAGTTCGACCAGTTGCTTTTCTTGCTGTTGAGCGAAGAGTGTCGCAATCTGTTCGAGTATAAATTCAAAACCCCGAGGGGGGAACGGGTCAATTTCCCGGAAACTCGTTTCGATCGGGTCCAAAAGTTGTGGGAACGGGTTTTCCCGAGAAATAAAATGTTGCGGGCCGAGGGGCGTTTGTTGATTCAAAGCGAGAATTCGGAGCCTTTCAATCCTTTGCGGCTGAGTTCGGGGGAGAAGGCGGTGCTCTATTATATAGCAGGTGTGCTGTTTGCTATGCCCAATGCCGTGATATTGGTGGAAGATCCTGAATTCTATCTGCACCATTCCATTATGAAATCGCTGTGGGATTCGATCGAGAACTTGCGCAAGGATTGTACTTTTGTTTATCTGACGCACGATTTGGATTTCGCGGCTTCGCGTGTCGAGAGTACTTGTATTTGGGTTCGTTCGTTCGATGCCGATCGCGTGAGTTGGGACTATGAGTTTATCCGTAACGACGACTCTTTTCCCGAAGGCATGTATTTGGATATATTGGGCAGCCGCAAACCGGTATTGTTTATCGAGGGAGCAGCTACCGGAAGTATCGATGTGAAACTCTATCCCTATATTTTTCCCGAATACACCGTGAAGCCGTTGGGTGGTTGTAATAAGGTAATAGAAGCGACAAGGGCTTTTGCCGATTTGAAGGAGATACACCATCTCGAATCCCGGGGAATTGTCGACAGGGATCGGCGGACGGAGCGAGAAGTCGAGTATTTGCGCAGTCGTCATGTGTATGTGCCCGAAGTAGCGGAAGTAGAGAACCTGTTAATGCTTGAAGGGGTGATTCGCTCGGTTGCCCGACGCATGAAACGAAACGAGAACAAAGTCTTCGAAATAGTAAAAAACAATGTCATTCAGTTGTTCGCACAAGAGATAGAGTCGCAGGCATTGTTACATACCCGTCACCGCATACGGCGTGATTTGGAATATAAAATCGACCGGAGGTTCAACGATATCGGTTCGTTCGAAGACCATATCGACCATTTGACGGACGATACCGATGTACGCGGACTTTATAATACGATTTGCAGTCAATTCCGTACATTTGTCAAGAACAGAGATTACCGGTCGATATTGAAGGTTTACAATCAGAAGTCGATGTTGACGAACAGTAATGTCTGTAACCTGTGCGGATTGGCGAATAAAGATAAATATTTGAGGGTGATACTTTCCATATTGCGGGAAGATAGACCGGAAGCCGAGGGCATACGCTCTACGATACGGGCCTGTTTCGGATTGGATAAAGAAGAGTCTCATGGTTAAGGATTGGATTTCGGCGGCTCGTCCGCGCACGCTACCGGCATCGGCCAGCCCGGTGATCGCCGCTTCGGCTTATGCCTTTTATGCCGGTACGTTTCGTTGGGTTCCCGCCGTGTTGTGTTTGTTGTTCGCTTTATTGGCACAAGTCGCCTCTAATATGGCGAATGACTACTTCGATTATGTGAAGGGGAGCGATAAAGCCGGTAGGGTAGGACCTCGTCGAGCCGTCGCTTCGGGCGATATAACTCCGCGAGCCATGCTTATGGGTACATTCTGTGTTTTAGGGGTGGCTTGTGCGGTAGGATTGGGACTTGTTTTTTTTGCCGGTTGGCAGTTGATACCGATAGGCGTGATTATAGCGTTGTTTGCATTGGCCTATACGGCAGGCCCTTATCCGTTGGCCTATCACGGATTGGGCGATGTAACCGTGTTTTTGTTTTTCGGTCTGGTCGCAGTAAACATGACCTATTATGTACAGGCTTTACAGTTCGATGCAGATGTGTTTCTGCTGTCGATTGCTATGGGATTGTTGTCTATAAATATTCTGTTGGTGAATAATTATCGGGACATGGAAGAAGACGCTGCGGCGAATAAACGAACGACGGTAGTTTTGTTCGGGCGGCGTTTTGCTTTGTGGTGGTATTTTGTGAACGGGCTGGTAGCCGTTTTGTTGCTTTTTCCTTGTTTGGCAGATTTCGGAATCGCGTATATATTTTTACCAGCCATTGTATATCTGTTTCTTCATATAAAGACAGGGTTGGCGATTAAGCAGCGGGTGGGTGAGGCATTGAATCCCCTGCTGGGAGCGACGGCTAGGAACCTACTCGTTTTTACGATTTTGGTTTCTGTGGTGTGGATATGTAAAGGATTAGGATTATGAGCAGGACGATTTTATTCATTGCCGCATTTTGGTTGGCTGTGCCATTGTGGGGACAGTCGGGTATCATGCCGCGCCGAAGTTCTTCTATAAAAATTCCGAGTCAGGAAACAATGGAGAAAATAACCGAAGCCGACCCCGAGTTGGTAAGTCGGGAACCGGTATCGACATTATCCGATACGACATCTCGGGCGTTGCTGTTTTCTCCGGTAGCTGTCGATATGTTAGGGTTCGATAAACGTATGAGCGATACGAAAGAGAGTTTCCTTTTGCGAAACAATACACCTTATCGGTTGTCGCGGGTAGTCTTGAAAATGATTTATCGTACCCCGGACGGCCAAATGATCGATTATCGTACTCGCATGGTGGATTGTGATCTTTTGCCTCGTTCGACTCGCAAGTGTGAAATCGAAAGTTTCGACCGTTCGAAAAATTATTATCATGTCGATTCTCCCCCGTCTCGTGTGTCTGGACGTCCGTTCAAAGTGAGTTTCCAGCTATTGAGATATGATATTGTGATAGAGCCGTAACGCTTTTTTATAACTTCTCGTCAACTTTAACGCCTTGCGGTTGACCCAAAAGGGGTATCTCCTTGTTTTAAGAGTGATTGTCGGAATAACCCGGCGACGTTAATTTATAAACTTATTTAGGAGGTATAATTATGACACCTGCAAAGCATCAACAAAACTGGCTCCCCGGAATTTTTAACGATTTCTTCGGAAATGAGTGGATCGCTAAAACTAGCAGTGCGGCTCCGGCCATTAATATTGTAGAAACGGAAAAGGAATATGAGGTTCAAATTGCAGCACCGGGTATTACCAAAGACGACTTCGATATAACGGTCGACAAAGAAAATCATTTGGTCGTTACGGTAGAGCACAAACAAGAGGAAGGCGAAAAGGATAAAAAAGGACGTTATTTGCGCCGAGAATTTTCGTATTCGCAATTTCAACAGACTTTGATTTTACCGGATAATGTCAATACGGATGCCATTGAAGCACATCAGAACAACGGCGTATTGACAGTGATGATTCCAAAAAAGCAAACTCCTATGATGGCAGAAAAAAAGAAAATTATGGTAAAATAAACTTTTTCTGCATGGATAGCATACATAAAAGAGAGGGCTGCAATTTGCAGCCCTCTCTTTTATGTTTTATCGCCACGTGAAATTCTTTTTTCTCGTTACAGAACCTATTGCCTTGAAATAAAGGTTTATACATGGTTGTATGAAAGAAAAGAGCGGTAAGGAGAAAAAAAGTCTCGGTTTGCGGAGTATTTTTGCAGCCCGTCGATAGACGATGACTTTAATCGAGAATAAAGACAAGGCCAGTATCGAGGCCAAAACAGCGGTTGCCCAATTATGTATGATGCCCTCTACCCATAGACAAACGAACAGAATATCGAAGGCATAATCGAAAAACTTAGCTATGCCGAATATCGATTTGGCTGTGGTATGAAGGTATTTGGAAGTAAAGTCGTATTGTAGCTTCAACTCTTTCCATGCTTCGTAGTTATCTTGATAAGTTGCAGTCATTTGTCCCGCTTCGGATATTTCTACTCGGGTGTTGGTTCGGTTGGCTATCTCGTTGATGAACAGGTCGTCGTCTCCGTAGTGCAGATGTAGAAATTTGGAAAACCCTTTATTTTTGAAGAATAATTCTTTACGGTATGCCATGTTGGAACTTACTCCCATATAAGGCCGATTGATGAGGGCGAAAGACAAATATCGGATAGAAAATAACAGTTGGTCATAAGAGCAATACCAGAAAGAGAATTTTTCTTTTTCCTTTCGTTCAATGGCTGTATAGCCTAAAACAATGTCGATTCCGGGAACGAAGTTTCGGGCGATAGTGGCCAACCATTCGTTGTTTCTTGGATCGCAATTGGCGTTTGTGAATACGACTATATCGTATCGGGCCGCTTTTATACCGAGGGTCAAGGCCAGTTTTTTATGGCTTAGGTTGCGCGATCCTTCCGGCACGTAGGTATGGTATAGATTTTTATATTGTGTCTCCAAAACAGAGAGTATGTCTTTGGAATCGTCGGTCGAATCGTCATTGACTACGATGACTTCGAATTCGGGGTATGCCTGATTAAGAATTTTCGGCAGGTATTTAACGAGGTTTTCGGCATCGTTTTGGGCATAAACGATTACCGATACCGCAGGATATTGGTGGGTATATTCTATTTTCCCGTTTTTTTCTTTTTGATAAAAGCGAAAGGGGCGATTGAAAAGATAAAATTGATAGATTATTTCGATAATCCAAATCAGAATCAGTATCCCCAAGCAATATATTTCTGGGGTAGAAAAATCCCAAGAAAAGTTTAAATCCATAACATGTGATAAAATAAATTACAAACGTACATAAACTTTTTCAAACAGACCGTTTGAAATGATTTTAATATTCTTTTTTATTGAAGGCCGATAGAAAATAGAACATTAAAAAGCTGTATGTGAGAACTTTTCGTGAATGGCGAAAAATTGTAAGAAAAAATTGTAATAAAGGTTCAAAAAGATGTTGAGATATGTATAATAAAAGGGCGTGATACAACGTTATAAAATAGAATTATGCCGGGCTAATCCGGGCGGAAAAGGATAATGCGATGAAAATAAATGTGTTAAGAGCTATTGTCTTATTGCTTGTGGTTTCTTCCTGCTCAACCAGTAAGACAGCTTATTTTGAAAATTTGGATATCGAAGAGATGAGCGGAAAGATGGAGGTGGGCAATTATGAATTGCGAATAGCTCCCGACGATATGCTATCGATAACGGTTTCGTCGGTGGTCCCCGATGCGGCCGCTCCTTATAATTTACCGGCTGTTTCCTATTCTGAGCCGGGGAAGCAAGAGCTGACGATTGTCCCTAATTTGCAAGTCTATACGGTAGATAAAAACGGTTATATCTATTTCCCGATAGTAGGACGTATTCGTGTCGAAGGAATGACCCGCAATGAACTGTCGAAGTTTATAGAGGATAAAATCCGTCCTGAGTTGAAAGATCCTTTCGTATTGGTACAATTCATGAATTTTAAAGTCGTTGTACTGGGCGAAGTGAAAAACCCGGGGCAAATATCGGTACAAACAGAACGTATGTCGATACTCGATGCCATAGGTGCGGCAGGCGATTTGACTATCTATGGCGAACGGAAAAATGTATTGTTGATGCGGGAAGAAAATGGCAAACGGATTTTCCATCGTTTCGATTTGACCGATCAATCTCTATTTGGATCGCCCTATTTTTATTTGAGACAGAACGATGTCGTTTACGTTATGCCGAATAAAGCACAGCGAAATAATTCGAATTACAATCAATTGGCACAATATCGCATATCTGTGGTGGGTACTGTTGTGAGTGCCATCTCGGTGTTGGCATCATTGGCGATAGCGTTGTTCATTAAGTAATGAAAAGAGTTTGTTTATGGAAGAAAAATATACCTCGGAAAGAAGAAATGATAATATCGATATCGCCGCTTTATGGCGTGCCGCATGTAGAAAATGGTATCTCTTTGCAGGATCGATTGTCGTTTGTGTAGCGTTGGTAGTTTGTTATTTGAAGATTGCCAAACCTGTATATGAAGTTTCTGCCGATATTCTTGTCAATGAAGATGAGAAAAAAGGCGGTGGCGGATTGTCTTCATTGATGGGAGGAATCTCTGGTGGTGGATTCTCGTTAGACGGTATGATAGGTGGTGGCTCGGTGAATGACGAGATACTGGTTATTTCGTCGCATTCTTTAATTCGAGAAATGGTTCAGAGACTCGATTTGAATATATCATATACGAGCAAAAAAAACTTTTTCAAAAAGAAAGAGTATTATCATAATTCTCCACTTACCGTAGATATTCCCGAATCTATGGCAGATACATTGTCGAGTGGATTTGTAGTTAAAGTTCAAACGGGTGGCTCTGATGATAAAATCAAAGTCTTGTTGAAGAAAGGATTCTTTACGACTTTGGCCGAAATGGAAGCGACATCGTTCCCGATAAAGGTAGATTATGGAGAGGGGATTGTTATCGATAAGACCGAATTTTATAAGCCGGGTAAGAAGTTGAAGTTTGTTGCTCATGTTAACGGGTATGACGGCGAAGCTGAAATATTGGAGAAAAGGCTGGATATCGATTTGTCGGATAAAAAAGCCAATGGCATTTCATTAAAAATAAGGGAATCGAATAAGCAAAGAGGAAAAGATATACTCAATACGTTGATAGAATGTTATAACGAGGATGCTGTGCTGAATAAAAACTTGAAGGCGCAAAACATGCTTTCGTTTATCGACGAGCGTTTGATAACGGTAGAAGAAGAACTCCATGAAGCCGAGAGGATTGTAGAACAGTATAAAAGAGAAAACGATTTGTCCGATATAGATGCCGAAGCCAAAATCATTCTTGAAGCAAACAGTCAATATCGCAAATTACTGTTGGAAGCCGAAACACAATATTCGATTATTTCGATGGTAGATAGTTTCCTGAATAAGCCAGAAAACAAATATTCTTTGGTTCCTGTTACGACCGGTTTGCCCGATCGGGGCGCGGCCGAGGCGATTAATGAATATAATAAATTGCTATTGGAGAGAATGCGTTTGCTTCGTACAGCAAAGGATTCGAACTTGGCTTTACGTACACTTACCGCTCAAATAGATGTCATGCGTGAGAATATATTGAATACGGTGTCGAAAGCGAAAGAAAGTTCGGATATAGCCCGTACCGATTTGAAGAAACAAGAGGCGGATTTTCGGTCTAGGTTGCGGGGATTCCCTGAGCAAGAGAGAGAGTATATGGATATAAAAAGGAATCAGCTTATTAAGAATGAATTATATACTTTCTTGATGAAGAGGCGGGAGGAGAACGCTATGACATTGGCGGCGACTTCGCCTAAATGTAGGATTGTCAATCCGGCTTATAGTAAAAATAAACCGGTTGCACCGCAATCTTTGATTCTTTTATTGATCGCTTGTGGAATCGGATTGGTACTGCCCGTTGTCTACTTGTATGGAAAGACTGTTTTCTCTGTTAAGTTCAATAACAAAAATGATCTGCGCAGATTGACAGATTTGCCTATTGCTGGTGAAATTTGTCATAGTTCTACTTCGGGCTATGTCGTTTTGAGAGAAAACAGTATTTCTCCTGTCGCTGAAATGTTTCGTTTATTACGGTCTAATTTACAATTTATGTTGCCGGGTGGAGGAAAGGGTATTCTGTTGGTAACCTCGTCAGAACCGGGAGAAGGAAAATCGTTCGTCAGTCTTAATTTGGCTTACTCGATAGCTTTAATGAGGAAGCGTACAGTTTTGATCGATTTGGATTTGCGGAATCCGAAAATTGTTGATTATTTGGGGCTTTCGGTGACTACTGGGTTGACGAATTATTTGGTTTCGAATAAGGAAGGTGGAGAGAACGATTTGATTCATCATGTGGCACAAGAAGGCTTTCTTGATGTCATAACGGCCGGACCCGTTCCACCGAATCCTTCCGAGCTTTTATTGTCCGAAAAATTGGATAGTTTAATGGCTCGTCTTCGAGAAAAATATGATTATGTAATTGTCGATACAGCTCCTGTGGAGAGAGTTTCTGATACGTTCTCGTTGACTCGTTTTGTCGATGCCACGTTATATGTTTGCAGGGCTGATTATACGCATAAAAATAGTGTATTCAATGTCGAGGATTTTGTAGCAGAGGGTTCTTTGAAAAATGTAATGTTCGTCTTGAACGATACGGAAATAAAAAAGACTTATGGGTATTCGGTGAAACATACAAGGGGATAAGCGATGATTTCCTTGAATAAAATATTCTATGGGCTATTTATTCTGATGCTTGTGGCGGGGATTTATACCTATCAATTGATGTGGTTTAAAAGTTCCGACGAGTTGATTACATTGCTTTTAGCTCTTTTATGTGTACTGGATATATTAAGTAATAAGAACCATCGGCGTTATAAAGGTCTTTTTTGGATCGTAGGGATAATGACGTTTTACCTGTTGTATTCGTTGGTTGGCGTTCATTATAATACCCCTAAGGCGATATTCTATGATTTTTTTATTCAAATCAAGCCCTTCATCGCTTTTTATGTAGCTTATGCCATGGGGGTAAGGTTTACGGGAACTCAAAAACTTTTTTTGAAAAAACTATGCGTTGTTCTCAGTGTGGCGATGCTGGTAATAATACTTGTAGGCATAGGAGAAGATTTCTTCTTTCATGTAGCGTATTATGGTATTATCAGCACGGTACTATTTTTGATATATTACTACTGCTCTTGCCAGAAGATGAGTCGTAAGGACAAGATTATCATGCTGTTTATCTTGTCTGTGGGATTTTTTAGTACACGCTCCAAATTTTATGGGTTTTATGTGGTCGCGTTGTATCTCTTTTTGTGGTACAAACCGGGACAATTGTCGAAAGTAAAGTTAAAGCAGTGGGTAATGATGGCTTTGGTTTTCTGTGGCGTCTTATATGTAGCTTGGGATAAAATCAATTATTATTTTATTTCTTCCGGTTTGTTTTCCGGGGAGGAGAATATGGACGAATCCTTTGCTCGGGCTGCACTATATATCAGGGCTCCTCTGGCTTTGATGGACCATTTCTTTCTGGGTTCTGGATTGGCATCGTATGCCACTTATTCTTCGGGGATAATAGGTTATTCGCTTTTGTATAAAGAATACAACATAGATGAGGTTTGGGGACTGTTGGAAGGCGATTGCCCGTTTATATCCGATACCTATTTCCCGGAGTTGGTACAATTTGGAATGGTAGGGATTGTATTGTTCTTTTATTTTTGGGTATGGGTGTATAAGAAATTGAAAATTATTACAGGTTCTCCTTATGCGGTGCACCTCCATAAAATAGGTATCATGATCATCTCTTTTGTTTTTATTGAGTCGGTTGCCGGTAGTGTCTTCTTGCAAGGTTCCGGTATTATTGTGATGATTCTGTTGGGGTTTGTCATAAGAGATTTGTCCATAGCAAAAGGTCGAGAAGCGAGGGTGGAAAATGAATAGAAGCACGAAATTTATAAACGATATTTTTATTTATGCCATAGGAAACCTCGGCTCCAAGCTGATTACGTTTCTTTTGGTTCCTCTATATACATATTATATATCCCCCGATGATTTTGGATATTACGATATTGTCCTGACCCTTACGTTTTTGGCAATGGGGTTTGTAACGTTTCAATTGCGAGACGGTACTTTTCGTTTTTTGCTCGATAATGAAGACGAATATACTCGTAAAGGAGTCGTTTCGTTCTCCTATAAATTGATGGCCCAATCCTCTTTGGTGGTATTGTTGGTGGGGATTGTTTTTTCTTTCTTTTACGATATACGGGATTGGGGTTGGATTGTTGCATTTGTAATCACGCTTTCGTTGTATGAGGTAGAAGTCCAAATCGTAAGAGGCTTGGGACAAAATAAATCTTTTGTCTTGGCAGGTATATTGACCGCCTTTCAGATAGGATTGTACAGTTTGATTTTTGTTGCTTGGTTACGAATGGGAATTGCGGGCATATTTTGTTCCAATATATTGTCCCGTTTGGTGACAATGGTTATTATAGAATTTCGGGCACGAGTATTTAAACGCTATTTTATCGTTAGTTTTAGAGATAAGTCTCTGAATAGAGCTCTGTTGAAATATTCTTTGCCTTTATTGCCGAATGCTGTTTGCTGGTGGCTTTTGGGAAGTTCCAGTCGATTGTTTATAGAACATTTCTTAGGTTTGGAGGCCAATGGTATATTTGCGGTAGCCATGAAGTTTTCTACTATATTAGAGACATTTTCGGTGATCGTATATCAAGCATGGCAAGAGACTGCTATTAAACAGTACGGGGCGGCAGACCGGTCGAAGTTCTTTTCCAGAATATTCAATACATATATTCTCATATTGTCCGTTTTAGCGCTGATTTTTGTTTTCGTGCTGAAAATCAACTATTCATGGCTGGTGGATTCTCGTTATTTAGAGAGCTTGCAATATTTATATCCGATGTTTATCTCGGTAATTTGTTTTGCATTGGCATCGTTTTACGATTTGGGCTATCAATGTTCGAAGCAGACCGTGAGAAATCTGCCGGGAGTGATTACTACAACGGGGTTGAATTTAATCATGAATTATGTTTTCATTCGTTTTATGGGTATTTGGGGAATTGTCCTTTCGTCCATTCTTTCTTATCTGTTTATGCTTGGTTTCCGGATAATTGATACGTGGAAATTTTTTCCGGTGAAGGTATCGATGGAAATCATTTATCCGATTTTGTTCTTGATAGGAGGGGCAATAGTATTTTATAGGGTAGATTCGATTATATTGCAAATCATTTATATTACAGTGGTTGTGATTCTTAGCTATTGTATTCAACCGAGAACGATTCGGCAGGAATTACAAATGAAGATAAAAGCCCTGTTTAATTGAGTAAAATTTTGACATAAATAAACGAGGTCGTTGTTGCTCTTATTTATACGAAGATTTACAGCATGTTGCGAAAATAGGTTACACTTGGCAGGGCCAAATTTATTTGTTTCTGCTTTCGTTTGTGCTATCTTTGCGGTAATAAATAGACTTTACGTATGAAAATCATAGTTATCAATCCCATTCTTTTTACTCATGAAAAAGGAATTATACCACATGTAACTACTATAAAAGAGACGATGATCTATGATCTGTGTTTGGCCTATCATCGAGCCGGACATGCTGTCACATTGATAGCGGCAGCCGATTATGCACCTGAGAGAAAGGAGACGTATGATTTTGAAGTCGTCTTTTTGAAGTCGATTGGACGAAAAATATTTCAACCGAGTGTGCTCCCTTTTTTACCGGGAGTATGGAAGTATTTACAGCAAAGAAAAGGTGATGTCGATATGGTTTTGGCGAGTGAGACTTTTTCTATACCGTCGTTGTTCGCTTCGCTCATTGTTCCTTGTAAAACTGTAATTTGGCAGGAATTAGGCTCGCATAATCGCAAGATGAAGACTTTGCCCTCCCGTATTTGGTATAATGTCATTGCCCGTTGCTTTATGAGCAGGTCCTATGTGATTCCTCGTTCGTATGTCTCACAGCGGTTCATTAACCGATATATGCCTCGCGTCGGCGAGCCAATAGGACATGGTGTAAAGTCGATAGACTTGGACAATACAACGAAAGGTAAGAGCGATCAGTTTATTACCGTAGGTCAATTGATTCCTCGTAAAAATATATCTTCTATAATTCGTAAGTTCGATGCTTTTCTTTCAAAATATCCTCAATACAGAGATTACATATTGTATATAGCCGGCGATGGCGTGTTGAGAGAAGAGTATGACCGACAAATAAAAGAAATGGGGCGAGAGCGGCAAATCGTCCTATTGGGGAAACTGCCTCATAAAGAATTGTTTCGGTATTATCGGGATTCGAAGGCTTCTTTGTTCGACTCTCTGCGAGAGTTGAATATGCTGGCGATTATGGAATCTGTGGCGATGACAACGCCGGTGGTTACGAATCGTGTGCCGTTTGATAGTGAGATAGTAGAGAAGCGAAAGTTGGGAATCGCTAAAAATGACTGGAACGAGGACGATATAGCTCGAATGATAGAGCGAAATGACGAGTATGTGGAAAATTGCAGGGAATATGCTTCTTTAATTACTGTCGATGCGGTCGCTCGACGAATTATAGATTCGTTTGAGAAGGCTTCGAAATATAATAGCTGATGGGAAAGATTCGGGATATAACGTTCGATATAGCAAAGGGAATAGGGATTGTATTGGTCGTTATCGGGCATTATATTCCCGATAACGCTCCTTCGTGGTATATCGGATTTGTAAGTTTTGTCTATCATTTCCACATGCCTCTTTTTTTCATGATCGCTGGTTTTTTTTATGAACGTTCTATAAAAAAGGTAGGTTATTGGCGGTTTGTACGCTCGAAGTTCGAGCGATTGATGTTTCCCTATTTTATTCTTTCTTGGGCGATTATAGGGATTAAAATACTGGTCGACGGGTTTATGCAAGTCGATCACCCGGTTTCGATAAGCGCTTTATATCGAGTGTTCTATTTGCCGGAAGCCGGGTATTTTTTATGGTTCGTTTATGTTTTGTTTTTAATATTTTGTATCGCCCCGGTTTTCAAGGCAGGGAATCGCTTGGTACTATTGTCTCTTCTTTCGCTGGGGCTCGCTTTTTGGGATACGGCTCCCGAATATTTTTGTATTGAACAGTTTTGTTTGAATTCGATTTTCTTTGTATCAGGAATGTGGGTGGCCCGAAAATCATGGATAGAGCAAGCGGTATACCGGTATTCTGTTCTTTGGATTGTAATTACGATCGGCTTCTCGATCATATATGAATTTATTTCCGATAAATTTTGGAGAGATGCTTTGACCATTTTCCTCGGTATTGCCGGTAGTTTTATGACTCTGGGCATATCCAAGTCGTTATCTCGTTTAACTGTCTCATTTGTAGAATGGTTGAAGTATGTAGGAACTATGTCCATGACTATATATCTGTTTCATACTTTATTTATGGGCGTGGGAAAGTCAATTTTAACACATATATTGTCGGGCGGAAATATAATAGAATTTGTGTTCGTTACGTTATTTATAGTAGGAACGGGAATAGTCTGTCCCATTTTATTGTATAAATGGGTATGGATAAAAAATGAATTTACGTCCCGAATATTTAAATAACCTGAACACGACCCATGAAGCGAATGCCGCGTATCCTTTTGGTAAATAAATTTTACTATCCGAGAGGGGGAGATTGTATTTGTATGATCAATCTCGAAGCCTTGTTACGTCGTCTCGGATATGAAGTGGCCGTGTACTCTATGGTTTATTCTCAGAATTTGCCTAGTGAAATGTCGGGCTATTTTGCATCGGAAATTTCATTTTCCGATGGACTTAAAAATAAGACAAGAGCGGCTTGCCGTATCTTTGGATTAGGAGATATAAAAAAATCGTTTAAGAAGATATTGAATGATTTTCGTCCTGACATAGTCCATTTTCACAATATTCACTCTTATCTTTCTCCGGTCATCGTGAAATTGGCGAAAGAATATGGCTGTCGTACTGTTTGGACGCTGCACGATTATAAATTGTTATGTCCGTCGTATAACTGCCTTTGTCAAGGGAAAATTTGTGAGGCCTGCTTTACCGATCGTCTTCAAGTATTTCGTCGGAAATGTATGAAAGGAAGCCGGATAGCCAGCGCATTGGCTTATGGAGAAGCCTTATGGTGGAATCGGAAAAAACTGCAACGCTGGGTCGATACTTTTGTTTGCCCTAGTTCTTTTATGGCACAGAAGATGAGAGCCTGCGGTTATGATTACACGAAATTATCCGTAATTTGTAATTTTATAGAACAGGATAAATTGGATTTTTTTCATTCGACAGAGATAAATGAAGGGGAAAAGTCGCGCTACTATTGCTATGTAGGTCGTTTGTCCGAGGAAAAAGGTGTACGCATGTTGCTCGAAGTGGCAGAGTCTTTGCCATTCCCTCTTTATATTGCGGGAGATGGGCCGTTGCTGAATGAGTTGCAGGCAAAATATAGTTCGGGAAATGTCATTTTTTTAGGACACCTTTCGTCTAGGGAGATAGTACGATTGGTGAAACATGCGCAGACGATGGTAGTTCCTTCCATTTGGTATGAAAATAATCCGTTAAGTGTGATAGAGTCTTTGTGTATGGGAACGCCGGTTATCGGAGCCGAAGTCGGTGGAATACCGGAACTGATACGTGAGGGCGATGGTATGTTGTTCCGCATGGGAGATAAGGAAGAATTAGCCTCGGCTATTGTTTCTGTGATGTCTAAGGACAACGTGGATACACAAGGTATTGCACGACGAGCCCAAAAACGATTCTCGGAGGAACGATATTGGGCGGAATTGAAGAATGTGTATGACTTGTGAAAACAAGATGTTCGATATATAAAATTTTTGATAGACCGGTGAAAAAGGTTTATCTTTGCACGATATTTGTAAGAAATGAAAGTTTTTGCGCCTACCGATATAAGCATTATTACCACTTATCGCTGTCCCATGCAGTGTAAGATGTGTAATATCTGGAAAAATCCGACAGATCCGCGGCTGGAAATTCAACCGGAAGAATTGGAGATTTTGCCGCATGTGAAATTTATCAATATAACAGGGGGAGAACCTTTTATTCGTGAAGATTTAGATAAGATTGTGGAGGTCGCTTTTCGAAAAGCCCCCAGAGTTGTTATTTCCACATCGGGCTGGTTCGAGGAGCGAGTATTGGAGTTGGCGAGAAAATTCCCTAAAATAGGAATACGTATCAGTATCGAGGGTTTATCTCAAAAGAATGATGAATTACGGGGAAGAGCCGGAGGTTTTGATAAAGGGTTGAGGTCTCTCTTGTCACTTAGGGAAATGGGGGTGAAGGATATTGGGTTCGGTATAACGGTGTCGAATAATAATTCCGAAGATATGCTTTCCCTATATCGCCTTTCCAAAGCCTTGAATATGGAGTTCGCTACCGCTGCGTTTCATAATTCGTATTATTTTCACAAAGATGACAATGTGATTACCAATCGCGATACCGTTTGTGGTAACTTTGCCGAGCTGATCAATATGCAAATGAGGGAAAAACACCCCAAATCATGGGCACGGGCATTTTTTAATATGGGATTGATAAACTATATCGAAGGAAATCGCCGTATGTTGCCGTGTGAAGCAGGTTTGATGAATTGTTTCATAGACCCTTATGGCGAAGTTTATCCTTGCAATGGGTTGGAAGCTAAGTATTGGAAAGAGAGTATGGGAAACATTCGACAGGCGAACTCTTTTTCGGATATTTGGAACAGCGAACAAGCCCAACATGTGCGTAGTTTAGTACGCAAATGTCCGAAGAATTGTTGGATGGTCGGCACGGTCTCTCCGGTTATGAAGAAATTTGCTTATGCCCGTCACCCCATGGGGTGGATTATCAAAAATAAATTACGTTCTCTTTTAGGGAAACCTGTTTGTCTGGATAAGAAATGGTACGACGTGGGGCAAGATCCCATGCAGGGGAATTTAGGACGTGAGTAAACGGGGGAGGGGAGTGTTGCGATGAAGATAGTTGTAGTCGGTACTCGTGGTATCCCCGATATTCAGGGAGGTGTGGAAACACACTGTGAGGAATTATATCCCCGATTAGCTGCTATGGGACATGATGTGACGGTTGTTCGTCGTTCGTGTTACGTCACTCCCCAAAATAAGATTAAGGAGTATAGAGGTGTTCATCTAAAAGATATTTATGCTCCCCGTAGAAAAAGTATAGAAGCCATTGTTCACACTTTTTTAGCGATTATTTATGCTCGTTGGGTCGGTGCTGACGTTGTACATATCCATGCTATCGGCCCGGCTCTGTTAACCCCGTTGGCCCGATTGTTGGGATTACGAGTGGTGATGACCCATCACGGTCCCGATTATGATAGGCAGAAGTGGAATAAGACAGCTAAGTCTGTGCTCAGGTGGGGCGAACGAATGGGGGCGAATTATGCCAACGAAGTGATTGTAATTTCTACTGTGATAGATAATATTTTACGTGAAAAGTATGATCGCACGGACGCGCACTTGATTTATAATGGCGTAAATAAGCCTGTGCCGGCAAAAAACGACAGTTATATTCGGTCGTTGGGGTTGACACCTCGACGATATGTTTTGGCCGTAGGACGTTTTGTGGAGGAGAAAGGATTCGATTTACTCATAAAAGCATTTGCTCGTATTTCCGATTCGAACTGCAAATTGGTCATAGCTGGTGATGCCGACCATGAAGATCATTATTCTGTCTCTTTAAAACGACTGGCAGAAGAACACCATGTCGTTCTCACAGGCTTCGTAAGGGGGGCTAAATTGAATGAGCTCTTTTCCCATGCGCGTTTGTTTGTCCTTCCGTCTTTTCATGAAGGATTGCCCATTGTGCTGCTCGAAGCGTTGAGTTATCGGTTGCCGGTATTGGTCAGCGACATTCCGGCAAATAGGCTTGCCTGCCTCGATGCCTTCGATTTTTTCGTCACGGGGAACATCGGCTCGTTGGAAGAGAGATTATCTTGTAAATTAGAGGGAGAAATGGAAGAACGTCATTATGATTTATCTCCTTATAATTGGGACTATATTGCGTCTCAGGTAGATTCTGTATATCGGTTAGCTAAGAAACCCCGATAATAAAAAATATTCCTTCGATAAAAATTTCCGCTATTTTCGAACTATCTTTTGTCGGTTTTGTTTTTGGAGTATAACAATGGTGTTATTACATAACAATCAAAACAAAACTGATATGAAAAAACTAATCCCAATTCTTTTTGTCGTAGCGGTATTAGCTGCATGCCAAAAAGAGCCCAGCCTTTCCAAGCTGGATGATGATTATGTGGTGTTTACCGATTATGATAAATCGGCCGACTTCGGCGAATATCTCACCTATTATATGCCGGATAGTGTCTTACTCATTACGAATAATGAAAAAGCGACCTATTGGACAAATGAAGATGCCGATTATATTCTCGAAACATTTGCCGATAATATGGCTGCTCGGGGATTCACATTGGTCGATTCGAAAGAAGATGCCGATTTAGGGTTACAGGTAAGCTATATTGAAGACGTACGTTATTTCGTCGATTATCCCAATGACTATTGGTGGTGGGGATATCCCGGATATTGGGGACCCGGATATTGGGGATCATATTGGAACAGTTGGTATTATCCCTATCCCGTAGTATATAGTTATAGTGTGAATTCATTTTTGGCCGAGTTAGTCGACTTAACGAATAAAAACAGTAGCAATCGACGGTTAACGATTCTTTGGGATTCCTATATGGCCGGATTGAAGAGCGGCTCCCCTAGATTGAATAGAAATTTAATAATCCAAGCGATAGACCAGTCGTTTGTTCAGTCTCCTTACTTGACGAATAAATAACGGGCTACCCCATTTTATATATTAATAAAAAGAAAACGAATTATGAAAACTATTAAACACATATCGTTATGGGTGGTAGTCGCTACTTGTATGGTAGCCGTGTCGACCCGGGGAAACGCACAAGCCGTTTCGAGTACTTATTTTAATGTCGATTGGCAGTTTAACGCTCCTGTTGGGAACAGTTATGCCGATAAAGCCAGTGGATGGGGTATGAATTTTGAAGGTGGTTATTATGTAATGCCTAAAATGGCTATTGGAGCTTTTATTTCTTATCACACGAATAATAAATATATAGACAGGCAGACTTTGATGTTAAAGAGCAATTCGGCTCTTACGACCGACCAGCAACATTCGTTGTTTCAGCTACCCTTTGGTCTGTTGGCAAAATATCGCTTTACGACCGACGGAATTTTAGAACCTTATGCAACGGTGAAATTGGGCGCCAATTATAGTCGCATGTCTTCTTATTTGCAGGCTTGGGAGATTTATGATGATACATGGGGTTTTACCGTGTCTCCCGAAATCGGAGTGAGTATTTTCCCGAATCCGAGTGTCCGTTATGGTTTCCACGTAGCTTTGTATTATAATTATGCTACTAATAAGAGTAAAGTATTGACCTATGATATCGATGGTCGTAACAATATAGGATTCCGTTTAGGTGTCTCTTTCTAAAAAGGTTAGTCTCGGTATAAAGGGGGAATAAATGTATATTCATACACTTTATTCCCCTTTTTTGTTAAATAAAGAGAGGGGAGTTGTGCCGTAGTGCTTTATATATTATTTTTGTCTCGATTATCAATAATATTCATACATTATGTATCATCGTTTGAGAGTAGGATTATTAGTCGTTTTCTGTTTATCTATCGGAAATTTATTCGGGATTTTTGCCCAACATTCGACAGATTACTATTCTTTGTCGATGGTCGGAAATGCCGGAAACGGGATTTTTGCACCGTATTATTTGTCTGCCAATAAGCATGGGCTGGTAACACACAGTAAAAGCGGATATTTGCGAGCCTCGGTTTTTAAAGGCTTGGAGATGAACAAACGGTTTTCCTATGAGTTCGGTATCGATTTGGTTGGATTGATGTCTTCTACATCTCCGGTATCCTATTATTCGGACGGAAACCTGAAAACGTATAATCCGGGTGTGTCGTCTTTCCTCATACAACAAGCCTATATAGGCATGAAATACCGCATGATTTTTATATCGGCAGGTTGTCGGGAGCTTACCGATGAAGTAGTGAATTTCGAGTTGAGTTCCGGCGGGTTGGTCTGGTCGGGTAATGCACGGCCTATACCCCAAGTTAGAGCCGGATTTATCGATTTTGTAGATATTCCGTTTACGAAGGGCTGGGTACAGATTAAGGGTGAGCTCGCGTATGGAAAGTTTATGGACAACGATTTTTTAAGGGACCATTACAATTATTATAATCAGTATATTACGACCGATGCTTTATATCACCATAAATCTATTTCGTTTCGTTCCAATCCCGACAAACCCTTTGTCGTAACGATCGGAGCCGAACTGGCAGCACAGTTCGGAGGCACAAAACGGTATTATAAAGAGGGCGTTTTGATAGATTCTCTCACGATGAAAAGTCCGACCCGCTTGAAAGATTTTTTTAAAATCTTGTTTCCGTCGTCTGGTGATGGTCAGTCCAATAAAGGTGATCAGGCCTACTACTATGGAAACCATGTGGGACAATGGAATTTATCGGCGGAATACAGGTTCAAAAACAATTCTTCTGTAAGAGGTTACTTCGAATGGTATTACGACGATGCATCGGGAATGGGGAAGTTCAATGGTTGGGACGGTCTATGGGGGCTTGAATATAAGAGCGGTAAGAAAAACTGGCTGTCGAATGTCGTTTTAGAATATTTGGATATGACCAATCAAAGTGGGCCTCTGAATTGGTGTCCGAGTGATTATAATGATCCTAAATTGGATATAGAAGCCACAGGAGCCGATGATTACTACAATAACTATTTCTATAACGGTTGGGCGCATTACGGCCTTTCCAATGGTACGGCAATGGCTAAATCCTTGTTGTACAATACAGATGGTTATATGAGATACAAGCATAACAGAATACGAGGAGTCCATTTAGGAGCGTCGGGTTATATTGCTCCTGAATGGAAATATAAAATATTAGCGTCGTATCGAACCTCTTGGGGAACGACTTTTCTTCCGTTAGCCGATACCCAACACGATATGTCGGGGCTGATAGAATGTGTTTATTCTCCGATAAAACTTTCGGGGTGGTCGTTTTCCGCTTCTTTGGCCGGAGATTGGGGCGAGTTGTATGGAGATAAATGGGGTGTTGCTATCGGTATCAGGAAAAGTGGAATTTTAACAATTGGAAAATGAAGAACAAGATGATGATTCGCCGTATTTTAATAGGATTGTTTTTGGGGATTGTTGTCACCTCTTGTACCCATAATGATGGGTATATAGGTCCTCTTTTCGGGAAATGGCAATTGATTGAGATGTGGGAGAATGGTACAATGACCCCACATGATAGTCTTTACTATAATTTTCAGAGTAGTGTCATAAAGTTACAATTGGTTCATCGGGGAGGAATAGAAAATGCAACAGACAATTATTTCGGGAGTTATGTTCGTGAAAATGACATACTGAAATTTAAAATAATGGAACCCTCTTGGCTTGAATTTAAACCTGATTTATCTGTTTTCAAGTTGGAAATGGACAAAGAATATACTTTTTACATCGAGAAACTTACCTCTTCCAAAATGATTTTGACCCGGGGTGAAGATGAACGCTTTGTTTTCCGAAAGTTCTGAATTTACAGATATCGGATTTCCCGATTTTCAGAATCCTCCGAGATTTGCTTGGGATATAATTTAATGAATCCCGACCGGGGATCGAATAAGTCTTCTAATTTTTTAGCGCTGTTTCCTGAGAATAAAATGCCGTTGAGGTCAGAAGTCAGTCTGGCCGAAAACCTTTTGGGGGCGTAAAGTATTGCACCTGTCAGTTTATGTTTATAGAGCCAGATGAAACAAGTGTTAGGATTTACTCCGCGAGTTAAGTACCCTAAAATAGTTCCGACGGGAATTTCACTGCGTACCGACGAATCCAATTTAACGATTCGGTGTGTAAAGATTTCGGAAAATCGAATGTCTTTAAATCGTTCGATAGCGACTCTTTCTCCATTTTCTGTCAGGAGCCAAATACCTTCCCAACTGTCGATTGGAGCTGTATCGAAATAATGTTTGGCACTTTCTTCGGTATAATTTTCAAGGATGAAACTACGATAAGGAGGCTTACTTTCATAACGCCCTTCTTCATCTTTTATCGATGAGGAACAGAGTATACCGATGCATAGTAAAACTATGAGTTTGATTCTCATTAGAATTTATAGTTGAATCCGAAACTTAGTAATTCTTTCAGTTGGAAATGTCCGAAGTCTTTGTTCAGTGCGCGAGCATCGTCATATCGCAGATGAACAAACAAACGAGTAGAGAAGAAACGGTTGAGGATAAAGTCGAATGTATTTTCCATATCCCCTTGTACATGATCATAGTTGGTGAAATAAAACAGTCTGCAACTCCAAACCATGTTATGATAGAACTCCCATTTGATGCGCCCTTCGAAGGAGGAACCGTATTGACTCATGCTTTTCCCCGATTTGATTCCGAAGCTGGCCGCATCCATGTCGTCGTTAACGATGAATTGCAAGTTGTAGGAAAGTGGGGAGAGCGATATCGATGTCTCGAAACGTTTTTTATCGTTTTTATATTGATAAGACATACCTAAACCCAAATTCAACTCGGCAGGAGATAGAAATGCAGCCACCTTGTTGTTGGAATTAGCGGCATAACTGGTGAAAAATTGTGTCTTGAAGTTCATGGTAGCGGTGTAGTACCATTTGTTGTAGGCTTTAAGACCGAATTTCGAGTTTATCTGGAATAAATCTTCACTGATTTTTACAGAATGCAATGTGTCTTCCGGGGCACTGTTGATGTTCAATCTCCATTGTACTAAATTCTCGAATAAGATACGTTGCTCTTTGGGATCGTTATATTTGATAGAGAATTGTTGATCGCTTAGCAGATTGACATTGCTCGTCCCTCCTTGATACCAATTTTCCGAAACATAGACTTGGGAAAATTGTATGGACGATTGGAAATTGATTATCCATCGTTTTAGTTTGATCTTTTCTTTTCCCACGTCATTTTTTATAATTAGCGGCTTTTCTTTGATAGAGAGAATATGTTTGGCCGGATCGTTTTCGATCACGTATTGTTTAGGCACTTCCGGTAGATTGTCTGTATTGTAATGTATAAGTTTCGGGTAATTGACGATTACATAGTTCTGTGCTAGATTTCGGGTCTTTTCGGCTTGAATCTCGTCTTGTAACCATTTATCGTCCACCGAAAGAGACTTTGGTTTGAATGGGCATTTTTCGGCCGAGGGTAAATGTTGAAAAGGAGTAGACATCTGTTTTTCGAACACGATAGGTAAGAAAAGTGGGTTGACAGGTATTTCGCCCGACCCTTGCATAGCTCTTATGCTGTCGGCATATTCGAGCATACGCAACATTTTGATAACCGGTAAAATCTGTTCGGTTGAGTCTGTTTCCAATAATGAAAGTAAATTCTTGTCGGCCTCTTGCTGGCGAGCGATCGAGTCGGTATCGGTAACCTGTATGGTTATAGAATCTGATGGCATGACCATTGTTATACTGTCAGATACGATTTCGTTCGTTATACTATCGTTCTGTTCTATGACAGTCGTTGCGAATACTCCGGTTACAGAAAGAATACTTATGAGAATAGCTGTAATTCGTGAGTTCATAAGAGTATATGTTTGTATTTTTTTAGATAGTGCAACAAGTAGAGAGTAGAAATAGGTTTATTCGATTATGGCAAGGCGTAGCCTATTTTCGCATCTGTTTGCAAAGATAGTGCCAATGAGGGCAAAAGCAAGCTTGCTTGACTTTGCCGAATGCAGCCTATTTTCGCATCTGTTTGCAAAGATAATGATTATTTGATACAAATTGTTTACCGATAGTCTTTCTTTTGGGTAAAAATTGTAAAGTGTTTCTATCTGTTATGGGCTTTTCTCTCCATAGCAAATGAAAAGTGATAATTCTGTTGAATGTTGCGATAGATTGTGGATTATTTTTCCTAATTTTGCGCCTTGTAAATGTAACACATAAACCATATTTTATCGTGGAGACTAAGTATATATTCGTTACGGGGGGGGTAACCTCGTCGTTGGGTAAAGGCATTATTTCGGCTTCGTTGGCTCGATTGCTTTTGGCAAGAGGTTATAGAGTAACTATCCAAAAGTTCGATCCTTACATCAATATAGATCCCGGAACATTGAACCCTTATGAACATGGAGAATGTTATGTGACGGTCGATGGACACGAAGCCGACCTTGACTTGGGTCACTACGAGCGATTCACCAATACTCCTACGACTCGCGCCAATAATATTACAACAGGGCGTATTTATCAAAATGTAATAGATAAAGAACGACGGGGCGATTATTTGGGAAAGACGGTGCAGATTATTCCGCATATTACAGATGAAATTAAACGTAACATTAAACTTTTAGGATCGAAGAACCAGTTCGATTTCGTAATCACAGAGATCGGGGGAACGGTCGGGGATATCGAATCTTTGCCCTATCTCGAAAGCGTACGTCAGTTACGTTGGGAAATGGGGAAAAATTGTGTATGTATTCATTTGACCTATGTACCTTATATTGCAGCCGCTAAGGAATTGAAAACCAAGCCGACCCAACATTCGGTAAAACAATTGCAAGAGGTAGGTATCCAACCCGATATATTGGTATTGCGTACCGAGCACGAGTTATCTCTTGCTTTACGTAAGAAGGTGGCATTGTTTTGCAATGTAGATCCTGCGGCGGTGATTCAGTCGATAGATGTTCCGTCTATATACGAGGTCCCTTTGAAAATGCATCAACAGCATTTAGATGAAATCGTATTGACAAAAACCGGTTTACCCATAAATGGAGAACCTCATTTGGAGCCGTGGTTGAATTTCTTGCATCGCATGAAAAATGCGACTAAGACCGTACGTATCGGATTGGTCGGCAAATATGTAGAACTTCCCGATGCCTATAAATCTATCAATGAATCGTTGTTTCAGGCGGCGACCTATAACGATCGCAAACTCGATTTGCAATATATTCATTCCGAGAAGTTAAATAGTGGAAATGTGGACGCTATGCTTTCTTCTTTAGATGGCGTGTTGATTGCTCCGGGATTTGGGCAGAGAGGTATCGAAGGAAAATTCATCGCTTTGAAATATGCTCGTGAACACGATATTCCGACATTTGGCGTATGTTTGGGCATGCAATGCATGGTGATCGAGTATGCCCGCGATGTGTTGGGATATACCGATGCTAACTCTACCGAAATGGACGTGACGACCAAGCATAATGTAATAGACTTGATGGAGGAGCAGAAAAGCATAACCAATATGGGTGGGACGATGCGTTTAGGCGCCTATGACTGTATATTGGCCGAAGACTCTATTGCTGCTAAGGCTTATGGAACGACCCATATTCGCGAACGGCATCGCCATCGTTTCGAATTTAACAATGAGTATCGTAAAGCTTTTGAAGATGCCGGAATGCGTTGCGTGGGCGAGAATCCCGAAACTCATTTGGTCGAAGTTGTCGAGGTTCCGTCTTTGCGTTGGTATGTGGGAGTACAATATCACCCCGAGTACAATAGTACGGTTCTTAATCCGAATCCCCTTTTCGTTGACTTTATTAAAGCTGCGATTTCAAAAAAATAATTTAGTAATCTCAAAATTGAAGAATGGATAAAAACACGATTTTAGGTCTTGTATTGATGGTCGTAGTTGTGCTGCTTTTCTCTTGGTGGATGCAGCCTACACCCGAACAATTGGAGGCACAGCGTCGGTATAATGATTCGATTGCCGCTGTGGAAGCGGAACGTATGGCCGAGGCCGCTTTGGCAGAAACACCCGTTTCGACCGATACCGTTTCGGGAGAAGTTGCCGATTCATTAAAAAATGCAGGTTTGATAGCGCGTTTCGGCGAGTTCGCTCCTTGTGCCGAAGGTTCGGAAGAATTTACTACTTTGTCCAATAATAAGGTGACATTGAAGTTTTCTAATAAAGGAGGTCGTCTTTATGAGGCTGTTTTGAATGATTACATGGCCTATGATTCCACGAATGTGACTCTGTTTACCGGAGACGAAAACGATTATGGATTCATTATTCGTACGAATGCGCGCGTGATCGATACACGCGATTTATATTTTACTCCCGAAATCGATGGTAATGCTGTAAATATGACATTGCAGCTTGCCAATGGAAGCCAGATGGGCATTCGATATTCTTTGCCGGAAGACAGCTATATGTTGAAAATGGATATCTGGCAGAAAGATATGGATCGGGTAATTCCGTCGAGCGCTGTTTATTGGGATTTTATTTGGGACCAGAAAATGCGCCGTCAAGAACAAGGACGTATGTTTGAGGAGAGAAATAGTGCCTTGTATTATAAATTTGCAGGAGACGATGTAGAGCATTTGAGCGAGTCGGGTAACGATGAAGAGAAAGCGACTACGAGCCTCAAATGGATTGGGTTTAAAAACCAGTTCTTCTCTACTGCTTTTATTGCCGATGGAAAATTTAACGACGGAATTTTTACCTCTCGGTCTTTGGAAGAAGATAGATATTTGAAACAGTTTCATGCCGAGAGTACGATAGATTATGATTCGAAAGAGTCGCAGGTTGCCGGATTCAATATTTTTCTCGGACCGAATTCTTATCCGTTATTGTCCTCTTATGATGACGATCTTTCGGGAGACCAGACACTCGATTTGGATAAGCTCGTTCCACTGGGATATAAGTTTTTCCGTTGGATAAATACGCTCATCGTTATACCGGTATTCACCTTCTTGGGTAAATTTTTCAGCAATTATGGCGTTATCATTTTGTTGTTGACGATATTTATAAAGCTCGTTTTATTCCCCTTCACGTATAAATCTTATAAGTCGCAGGCTCGTATGCGGGTTTTAGCTCCTCAAATTAAGGAGATTAATGATAAGTATCCGGGGCAGGATAAAGCGATGGAGCGTCAGCGTTTGACAATGGATCTGTACAGCAAGGCGGGAGTGAATCCTATGGGCGGGTGTTTGCCGTTACTTTTACAAATGCCTATTCTTATTGCGATGTTCACCTTCTTCCCGTCTTCTATTGAGCTTCGGGGTGAATCGTTCTTGTGGGCGAAAGATTTGTCGACCTATGATGCGATAGTAAGTTGGGACACTTATATACCGTTGATAACGCCCTATTTTGGTAATCACATCAGCCTTTTCTGTTTGTTGATGACTATTACCAACTTGATATACACCAAAATCAATATGCAGAATACCGCCGGACAACAACAGATGCCGGGTATGAAGTTCATGATGTATCTGATGCCCGTCATGTTCTTGGTATTCTTCAATAATTATTCGGCCGGGTTGAGTTATTATTATTTCTTGTCGTTGTTGATTACGATTATTCAAACCTATGTATTCCGTAAATGTATCAACGAGGAGAAGGTTCTTGCCGAGTTGAAAGAGAATCAAAAGAAACCTCGCAAGAAGAGCGGTTTCATGGCTCGGTTGGAAGAAGCGCAACGCCAGCAGCAGGCTGCGTTGAGAGAACAACAGAAGCAACGGAACAAACAACAGCGTCGTCGATAAATAACGAAGGGGAGCAATGCTCCCCTTCGTTATTTATGATAGTTTCGGATTTTTTCCTGTTTTATTTTACAGGAAAGATACCAAAAACAGATTTAGTCGATAACACGTTCGGGTATAAGAAAAGAGATTATCCCACTCGTTGGGATAATCTCTTTTCTATATGGTAATCTATTTGCCGGTTAGTTATTTTCGGGGCGTAATTTTCGAACGGTCACACCGGCTTGCCACATCTCGCTTTCTCGCAACTCTTTCAACTCTTTGTTCAGTCCATCGCGATATCCCTCTTTACTGTTCGTGTCGATAGAGCGTTGAGCTTCGTTCCCTTTGGCTACCTCTTCATACAGTTCTTCGAATACGGGTTTGGTAGCATCACGAAACTTTTTCCACCAGTCGAGAGCTCCTCGCTGGGCTGTTGTCGAGCAGTTGGCATACATCCAATCCATACCGTTTTCGGCGACAAGAGGCATCAGTGATTGGGTAAGCTCTTCGACCGTTTCGTTGAATGCTTCCGAAGGGCTGTGTCCGTGTGCGCGCAGTGTGTCGTATTGTGCGGCGAAAATACCTTGAATGGCCCCCATGAGAGTTCCCCGTTCTCCGGTAAGGTCGGAATAAACCTCGCGTTTGAAAGTAGTTTCAAAAAGGTATCCCGAACCGACTCCGATACCGAGAGCTATAACTTTCTCTTTGGCGTGCCCGGTCGCATCTTGGAAAATAGCATAGCTCGAATTGAGTCCCCGACCTTGCAAGAACATGCGCCGTAAACTGGTTCCCGAACCTTTGGGCGCGACCAGTACTACATCGACATCGGCAGGAGGAACGATACCCGTGCGCTCTTTGTAGGTGATGGCGAATCCATGAGAAAAATAGAGCGTTTTACCGGCGGTAAGATGTTTTTTCACTTTGGGCCATACCTCTATTTGAGCAGCGTCGGAAAGAAGGTATTCGATGATTGTTCCACGCTGGCAAGCCTCTTCGATTTCGAAAAGCGTTTCGCCGGGAACCCAGCCGTCGGCCACCGCTTTATCCCATGTCTTCGAGCCTTTTCGTTGTCCGACGATGACATTGAATCCGTTGTCCCGCAAGTTCATACTTTGTCCGGGACCTTGCACGCCGTATCCGATAACGGCGATGGTTTCGTCTTTGAGGATTTCCCTTGCCTTTTCCAATGGAAATTCTTCCCGGGTGACTACGTTTTCGTCAACACCGCCAAAATTCATGATTGCCATTTTCTTTTTTGTTTAGAGGTTAATTAAATTGGTTTTATCTGTTTTCAAATATGATTCTTCCTTTGCAGTACACGGTTTGGTCGTCCCGTATTTCTAAGGTAAAATGATCCGGAGCTTCTTCCTCTTTCAGCAGTTGCAGGGTAGAACCGTATCGAGCTTCGTTGGCATAGCTTATTTCGAACCGTCGGATACGTTGTTTGTCATACCGTTCGAAAGGGAAAAGGTCGAGTTCGTGCTCGATGTATTTCACACTGTTGACATGTCGGTTCAAATCTATATCGTTATAAGTCACAGGATAGATTACTGCATTTTCGTCATGTACATCGCGTACTCTCGATTGCTTTTCGATGGGACATGCTTTGTCCGATATGTTCTCGGCGATATATTCGAATTGACTTATATCTACCGATGTGCGACTATCCAAATCGATAACGACCCAAATCGTGCGGGCATATCCGCAGGGAGAGCCGTTCTCTCCCAGTATGGCGAAGTTTCTCGATGAAAAATGCTTGTTATACCCTTCGATCCATGTTTGTAAAGTATAATGCTCGTTGATGAGCGGATAACGGTACATTTCGACGGTGAGCCGGGAGAGTACCCATACTTGCCGGTTTTTGATGAGCGTACTGTATCCCACGCCCCACGATTCGGCATGTAACGTAGCCACTTCGAGTATTCGTTTGGCGAGCAGGGTGAGCGGCAACTCCTGTTGACCGTTTCCTTCGGCCGGCTCTACGGTATAAGTTTTGGAGTAGACCGGTTCTGTTTGTCGTTTGGATTGTTCTTCTTTTTCTTTCATAGTTGGTTTTGTCGGTATTGTTGTTCTTGTAGGAATATGCTTACGTGCTCGACGGTCGATTTGGTTATGGCGACACGTCCCGACCGGACGAATTGCATGACGTCGTATCGACTCAGTTCTTCGAACAGAGATTGAGTTTCGTCGGGGTGGCCCGATTTCTCGATGACGGTATATGTGCGGTTTACTTCCAAAATGCGGGCATTGTGTTTGCGAATCAAATCTTCGATGCTCCTGTCGTCCAATAGTTTGTCGGTAGGAACCTTGTAAAGTGCGACCTCTTGAAAAATGATTTCGTCGTCGGTATAAAAGAAGGCGCGTAATACGTCTATTCGTTTTTCTATCTGCTTGACCAGTTTTTCCATCGTTTCGCGGTCGCTGTATGTCGTGATGGTAAATTTGTGTACACCTTCGATAGCCGAGCCCGATACCGACAGGCTCTCGATATTGAGCTGTCGGCGTGTAAAGATAATCGAAATCTGATTCAGTAATCCTACTTGGTTTTCAGAATAAACGGTTACGGTATATAATGTCTGTTGAGTCATATCGGTCTTAATATTTTTCAGTGGCGTTGAGCATGATATGGGTTACACAGCTCCCGGCGGGAGTCATCGGGAATACCATGCAATCCGGGTCTATTTGTACATCGAGCAGGTAAGCTCCGCGGTGGTCGAGCATACGTCGTATGGCAGAGTCGAGTTCTTCGCGGGTGGCGACCCTTTCGCCGGCTATGCCGTAAGCTGCCGCCACGCCCGTAAAATCGGGATTCAGCATTGGGGTTTCGGAGTAGCGATGGTCGAAGAACAGGTCTTGCCATTGTTTTACCATACCCAAGAAATTATTATTGAGAATAATGATCTTCACATCGATACCATATTGCATGATTGTGCCCAGTTCTTCGATTGTCATTTGCAGTCCTCCGTCTCCGGTAAAAAAGCAGACCGTGCGGTCGGGATTGCCTATCTTGGCTCCGATAGCGGCGGGAAGGCCGAATCCCATAGTGCCCAATCCGCCGGAGGTAACGATACTGCGGGATCTTTTGAACCGGTAATATCGGGCCGATAGCATTTGGTTTTGTCCCACGTCGGTCACGAGAATACTGTCGTTGCCTGTGGCTTCGGATACCTTTCGGGCGACCTCTCCCATATTCATCAATGGTTTCCGGGGGTGTATCTCCGGTTCTATGACCTTTTCTTTTTCTACCTTTTCACACACAGAGAAAGATTCTATCCATTCGGAGTGTTCGGCGGGAGCGATTTTTTCATTCAGCTTTTGCAATACGGCACGGGCATCACCCAGTACTGATACATCGCACTTCACGTTTTTGTTAAATTCCGACGGGTCGATGTCTATATGAATTACTTTGGCTTGTCGGGCATATTGTTTCAAGTCGCCCGTTACTCGGTCGTCGAACCGCATGCCGATGGCGATGAGCAGGTCGCATTCGTTGGTCTTGATGTTGGCGGCTATGCTGCCATGCATGCCTAACATGCCTTTGTATAGGGGGTGGCCGGTCGGTATTGCCGATAATCCCAACAGAGTGCAACCTACCGGTATATCGGCTTTTTCGGCCAGTTCCGACAATTCCTTTTCAGCATGGGAGATAATTACCCCCTGACCGGCGAGTATGAACGGTTTGCGAGACTGGTTGATAAGCCGGGCAGCTTCCTCTATTTCGCCGGGTTGTATGTCGGGATAAGGGTTGTAGCTGCGAATGAATTGACAGGGCTTGTAGTCGAATTCGGTCATTCCCGTTTGGGCATCTTTGGCAATGTCGAGAACCACGGGACCCGGACGGCCGTTCCCGGCGATATAAAAAGCTCTTGCTACCGCCCAAGCTATTTCTTCGCTGTGACGTATCTGGTAACTCCATTTGGTCACCGGCTGGGTGATTCCTACGACATCGGTTTCCTGAAAAGCGTCCGAGCCCAATAGGGGAGAGGCGACCTGCCCGGTGATGACGATGAGCGGCGTGCTGTCCATCATGGCATCCGAGAGCCCCGTGATGATATTGGTGGCGGCGGGACCCGAGGTGACCATGACGACTCCGGTCTTCCCCGATACTCGTGCGTACCCTTGTGCGGCATGTGTAGCTCCTTGTTCGTGTCTCACGAGGATATGTTTCAATTTGTCTCGATAATCGTAGAGAACATCGAATACGGGCATGATGGCTCCTCCCGGATATCCGAATATATACTCTGTCTTTTCTGCGATGAGCGATTTGATGAGCGCTTCCGCTCCGCTTATTTTCTCTGTTGCCATAGTCGTTTTGTACAATTGGGACTCTGTTTCTTAGATAATTCGTACAGCACCTTTGTCGGCCGAGCTTACTAAGGCAGCATAGGCTTGCAAGGCTTTCGATATGTTTCGTGTTCTGTGTCGAGGGGTGAATGCCTCTTTTCCCCGGGTATTTTCTTCTGCTCTGCGACGTTTCATTTCTGTTTCTTCGATAAGCAGGTTGATGCTGCGGTTGGGAATGTCTATTTCGATGAGGTCGCCGTTCCGCACTAATCCTATGTTTCCGCCGGCAGCTGCTTCGGGCGAGATATGTCCGATGGAAAGTCCCGATGTCCCTCCTGAGAAACGCCCGTCTGTAATGAGGGCACAGGCTTTGCCGAGGTGTTTCGATTTGATATACGAGGTAGGGTAGAGCATCTCTTGCATGCCGGGGCCTCCTTTGGGGCCTTCGTAGATGATGACGACCACGTCTCCGCTCTCCACTTTCCCGCCAAGTATGCCTTCGCAAGCCTCTTCCTGCGATTCGAATACTTTGGCTTTTCCCTTGAAGCGGAAAATGTTTTCGTCCACTCCGGCCGTTTTGACGATACAGCCGTCTTGGGCGATATTACCGAAAAGTACGGCCAGTCCACCGTCTTTGACATAAGCGTGTTCGAAATCGCGAATACACCCTTTCGAACGGTCGGTATCGAGCTTGTCGTAATAGTTTTCCTGAGAGCCCATCACGAGGTTGAACCGGTTGCCCGGTGCGCTTTTCCAAAGCCTTTCCGCTTCGGGGGGACATGCTCCGTTTCGTATCGCATACTGTTCGATGGCTTCGGTTAAGGACAGTCGATCTACTTGACGGACAGAGGCGTCTATCAGCCCCTCTTTTTCGAGTATGGCGAGAATCGAGAGAATGCCTCCCGCACGGTTCACGTCTTGTATGTGGTAGTGCGAATTGGGTGCTACTTTGCAAAGCACCGGCGACTTGCGGGACAGGGTGTCTATGTCTTGTATCGTAAAGTCTACTCCGGCCTCTTGGGCTATGGCGAGCAGGTGCAATACCGTGTTGGTAGAGCCCCCCATGGCAATATCGAGAGTCATCGCATTGAGGAATGCCGCGCGAGTAGCGATGTTACGGGGCAATACGCTTTCATCGCCGTCTTGGTAATAAGCCCGGCAGTTCTCCACGATTTGTCGGGCAGCTTGTATGAATAACCGTTCCCTGTTGCGGTGGGTCGCTACGACAGTACCGTTTCCGGGGAGAGCCAGTCCGATGGCCTCGTTGAGGCAGTTCATGGAGTTGGCGGTAAACATGCCCGAGCAGGAACCGCAGGTAGGGCATGCGGCATGTTCTACTCGGCGCACTTGTTCGTCGCTTATGGTTTCGTCGGCCGATTCGACCATGGCATCGATTAAATCGAGTCCTTTCCCATCGAGCTGCCCCGCTTCCATAGGACCTCCCGATACGAAGATGGTAGGAATGTTGAGCCGCATGGTCGCCATGAGCATGCCCGGTGTGATTTTATCGCAATTACTGATACAGATCATGGCATCGGCCTTGTGTGCATTGACCATATATTCGACGCTGTCGGCGATGAGGTCGCGGGAGGGAAGGGAATAAAGCATGCCGTCATGTCCCATAGCTATGCCGTCGTCGATAGCGATCGTGTTGAATTCGGCGGCAAAGCATCCTAATTTCTCGATTTCTTTTTTTACCGTTTGCCCTATTTCATGCAGATGTACATGGCCGGGAACGAATTGGGTGAACGAATTGACGATTGCGATGATGGGGTTTCCCATCTCCGTTTCTTTCATGCCGTTGGCTCTCCATAGAGCTCTCGCTCCTGCCATTCTCCTTCCGCCAGTGCTTGTCGCACTCCGTAATTGATGCTTCATAATCTGTACTAATTAAAAGAAAAACCTTTCCGCTGTGTGGAAAGGTTTTTACAATTACTCTAATTTAACATTCTATGAGAAGTAACTACATACGCCTTTCCACCTTACCGACTCACGACAAGAAGCTCGCTAATGACCGATAGAGAAATGACGTGTAGTAACATAATTATCACATAAATATCGTTTATGATGTTGCAAATGTATAACTATTTTGTGATATAAACAAATAATTTGAAAGAAAATATATGTTTACTATTTTAAATTGCTTGTATTTACGGAGTTTAATGTGATAAATGAAAATAAAAAACATCGTATAACTGTGTGATTGAAACCCGGTTAATTTTTGTCTTCTTGCTTCTGCCTAATGAATGGCTGGAATTGAAAAAAATAAAGTGTATATTTGCAAGGTTTTATCCATCGAGAAAGAATCAAGTTATCGGAGAAGCGTTGAAAATTCGTCGAGTTATAAAGGCAAGTTTAGGAGCGATCGTCGGTGTTGTTCTGGTTGCGTGTAGTCCTACCCGCCATGTCCCGGACGGTAGCTATCTGCTCGACCATGTAAAGATAGAGACCGATGATAAGTCGGTGAAACCTTCCGATTTGAAATCCTATTTGCGTCAAGAGCCTAATCACCGTATGTTCGGGTTGTTCCGCTTTACGCTCGGGCTATATAATTTGTCGGGAAACGATTCGACCAAATGGTATAACCGTTGGGTAAGGAATGCCGGCACACCCCCGATAATTTACGACCCGGTTTTGATAGAAAATTCTCGTATGCAAATGGAGAAGGCTATGAATAATAAAGGATATATGGCTGCTCGGGTCGATGTCGATACGGTTTCGAAAGGTAAACGTATGGACGTGTTCTATCGAGTCTCGGCAAATACGCCGCATTACATAGACGATATAGACTATCGTATTTCAAACGATACGATTTCCCGGCTTGTCGAGCGGCAATATGCCTCTCATTCGCTTTTGAAGAAAGGATCGAATTTCGATAGAAATGTGTTGGACGAGGAAAGGCAACGTATTTCCGATATGTTGCGGCGCGATGGCTTTTATGCTTTTAATAAAGAACTGATTACCTATACGGCAGATACCGCCGACCGTTCGAAAGCAGTCGATCTCACTATGAATCTCGTTCCTGAGTCTGTTGCCAATGCTTCGGGGTATCGTCCGTACGAACGGTATTATATGAGGAAAATCTATTTTGTGTTGTCTTATGACCCGACGGCGACCGACCAAATCGATGTTGCCAATGCCGGTACATATAAGAATTATTATTTCGTGGAAGGCGATCGCCCTTATATTCGACGGGAAACATTGGTGGAGAATTGTTTCATTCGTCCGGGGTTGTTGTTCAGTAGTCGAGATGTGGACAATACCTATACGGCATTCGGGAGATTGCGTATTGTCAAATATGTCAATATTCGCTTCGAGCCGTCCGGTCAGAACGACGAAGGTGTAAATCAATTGGATTGTTATATCTTGCTCAGCAAGGATAAGCCGCAGTCTGTCTCGCTCGAATTGGAAGGTACTAATTCCGAGGGCGATTTAGGTTTTGCCGTGGGAGCTACTTATCAACATCGTAATATCTTCAAGGGTTCCGAAACTTTTTCGGCTAAGGTGCGCGGTGCTTATGAAAGTTTGTCGGGCGATTTGAGCGGACTCATCAATGACCGATATACCGAGTTGGGAGGGGAGATAGGAGTTACTTATCCCAAATTTCTTTTCCCGTTTTTGCGTACCGATTTTCGGCGGCGTATGAAAGCCAGCACCGAATATAGTATAAATCTTAATTTCCAGCAACGTCCCGAGTATACGCGAGTCATTTGGGGAGCGGCTTGGAAATATAAGTGGACGACCAATCGGGGATTCTACCGTCACAACTACGACCTGTTGGATATAAATTATGTCTATTTGCCCCGTAAGACCGACGGATTTCTCGAAAACATAGCCCCCGATAATCCGCTTTTACGATACAGTTACGAGGATCACTTCATCATGCGTATGGGATATACCTTTTATTGCTCCAATCTCAATCCCTCCAATCCGGTGCAGCGTCGCACCAATGTCTATACGTTGAGGGCTGCGGGAGAAATAGCGGGCAACGTGCTCAATGCCTTTTCCAAACTTACCTCGAAGGAGCCCGATGGGGGATACAAGATTTTTGGTATCCGATATTCCCAGTATGCTAAATTCGATTTCGATTATAGTTTTACCCATTTGATTGACGAGCGAAACTCTATTGCTTTTCATGTAGGCGGAGGAATAGGCATACCCTATGGGAATTCCGATATTTTACCTTTTGAGAAACGCTACTATTCGGGTGGAGCCAACAGTGTGCGGGGGTGGTCGGTAAGAACGCTCGGTCCCGGTAGTTATAACGGCAATAATTCTGTATCTGAATTTATCAATCAGTGTGGAGATATACGCCTCGATATAAATCTTGAATATCGCACCAAACTATTTTGGAAAGTAGAGTTGGGGGCTTTTATCGATGCCGGTAATATTTGGACGATTCGTGATTACGAATCGCAGCCCGGCGGTCAGTTCCGACTGGATTCGTTTTATAAGGAAATCGCGTTGGCCTATGGATTGGGAATCCGTCTGGATTTCAGCTATTTCTTACTTCGCTTCGACATGGGAATGAAAGCCTATAATCCGGCGGCCGGACAAGACCATTGGGCAATCGCTTCGCAAAACTTCAAACGAGATTCTGCGTTTCATTTCACGGTAGGGTATCCTTTCTGATACTTCTATTTTATATGAGGTCTATAAAAAATAGGATACATATATTTGGAATATCCCGAAATATCCCTAACTTTGCAGCACTTTTTCATAAAAGGTCGGTTGAGTAGCTCAGCTGGATAGAGCAACAGCCTTCTAAGCTGTGGGTCTTGGGTTCGAATCCCAACTCAATCACTCGAAAGGGAAGCAAATTTTTTGCTTCCCTTCTGTTTTTATACAACTTTATTGATTCTCTCCCTATCCCATCTACTAAAATTTCATATTTCTCTCTTGCCGTGTCCCGTAGCATTGCGGGGTGTCGCAAAGCGATATAGGTGCACTTCTCTGCAATGAATAGAGGGTTATTTACCCTCCTCCCTGCCGTGTCCCGTAGTATTACGGGGTGTTTTTGAAACGCAAAAATATAGGGGAAGTGGCACGAAGTGACGGAGGGGTTAATTTAATAGAGGGGGCAGAAAGTACGGGCGGTGGAGTTAAGTCTCGTCCTTCTTTTGTTTGTCGTAAATGAGGTGGAGTGTGCCGTAGGACGAGGGAGAAATAAACATACAAAATCTCCCCCTGCTCAGCAACAAGTCGAGACGGGCTTGAAATAGAAATAAGATTCTTTTTTGGAGGCGAATTTTGTAGGGGGGATTTAGGCTTAATTCACCGAAAAGGAAGAGCTTTATGGGTTTATGCAGGGGACTGCATTCAGCAATCGTTGCTGTCGAAACTTTCGACTTTCACCCGTTTGCGCGATTTGAATACCAGCATATCCGCTACGAAATAGTTGAACAATCCCGAAATAAGCAGGGCGGCAAGATTACAATAGATAACGTCCCAGCCGAATATCTTTTGGAAAATGAGGAGAAAAAACATTTTCATTAAGAAGCCGGCTCCCGATGAAAGATTGAACATGAGAAAACGAATACAGAAATCAGACGTCGAACGACGGCCGATTCTACTTTTCCATATCCAAAAATAAGAACATAGGAAATTGCTCAATACGGCAAATTCAAAACTGATGATAGGTGAAAGGACATATACCTCCCAATAGCTGCTGAATATAAAAGTCGAGCATATCCACAGTATCAAGGTATCGACACCTGTGCCCAATAGCCGACTGACTACGAATTGTAGGTAAATACGCAGCTTTAACACCGTATCTTTATTATTATTTTTTAGGAGAATAGGGTTTCAATGGATCTTGTTTGGACAAAACGCGACGGTCGGTGATGAATTGAACCAACCATGCCACGAACAAGAAGCAGGCAATGAACAATCCGGCTACATCGAATATGCCCAATGTTTGCCCTTCGATGGTCCACTTTATTTCCGAGAGGGAAGTATACATGAACACCGTGTTGATAAGAATGACGATCAATCGGAATTCAGTTGGCCCGAGGCTGCCGTAAGTGAGCAGGAACTTACCGCTTAGGATTGTCGAGATATACGTATAAATCGAAAGAACCAAATAGCCCACTAATACCAGCATCGCTACATCGAGCCTGAACATGGGCGAAAGACCGGCTCCGATACACATGATACAAATGGTGACGGCATCGAGCGTATGGTCGATAAAAAATCCATAAACGGGTCTTTGCGCATTCCTTACTCTGGCAAGAGTGCCGTCGAGGCTGTCGCCATACCAGTTAATTACCAACCCGAGAGAAGAAATCCACAGGTAGTTTTTATCTATATGAGCCAATACGAATCCCACTGCGCATACGAGAGCTCCTACTACGCCGGTGTATGTGAGGAAGTCCGAAGTAACCCATGCCGGTTGTCGTTGAGCCAGCCAAACCAAAACTTTTTTCTCTGCTGCATTGAGCACGGAAGTCTGTATTCTTTCAGATGTTTCTTTTCCCATTTCCTAATTTTTGTACAAAAGTACAGATTATTTAGCAAACCGAGTAAAAAAAGTGTATTAAATTATTCATGTTTTTGAAAGATTCGGGTATTCTGCGGAGAGCAAGGCGGGTAACTAAAATAAGTTTTTGGGTTCTGTTTTTATCCCATGAAGTTGTCGTCATGCCATTGACCGGTGTCATATCGACCGTCTGGGTAGTACATGGTTCCATAGCCTTCTTTACAGCCATTGACGAAATCCCCTTCGTATCGGCTCCCGTTTTTGTAGAAGAATACCCCCTTTCCGGTACATTGCCCGTTTACGAAGTCGCCTTCGTATCGCTCTCCGTTTGGTCAAGAAATGTACCTTACATGGGTCGAATGACGGATAGAATGGTCGTGATTTAATATGTATATATCTTATAATGAATGTATTGTGTCTGGTTTTGACTGCAGGGCTGTTTATGCCGATAACCTTTTGTTATGAATGGTAAAAAAGAATGATAATCAAAATCAGGTTTCGCTTGTTATATTTGTAACGGAATAAAGAAAACTTATCATTTAAATATAACGAATATGGAATTTTTGACGAATGAAAAGCTCACGATCGTGGGTGCTGCCGGTATGATCGGTTCGAATATGGCACAGACTGCATTGATGATGCGTTTGACACCTCATTTATGTTTGTATGACCCTTATGCTCCGGCATTGGAAGGTGTTGCCGAGGAATTACGTCATTGTGCATTTAAAGGGGTAGATATAACCTTCACGAGCGATGTGAAAGAAGCTCTTACGGGAGCCTCGTATATCGTATCTTCCGGAGGGGCTGCTCGCAAAGCAGGAATGACAAGAGAGGATTTATTGAAAGGAAATGCCGAAATTGCCGCTCAATTCGGTAAGGATATACGCAGCTATTGTCCCGATGTGAAACATGTGGTCGTCGTTTTCAATCCGGCCGACATTACGGGGTTGATCGTATTGCTTTATTCGGGTTTGAAACCATCTCAGGTATCCACGCTTGCGGCGCTCGATAGTACGCGTTTGCAGAGCGAGTTGGCAAAATATTTCCATGCGGTAGCCGATGAAATCGAGAATTGCCGTACCTATGGAGGGCATGGCGAGCAAATGGCGGTTTTTGCTTCGACGACAAAAGTAAAAGGAACTCCGCTCGCCGAGCTTATCGGAACGGAAAAATTACCGGCCGAAGACTGGGAAAAGATACGCCAGCAAGTCGTTCAAGGAGGCAAACACATTATCGATTTGCGAGGACGCTCTTCTTTTCAGAGCCCGGCCTATCTTTCTATCGAGATGATTGCTGCGGCAATGGGTGGAAATCCTTTCACGTGGCCGGCTGGTGTTTATTTGTCTGACGGGAAATTCAACCACATACTTATGGCGATGGAGACGATTCTCGATTGTTCGGGAGTACATTACAACCCGGTGTATGGTACGCCGGAAGAAGATAAAGAATTGGAGCGCAGTTATAAGCATTTGTGCGATTTGCGTGACGAGGTGATAGCGATGGGAATCATTCCCCCGGTTGCGGAATGGAATAAACTGAATAGAAATATTGAATAAACAGCGTTGTCGAACCTGTGGAATCCTGTTATAAAAATAGCGGCTTCTTGCAAGAAGCCGCTATTTTTATCTTTATAACCCGTTGGCGGAATTAAATTAGCGCATATTTAACTCTGCCAACCTCTTCTATTATATTGGAGAGGGAAGTCTGAGCGAATACCCTCGAAGCGGCTCTCTAATGTCGCTTGGAAAAAATTAAAATAGTTTCTAAATGTTTCGTAGTGGATTATTTCTTAAAAAGTTGTAAATTGCAGCGAATTTTAAATTTCAGGTTATGAAAAGATATTTGGTCACCGGTGCGGCCGGATTTATTGGGGCGAACTTTTTGAAATATTTGTTGAAAAAGTACGGAGAGGATATATATGTGGTCGTTTTGGACAAACTTACGTATGCCGGAAATCTGGGAACTATTAAAGATGAAATAGCCGATTCGAGAGTGCGGTTCGTGAAGGGGGACATACGCAATGCTGAATTGGTAGCGAACATTTTTGCCGAAACCGATATAGATTATGTGGTCAATTTTGCTGCCGAATCGCACGTAGACCGCAGTATAGCCAATCCGCAGCTCTTCTTGGAAACGAATATATTGGGCACGCAGAATATGCTCGATTGCGCCCGCAAGGCTTGGTATAGGGGAAAAGATTCCGAAGGGAAGCCTCTCTATGCCGAGGGAAAGAAATTCTTGCAAGTATCGACCGACGAGGTCTACGGCTCGTTGTCTAAGGATTATATCGACCCGCAGCCGTTGGAAATCACCGATGCCGATGTGCGCAAAGTGGTGACCGGACGTACCGACCTGCATACTTATGGCAAGCGGTTCTTTACGGAGACGACACCGCTCGATCCCCGTTCTCCTTATTCGGCTTCGAAGACGAGTGCCGATATGTTCGTGAGGGCTTACCACGAAACCTACGGCATGCCGGTGAATATTACCCGGTGTTCCAACAATTACGGTCCCTATCATTTCCCGGAAAAATTGATACCTCTGATTATCAGGAATATATTGGCCGGTCAGAAACTCCCGGTCTATGGTAAGGGCGACAATGTGCGCGACTGGCTCTATGTGGAAGACCACGCTAAGGCCATCGATGCCGTATTGGAACGCGGCCGTATCGGCGAAGTCTATAATGTGGGCGGATTCAACGAAGAACAGAATATCAATATCGTGAAGCTCATCATCGGTATTATTGCCCGTATCATGCGGGAAGAACCGGAATATCGTAGGGTATTGAAGACCGATGTGAAAAATATCAACGAAGATTTGATTACTTTCGTGGGTGACCGTCCGGGGCACGACATGCGTTATGCCATCGATCCGTCGAAGATTGCCCGTGAATTGGGCTGGTATCCCGAGACCCCCTTTACCGTAGGGATAGAGAAAACTGTGCGTTGGTATCTCGATCATCAAGATTGGGTGGACGAAGTAGTCAGCGGCGATTACCAGAAATATTACGAACAAATGTACGGCAATCGTTGATTGCCCTAATAAGATACGAACGATGAAAGGCATAGTATTGGCCGGAGGCTCCGGCACGAGATTGTATCCCATCACTCGGGGAGTATCGAAGCAGATGCTTCCGGTGTATGACAAACCTATGATTTATTACCCCATATCGGTATTGATGTTGTCTGGTATCCGTGAGATACTTATTATCAGTACTCCTACCGATTTGCCCGGATTCAAGAGATTGTTGGGAGACGGCGGACAGTTCGGCGTGCGTTTCGAGTATGCCGAGCAGCCATCGCCCGATGGACTGGCGCAGGCATTTATCATCGGGGAGAAGTTCGTGGGGAACGACACCGTGTGTTTGGTGTTGGGCGACAACATCTTTTACGGGCAGAGCTTTACCCGCATGCTGAGACAGGCCGTTGCCGATGCCGATAAAGGAATGGCGACGGTGTTCGGTTACCGGGTGGGGGATCCCGAACGTTACGGTGTAGTCGAGTTCGACGAAAGCGGACGGGCGATCAGTATCGAGGAGAAACCGGTAAAGCCTCGTTCCAACTATGCCGTGGTCGGTCTTTATTTTTACCCTAATCGGGTCGTGGAGGTTGCCAAGCAGGTGAAACCATCGGCACGGGGAGAATTGGAAATAACCTCGGTGAATCAGGTCTTTCTCCAATCGCAGGCTCTTGGCGTACAGTTGATGGGACGAGGTTTCGCTTGGCTCGATACCGGTACGCATGAATCGCTGTACGAGGCATCGAACTTTATCGAGACCATCGAACACCGGCAAGGGCTGAAAGTGGCCTCTTTGGAAGAAATCGCTTATCGCATGGGGTGGATAGACAAGGAACATTTGTTCGGACTCGCCGAGCCGATGAAGAAAAACCAGTATGGACAATATTTGATAAGACTGGCGAACGATGAGCTTTGACCGGGTGAGATGGATCGAGTTGCCCAAAGTGGCAGACAAGCGGGGAAACCTGTCGTTCATCGAGAGTGCACGGCATATTCCGTTCGATATAGCGCGTACTTACTGGCTGTACGATGTGCCGGGCGACGAGCATCGCAACGGCCACGCTTTCAAAGAACAGGAGGAGTTTATCGTAGCCTTGTCGGGCAGCTTCGATATCGTGTTGAATGACGGCACGGAGACCCGGCGCTATCACATGGCACGTTCGTATTACGGCTTGTATGTGCCCCGCATGATGTGGCGCGAGCTGGATAACTTCTCGACCAATTCGCTGGCGTTGGTATTGTCGTCGACTTTGTACGATGCCGGCGATTATATAGAAGATTTTGAAGAGTACCGCACTTTATTGAAAGGAAGGAATGATGAGTAAAAGAGCTTCGGCGGACGATTGCCGACTGATACGGTTGCCCAAGCACGAGCGAGAGAATGGAAACATCACTGTGGTGGAGAATGACATCGACTTGCCTTTTGCCGTGAAACGGGTGTACTATCTGTATGATGTGCCGGGCGGAGAGGAACGGGGCGGGCATTCACACAAGCAACTATATGAGTTTTTGGTGGCGGCCGGCGGATCGTTCGATGTAGTTCTCGACGACGGAGTCTCCACCCGTACGGTGACTTTGAACCGGCCCTCCTACGGTCTGCTTATCGTGCCGGGTATCTGGCGGGTACTCAATAATTTCTCGTCGGGGTCTGTCTGTTTGGTGCTGACTTCCGATTATTACGAAGAGTCGGATTATGTTCGCGATTATCAAGAGTTTAAAGAAATTAGCCGATAGATGAAATATCCCCAATTATCCCTACGAGAAACCAATGCTCCTTATATGGAGGAGATGAAGACCATCGCCGCCGAAGTTATCGAGGGCGGGTGGTATATCCGGGGGAAATACGTGTCCCGGTTGGAAGAGCAATTATGTGCATATCTGGGTTGTCGCTATGCGGTAGCTACGGGAAACGGGTTGGATGCCTTGCGTTTAATGTTACGCGCATACATCGAGAAGGGTGTCATGCAGCCGGGCGACGAGGTGATCGTGCCCTCGAATACCTATGTGGCTTCGGTTCTCGCCATTACCGACAACGGGCTCGTACCTGTGTTCGTCGAGCCGTCGGTACACACATACAATCTCGATACTTCTTTGGTGGAGCGGGCTGTAACCGCTCGCACACGGGCGATTATGGTCGTCCATCTGTACGGTCGGGTTTGTTGGGACGAATGTCTGAAAGACGTAGCTGCCCGTTACGGGTTGAAAATTGTAGAGGATAACGCTCAGGCTTTCGGTGCGGTTTCGCCGGTGGCGGGATTGCAGGGCTCGTTTCACACCGGAGCTTTGGGCAATGCCGCCGGATTGAGTTTCTATCCGACCAAAAATTTGGGCGCATTGGGTGATGCGGGAGCAGTGACGACCGATGACGGGGAACTGGCCGAAGTGGTCCGAGCATTGGGTAATTACGGCTCGGCAGAGCGGTATGTGAATCTTTATAAGGGGGTGAACAGCCGCATGGACGATTTGCAAGCTGCATTCTTGTCGGTGAAATTGAAATATCTCGATGAGGATAATCGCCGTAGGGTCGCTGTCGCAAAGGCATATTCCGAACATGTACATGGCAAGGAAATCGTACTTCCCGAACCGGGAGGTGAGGGAGAACACATTTGGCATCAGTATGTCGTACGATGTTCCGAGCGGGACCGGCTGAAAAGCTATTTGGAATCGGAAGGGGTGGGTACTCTCATTCATTATCCCATACCTCCACACAAACAACAGTGTTATCGAGAATACAATCGATTGTCTCTGCCTATTGCCGAACAGCTTGCCGATGAGGTATTGAGCCTGCCGATGTCGGCTTATCTAAACGAATCCGATGTGCTTGAAATTGCAAGGATCATCAACCGATTCGATATATAATAGCGCACAGGGGGAGTGAATAATTCCCAAACATCTTTATTCTACTATTGTTTTAACCCCCTCGCCCTATCTCATCTGCGATGAGCAGGGAGAGAGGATTGAAAGTGGCGTTTCCGTTTCGGCATAAGGATAGCATTGTGCACTTCTCTCTTGCGCTGTGAAAGCAATAGGGGAGATACCGAAGAAAAGAAAGTTTCAGAGGAGAGGGGGAGAAAGGTTTCATAGTAATTTCTGATTGAGAGATTAACCCCTCCGTCACTGTGTGCCACCTCCCCTATATTTTTGCGTTGCAAAAACACCCCGCAATGCTGCGGGACACGGCAGAAGAGGAGGTTTAACGCCCTTCTGTTACATCGTTTTAACAAATGAGATAATTGTTACCCTTCTCCCCTGCCGTGTCACGTAGTGACGGAGGGGTTGAAAACAGCCACTCATCAGTCGGTTTATATCGGACGTTTAACCCCTTCTCTCTGCAAAACAATATAGTAGGGGGAGAGATGCCCTAATCCGTTTCTTTTGCTGCGGATATAGTTCTACCTCCCCCCTACTATATTATTTCTATCGCACATTACAAATTTGTGCAGGAGAGAAAATTTCTTTGCGGACTATTTCAACGCTTTCATAGCGGCTTCATAGTCGGGTTCTTGTGTGATTTCGGGGACGAGTTCAGCGTGAATGACTTTTCCATTTTCGTCAATGACCACGACCGCACGGGCCAATAGTCCTGCTAACGGGCCATTTACCATTTCCACACCGTAATCTTTTGAAAATTCGGGCGAACGGAATGCCGATGCGGCAATTAAGTTTTTAATGCCTTCGGTCGTGCAAAAGCGTGATTGGGCGAAAGGTAGATCTTTGGAGACGGCCACGACGGTCGTATTGTCCAGAGATGCTGCCAGCTCATTGAATTTACGCACCGAAGTAGCACAGACCGAAGTGTCGAGACTTGGAAAGATGTTCAGTACAATGCGACGTCCTTTGAGGTCGTGACAATAAAGTTCAGTCAAGTCGGATCGAGTAAGTGTGAAGCAGGGAGCTTGGCTTCCTACTTTCGGCAATTTACCGTAAGTATGTACGGGTGTGCCTTTGAAAGTGATTTTTTCCATTGTTGTTAATTTATAGATGAAACTATTTGTTTTTCTGCGCTTGTATGGGCCGGTCGTGTAATATTTGCCTGACGGCGAGTTCGAGTTCTTCGGCCAGTAGCGGGGAATATCCTATTTTTACGAATCGTATCGTGCCTTCGGGGTCGAGCAGGAAGAGGGTGGGGTAGCCTGTCACGCCATACTCGCTGGCTGTTTTTCCGGTATATTCCAGTATGATGGCTCCCGAACGGTTTTCTATGTTCTCGGGTTGTTTCTCTATGTAGAGTATAACCGGCGTCAGATTTTCTTGCAAGGATACGGATTCGGCTATTTGCAGGGCTTGTTTGCAAAATTCGCCTCGTTCGTCGAGGAATAAAAGCAGGCAGTTTTGCCCTTTCAACTGATCGGAAGAAAACCGATGTTCACCCCATTTGTGGGAAAACTCCGGACTTTTCTGTCCTACCCGGTCGGAGGCTGCATAAGTGCCTTCGCGGAATCGGAGGAATATTTCTCCGTAATTTTTCAGCAGGTTGGTCTCACCGAAATAGTCGGAGGGGAATTTCGTATCTGTATCGTTTCCCGAATATTTTACAGTAACGGTTTGCGAACCTAAATGACCCGGATTATTTTCGGTTTCCCGATATAGGGGCATACCGTCGTGGGTGTCGAATGTATAGAGTATGGTTCGGGACAATTCGCCCTTTACGGAGTCATTCACGAGTATGGCGTCGCACAGACGGTTCTGCACGAGCGTGTCGGGGAAAAATTGTACGAGACAATCTTTTTTCCCGACGAATGTTTTTAATTGTCGGGATATTTCAGCCGGGAAAAGTTCGGTGAACAGTCCCGAACGGTGTACTCCCGGATTGTTACCTTTATGTGCGAACGGTTCTTCGTCTTCGCGATGATGATATTCTCGTAGCCGATCACGGTCGAACCGGAAGTAATCGCCGTTGTCGTAAGCCATAAAATTGGCATACGGGCATGTATCGTTCTCGGCTTTGTAATCGATTAAGTATGAATATCCGCAAAGTGTGTCGATTGGATTTTTTCGATAGGAGAGTTCTGCCCGATAGTTTATTTCCGAATCGGTGAGTGGTAATGTCACTGTATATGTGAACTCGGTCCGGTAGTTTTGAATGGAATCGAGTTTATGCCATATTTTGTCCGGGGATTGTCGAGCCGAACCGGGGAGGAGACCCATGAATAATATTCCAAAGAGGAGAACGAAAAGACGGTGTGGCATAATTTTATACTGTTATATCTATTGCAAGATAACAATTATTTCTCGCATTTTGTTCTCGGTCTTTACATTTTTTTCAAGGTTGAGAATCCTCTAATTGCGGGTGAGCCGGATTGTTTTTCTCTTTATTTTCTTTTTGTTTCAGATAACGGGCATAACCGGCTCTTAAAAAGTCGTCTATGTCGGTGGGCAACACATCGGCTTCGGGAGGGTATGTCTCGTCGCTGTCCTCCAACAGGTCGAAAAGGTTACTCGGATTGTCGGGCATGTAATCTGTTTCTTTGCTTCCAGTATTTTCATCGGTTACCGGTATTTCGTCGATATGCTCTTTTCGCTTTCCCGATTTCTTTTTAACGGGTTTTGTTTCATACTTTTTGGCGTAGCGTTCGAGTGTGTTGATATACCCCATCAATGTTTTCACTTCGTTGGGTTGTGTCATTACATCTAATGTGAGCAGTAGCTCGTAATATCGTAACAGGATTCGATACCGGAGGGTTTCTATTTTCAACCGTTGTTCTTTCAAAATTTGTTCTTGTGTTTCCATACTTCTGTTTTTTAGGCAAATGTATGGTCTTGCCATCTTTGATTTATGGCATGATTGAACTTTCTTCGGAGGGTTTGTTCTTGGAATTTGTGTGCCTTTTGTTTTAACCCCCTTCGCCCTGCGGGCACTCCCCCTATATTTCCTTATGGAAACACCCCGTAATGCCACGGGACACGGCAGGGGGAAGGTTTCATATTTTTGTTCTACTATTGTGTTTAACCCCCTCGCCCTACGGGCACTCCCCCTATATTTCTTCGGAAACACAGGGGGGAGAGGATTGAAAAGTAGCCTTTTCTCCCTATTGTATATTCCCATGCTGCGTTAGCAGTATAGGGAAGAGACCGAAGGAACAGTAGTTCCTGAGGAAAGGGGTTGAAAAAGAATACAAAAGTTTTGTTTGTGGGGTTTAACCCCTTCGTCATTTCGTGCCACCTCCCCTATATTTTTGTTGCAAAATAGGGGCGGCGTATAAAAAGATACAACGGAACTATTCGGCTGTGAACGACCGAGTTGTTCCGTTGTATGAAAAAGTACTCCCGGGAAAAGAAAGGGTGTATAAGACCGGGAGCGCTCCTCCCGCGCGGGATTATAAAAGATGTCAGAGCACGACCTTCATGCTCTTGTCCCCATATTTGACGATGTAAAGACCTTGTGCGGGCAGTGCGATTTTCGTTTCTGAATCAGAGATTTCCATCGATTCGATGCATACCCCAGCAGGGTTGTAGACCGACAGGGGCGTACCCGGCAGTGCGTTTTCGATAACGATGTTATGGCTGCGGGTGTAGATACGAACCTCTTTTGTTTCTGCCGAATGTATTCCGGAGAAGGTTTTCTCTGTGATGTTGAATTCTTTCCACACTTCGGCACTGCGATATTTGTCACCGCTGCCGGTGGGAACAAAGAGATCCTTATCGTAATTGTCGAATGGACTTCCCCACATACAAACCGGTGGGTTTATGGCAAGGCAGGATACGCTTTTCAGATTGGTACATTCAGAGAAAGCATCGCCATAAATTTGTTCTGTCGAGCTTCCAATGGTGATAGAGGTTAGTCCTGTACATTCATAAAAAGCTGCGTAACCGATGGTTTTCACCGAATTGGGTATGATGACAGTCGTCAGTTTTTCACATTCGCTGAACGCATATTCTCCTATACCGATTACGGAATTCTCGATGGTTGCGGATTCCAAATTCCTGCATCCGGAGAAAACTTCATTGCCTAAGGTTGTTACGGAGTTCGGTATGATTATGGTAGTTAACCGGTTACAGCCGTAGAAAGCGCCTTGTCTTATCTCTTTTACCAAGTTCCCGATGGTAACTGAGGTCAGTCCCGAACAACGACCGAACGCATTTTTACCGATAGTGGTTACCTTGTCGGGTATGGTCACGGAGGTTAGTTTACTCATTTGTTCGCAGAGATTGTCCGGAATGTATTCTACATTGTCACCGAAAGTAAAGGTCTCGATTTGATTTTCGTAGGATAAAAAACTAGAATTGAAGTCGTTGGCTTTTGTCGCATTCCAGACGATCGAGGTCAGCAAGGGGCAACTGCCGACAACATTGCTCCCCACATTTTTTACGGCAGCTCCGAAGGTGATCGAACTCAATTGGTTGCAAGTGCTGAAACAATTTTCGCCTATATCGGTTACCTTGTCGGGTATGATAACGGTTGTCAACCCGATGTTGGCAAAGGCAGATTTACCGATGGAGGCCAAATTTTGAGGTAACTCGATGGCGTTTAATTGGGAGCAAAAAGCAAATGCCTGTTCACCGATATGGGTTATTCCATCGTGGAGTGTCACAGAAGCAAGATGTCCGCAGTTACTGAATGTGGAGTTGCCGATATTTGTCACGGCCTCGGGTATACTGATCGAGGTGAGTCCCGAATTGAAGAATGCAGATTCTCCGATAGCGCTTACAGAGCGAGGAATGTCGATAGAGGTTAGGCTTGTGCAATTCCAGAATGCACGGTCCCCGATAGTCGTTAAGGATTGGGGAAGAGTTATGGAAGTTAATCCTGTACAATTGTTAAAGGCGGAACCGCCGATAACCGTCACCGTGGCGGGAAGCGACACCGATGTTTTGGACGGCAGACATTGAATGAGGGTCGTTTGTTCTTTGTCGTACAGTATGTTATCGACGGCCGAATAAGCCGGATTGCCGGCCTCCATTTGGATTTCCGTCAAATTTGTACACCCGGTGACGATACCCGCCCCGATGGTCGTCACAGACTCCGGTATGCGAATGGAGGTGAGGGCGGAACAATCGGAAAACGCATAGTCTCCAATAGAAATTACGGAGTTGGGTATGGAGATAGAAGCCAAAGCCCGGCAATATTGGAATGCATTAGCCTTTATCTCGGTTATGGTATTGGGCAGGTTTATGGATGCTAATGCGGAGCAGTGATGGAATGTGTACTCGTCTATTGTTATGATAGACTCGGGTATCGTGATGGCGGTTATCGCTTCACAGAACTGAAACGCATAGCTTCCTATCTTTGTTACGGAATTGGGAATGTTTATGGAAGTTAATTCTGTACAATTATAAAAAGCTGAACTGCCGATAGTCGTTACCGTTTCGGGGATATTCATGGCGGTGAACTCCTTACATTGAGCGAATGCATGGCTGTCGATCGTCGTTATGGTCTCGGGGAACGATACAGATGATTTAGCCTTCGGGCATCGTAATAAGGTGGTTTGCCCTTTGTCGTAGAGCGCACCATCGAAAGAGGAATATTGCGGGTTGTTTTCCGCAACAGAGATCTCGGTCAGGACATCGCAATTATCGAAAGGACTATTTCCGATTAATGATCCGAACCGTATATGCGTTACGGTTTCGGGGATAGAGATAACCGATGTGGAATATCGACAGTTTTGGAAAGCCGTGCTGTCTATGACTGTCACGTTGTACGTTTTTCCTTCGTGGCTGACGGTGGCGGGTATGTCGACCCTCTCCAAATCGTCGCTGTAATTGACGAATGAAAGTTCCACGGTTAAGTCTTCTTCGGAAATCACGTCGAAAAGGAAGCCTTCACTTTCGAAACCATAAATATTTGCACTGAAAAAGGCGAGCAAGCAGATGAGCCCCACCCAAAAATTGAAATACTGTTTTTTCATAAACTTGTGTTTGTGTCGCCTCCCTGTCCCCCTCCGTTCGGCATTTAAAATAGAAAAGCGTGGGAACCTGTCAGTTTATCTACTTTGAGGTATCGCCAAACACCTTGTTACGAATAAACAGCCAACCCACGCCAGACGTATAACAATACCGCATGGGCGATAGATTGCATACGCAAGCATGAACGTTCGTACCGTTTATCCCCGTAACTCAAAAATTGGCGATTTTCAAAGTAAGGATAAAACTAAACGCTTCAATAATATGTATTTGCCGGAGGAGACTTGCAGTCTTTCCGACACTGCAAAGATAGGTCAAGAGAAGAATAAAATCAAATTTAAGTATTTGAATTTTTGTTCTCTACCGGATAATACTTGTTTTATTCTGCGCCGTAAAAACGTTCATGTCGGGTTGGCATAGGTAATATCTTACAACATTTCCAGATATCCCAATCTTAATAGAATATACGATATGTCAGACAAGGCATTTGCCGAGTTCGGCAATCTCGATGGGCTTCGGTGTGGGGCGGGAATACCAACACTATGGTTGTCGGTGGTGTCTTGTGGAGTTTCATATCCTACAAGGCGTGTCTCGAAGGGAGAATTGTCTTGACAGCGTTATGGTCGATAGCTTTTTAGGTGTTATGAAATCGGGACTATTCTGTGCTGAAAAGATAGAATCTGTCGAAAATTTTACGAAAGTTTTACGAAAGTTTTAGATGAATATGTCGATGTATAGAACAAAAAAGAATTGAACCGTGGTTAAATGAAAAGAGTCCGGTATTATACCGGACTCTTTCAAAAGAATTACTTGGGGGCATTTCATTTTAACACAGCCCCTTTGTGAGAATTGTTCGTTTCGATAGGTGTTAGCGAACGCTGACGGTGGCTACTTTGCCATCGGCTTTTACCACATAGAAGCCGGGCTCGACTGTAATTATAGCATTTTCATGCCCGATTCCGTGAATCTTGCCGTCTATGCCATATACGGCCACGTTGCTCGCTCCTTCGACTATGATAACACCTTTGCCCGTTTTAATCGATATGCTGTCGGAGTGCGTGTCGTCAATGCCAGACGGTGCGGTCTCGTATGTATTTGAAAGGCCCGATTCGCCTTCGGCGTAAACAGCAGTCACATTGTAGCTATGGTTGTCTGTCTCTGATGTAGAGCTTGTAAGGTTGTCGACATATTTGTTTTCTGTTACTACGGCATCGTTAATCTTGATACCGTCACGATAGATATTATATCCGATAACCGTGTAGCTGGGCGTACCGCGAGTGTAACTGATATCGTCTATCAGCCAAGCCTCTGTCTGATAGGAAATGCAGCGAATCGCAAAGTATTTGGAGCCTTCCGGGAGTTGGGCCTCAACTTTCGACCACCCGAGGTTCGCCGAGTATGTATCGCCTAACTTAACGAAATCGGCCGGAGTGTTACCGGTAGTTGAATATAGAACTTCGAACTGGTCGTAACCGTAGTTGACATTTGTCGAGCGATTCCAAAAACTGATGGTTTGCTCCATGCCGGGAAGTTCGGGCGAAATCAACCAGTCATCGTTGGCCTTTGTCGTCGAAGAGAATGCTGCGAAGCATTTGGACCCAGAGTGGGCAAAGTTTGCTACCTTGTTCTGGCTCTCTTCATCGATGCCTTCGATATCGAAAACGATATATGACATGGGTTTACTCTGATTCTCAAACATGACATCACTCAGGCCAAATGTTTCGTCTCCGTCGATGTCGTAGAATGTGTAGTTCTCGGCCTTTCCAATCGCGAACGACTCATAGGCTTCAAGGTCGTCGGTCACCGGTATGGTCTTGCTCTCTGTATCGGGAGATTCCCATGCGAGGGTTACTTGATTGCCTTCAACGGCTCCGTTAATGGTGACAACCGGAAGTTCAGAGGCGATAAATTCCACTGTCTTAGCCTCGCTTTCGTTATTTGACAAGTCTTCATCTGAATCGTACACTACATTCACTTTATAAGTCGTGGCCTCGGTTTGTGTAACGGTCGGACGTACTGTGATTTCGACGGTTTGCTTGGCTGATACTGCGAGATGCTCGATATTTACAGTTTCAACCACATCGTTGTCGGAAAGAAGCTGTACGGCGATGTTGTCCGCATCGTGTGTGCCCATGTTGGTGATTGTGGCTGTCACCTTGTTGTCAACGCCCACGGTCATGGTTGCCGGAGTCGTGAGGCCTGCCACTGCGACATCATGGCCTAAGAATTCTCGCACTTCGATGTTATCGAGCAGGAAGTAATCTTGCTGTGAGCGGGCGTTCACGTTTACACCCACTTGGACTACTTTACCCTTGAATTGCGCAAGCGAAACAAATACGCGTTGCCAACCTGTGCCAACTGAATTGGTATGAATGGGCTCGGTCAGGTAATAGGTTTCGCCGCTGGGAATGCGCACTGTGGGTGCGAGATCAAAGAGGTCGTCGGTGGTACCGCAGTAGTAGAACGACAATCCTACTTTGTCGCTTTCTGGAATTAGAATCTTACCCGAAAGCAACAGATTGTTCTCCTTAGCAAGGAAGGGTTCGAGGTAGAACATGCCTTGATCATCGTCCTGAGGCATGCACACCGGCTGGTAGCACGATTGAGCCGTACTCCAATATGCGCCTTCATTCATCCACACGTGTTGAAGTAGAGCCTCGGGGCATGATTCCTTGAACGGAACGGTATAGGCATTGCCTACCGGAATCATTTGCGTGAACCCATTGATGGGATTGCGCCCGACACGGTTTTCGGCGAATATGTAGAATATGGCAAGAGCCTGTTCTCCGTTTTCAGGAAGGTCGATAGTGGTAGTCCAACCTTTTTTCGCATCTTCCGCAGTTAGCCCGGTCGCCACGATTTGCGTGTTCATGTCGACCATCGTATATGTGATCAAGTCGCTATTGATGGAATCGCCGTCCGCATCTTGGGCCAACGGATTCCAAGTGACGGTAACCTGTCCGGGAACGGTCGCACTCTCAACGATTTTGCAATCGGTGGGAGTAGCTGGCAGCTTCAATCCTGCATAGGCATCTTTGTCGTAAGGTATGCCTTCTCCGAATTCGTTCGATGCTACAATCGTATAGTGAACAGTGGTTTCTTCGCCTACAACATCTTTGAATGTGAGTGGCGCTCCGGGTGATACGTTCGTGAATGTATGTACCAAGTTCCCGTCCCGGTTCACTTTCACATCGGCGATTGATGCAAGCTCGTTGCCGGCTATGTTCTTATCGGGAGCATTGAAGCTGACGTCGATGGCCGCCGAGCCATCGGGTTGGGCCGTGAATTTTACGTTTTCGACGATGGCCGGTGCAGAATCGGGAATAGGTGCTTCGATGGTGAAATTGTCGATATAGATCGAGCCCATGTTCTTCTTCGACAGGCCGTGGATACCTATGTAGTATATTCCTGTCGTTTCGGGTGTGATGAGTGCATAGTATGTGCGATAGGTGGCATCGGTAAGCTCGGTGACACCAATGAGTTCGGTAGTCATGGCGCTCACGTTGCATTGGTCGCCCATCTTCACTTCAAAGTGGTCTTTGTAGTACTCAGACTCTCCTCGTGCGTCAAATGCCAAACGATAGGCTTTTCCCGCTTCGAGTTTCACGGGAGCCGACATTAGCCAGTCGTCCATGTCTTTTTCCCAGCTGTACCCAATGAATGCGCAGCCCGATTCGTTCCAACCCCAAGTGTTATTGTCTGTGTTGGAGTCTAAGACTGTGAACGGTGTGAAATCGTCGCTTGTAGCGAGTTCGTTGGTGTAAGGCGGTATAATGTTTCCCATCACCACGGCGTTTGATTTGGCTTCGTTCGATACTGTGCCTTCGAATGTAGCCGTTACTTTATATGTGTATATCGAGAGTTGTTCCGGTTGGGCTACTGCATCCTCGCATTGTGTCGCTGTGATGCCATCGGCTACAACTGTTTCCTTGACTCCGTTGTTGTAGCGGGCTACCGTATATGTCACCTTGCTTGCGTCGAAATAGCCGTTGTTTTCGGAAGCTGTAACAGCATCCCAGCTTATGTTGAATGTGCCATTTTCGTAAGCGATGACAACGTTTTCCGGGGCGTATGGCTTGTCGGGGCCGACCCACAAGTTCACTTTATTGCTCGACGGAGAATCACCGATGCTATTGCTTACGATGACTGTGAATTTGTACATATCGGCTTTGGCTACTTGAATGGGTGCGTTGATCGGTGTGCCGGGAGCCGCATTGCCCTGAGCTATTTCCCCATCGTTTGCCATGACTTTGTATGAGAGGTTTCCGGTAAGTTCATCTCCGGCAAATGTTTTGCTCGGCATGGTGAATGTGGCGTTACCGCTCAGAGCACCTTCGCCGAACGATACTGTCAGGTCGGAAACGGCAGCCGGGGCTCCGTCCTCGGCAAGCGGCGCAACGATGTGCATGCCGCACACCTCGCCTTGCAAGTCGCATATTTTGGACACGGCGTATCCATTGTTGAAGTCGATCGAGTAAAGTGCGGTTTCTGCGTCGGTACAAGAGGCATAGTATAGGATGCCCGTTTTGCTGTCGTAAGCTGCCGACGTGAGGTAATGCGAAACGATGCCAATATTCGTGAGTATGGTTTCTTCGCCGGTGCTTTTGTTTATCTTCACAAGGCGGCCATCTCCATAGATTCCGTATAGCGCCTCAGCATCGCATGCCAATGCGCTATATGGCTCTGCGAGAGAGCGAATAGTGCCGGTTCGTTTCACCGGAGTCAGGCTCATTGTGCCCAGCTCGTAGCCGCTCAGATCGATGTTATAAAAACAGCCGTATATGACGCTGCCATCAGAGGTCATGCACTCTGACATCAAGTTGAAATCGGCCTGAAAATTTTGTTCGATCAATGTCCAGTCGCTCATGTCGAATACCCGATAATATGCTCCATATACTTGTCCACCGAATTGGTCCATGAGACAGCAAATGTATTTGCCGTCGAGGGCGGCTCCACCGTTACCTGCATTCATGGTATCACCGGTTTTGATGGCTTTCAGTCCATTTTCGTTTATAGAATATATGCCGACTTTGAGTCCGGCATTGCTTTGAACCACAGAACCGATAAGGTCGGGCATTTTTACAGCCGTTGCGGCAGGAGCCTTATTGGGCGAGAAAGCAGCGGAGGCAATGTTGTTTTGATTGGTCACACTGTTACCTCGGAAAGTGGTAATACTCCTGCGTTTGAAATGATCCTTTACCTCGCCTCGGGTTTTGATCGTCTGGGCATTTTGCTTCACAACTACATAGGGAGATGTGACAGCAGATGCCGAAAGCGCTAAACACAATAGCGCTGCTAGCACTAATAAAATATTAAATTTTTTAGACATAAATAAAAATTTTGAATATGAAGTTTATAGATTATTTGCATAAGATGATGATTCGATGTGTAAAAGTAATATTTTTTCGAATAAAAAATGAAAATATTATTATAAAAATCGGTGAACTTTGAATTTTTTGTTACTTCTCGGATAATGTTTGATTTATTTTGTGCTTCATATCGGGTTAGCGCAGGTAATATAGGGTATTCAGATAGCTTTGTTTTATTGGGGTGGGGGTATATAGATAGGTGAGTCCAGACTCTGTTACTTTCCCTGCCAAAGAAAGTCCTTGTTACATTAATTCACTTTCTTTGTTCATTCTTCTCAGCAGTGAGAAGAACGAATCCAGAAGCGCCGCCGCAGTTATCGGGCTTAACGGTTTGCCGCTACGGTCGCTGTTGAGGGTTGTGGAACTCGCATTTGTTCAAACAGTTCTCGCCCTCTTTCCTCCGTCTCCCTTGCGTTTTCACCGCCCGATAAAGGCGGGGACTTTTCCCGAGCTTTTGATAGTCTTTCTAACCCCTCCGTCTTTCAGCACTCCCCCTATATTTCCTTACGGAAACACTGCTTTCCTTGCCGATATTTTCTAATCCCTCCGTCACTGTGTGACACCTCCCCTATATTTTGCTGCGCAAAACACAGAGGAGGAGTGGAAGAGTAACCCTCTATTCATTGCAGAGAAGTGTACCTATATGGCTTCGCCACACCCCCGTAATGCCACGGGACACGGCAAAGGAGAGGAGTTTAAGAGTACCCCTCTATTATTATACCGATAGCCATTTGCCGGTCTCTTCGGGGGTGAAGCCTCTTTGGTGGGCATAGTGTTCGCGCTGGGTTTCGTCGATGTGCCCGATGTGGAAGTAGCGGGCATCGGGGTGTGCGATGTAGAGTCCGGCGACAGAGGCATTGGGCATCATGGCGCCGTTTTCGGTGAGGGTTATTCCGATGCGCGAGAAGTCTAACGCTCTGTCCCAATCGAAGAAAAGGGAGTGGTCGGGCAGGGAGGGATAGCCTACTGCCGGACGTATACCCCTATACCGACCGGAGAGGAGGGACTGCAAGTCGAGATCGGGTTCATCGGGGGCGTAACCCCAAAATTCTCGGCGTATTTGCCGGTGCAGCCATTCTGCGGCGGCCTCGGCAAGACGGTCGGCGAGGGATTGGAGCAGGAGGGCGGTATAGTCGTCTCCGTCCCGACGTAAGAGCTCTATGCGCCGTTGTATCTCGTTTCCGGCGGTGATGGCGAATAGTCCGGCATAATCGGGTTTCCCGTCGTTGGCGGGGCGAATGAAATCGCTTAAAGAATAGTAGCTGGCATTGGCTTCGGATTTACGCACTTGTTGCCGCAGGCAGGGTATGTCGAAATCGCCGTCGGGTAGCCGCAGTCGTATGATATTGTCGTAAGAGGCGGCTTCGGCAAGTAGATAGCTGGCTTGTGGAGAGGTGTTGTTTTCTGCTTCGAGGGTGTCGAGCAGACGATTCGCCTCTTTGTAGAGCTGCATGGCTTCGGCGGCTTTGGCTCTCTCGGCCGATGGGAAAGAGGCGAGCCAGACGGCTTTGCAGTGGTCGCACCCTTGCATGTCGGCTATGGAGGCATAGCCTGCGCCTATTTTCCATACGGAGAAGAATGCCCGCCAGTTGATGAAAGGTCGTATGTCGCCGACAGTGACGGGGACGGTGTGCAATCCCATTTGCCGAGGCCGGGGGGCGGTATATGTGTCCCAATCTATGCAGGGGGCGTATCTTTCGGCTTCGGATAGGGTGACTAAATCGACCGGTTTCAAGGAGTTGCGCAGTGCTTCTTGTTCGGTGCGTATGCTGCGGATAAACTCATCACGAGTTTGGGGATTGAGCAGTTGTGCGGCGATGAGCGGGTTTTGCGATGCGTCGCCGGCATGTATGACCGCACCGCTGTAACACGGGGCGATTTTGACGGCCGTGTGGAGTTTCGAGGTGGTAGCTCCGCCTATGATGACCGGTGTGTGCAGTCCTGCTTTTTCCATTTCGGAAACGACGTGGCACATTTCTTCGAGGGAGGGGGTGATGAGTCCGCTCAACCCTATGAAATCGGCTTGTTCGGCAATGGCTCGCTCCACGATTTTTTCGGCCGGAACCATCACGCCGAGGTCGATTACCTCGAAGTTGTTGCAGGCGAGAATGACGGCGACGATGTTTTTCCCGATGTCGTGCACATCGCCCTTGACTGTGGCTACAATGAATTTTCCCCGTTTGGAGGTTTCTCCATTGCGGGTATTTTCCTGCTCGATGAGTGGTTGCAATATACCCACTGCCTGTTTCATGGTGCGGGCGCTCTTGACGACTTGGGGAAGGAACATTTTCCCGTCGCCGAAAAGTTGTCCCACCCGGTTCATGCCGTCCATGAGAGGTTGCTCGATGACAGCGAGTGCCGATCCGTATTGACGGACGGCCTCTGCGAGGTCGGTTTCGAGGTGTGTCGATATGCCTTTGACGAGAGCTTGTTTCAGTCGGTCGGCGACAGGTTGCCGATGGCGGTCTTCGTCGATATTGTTTTCTTTTTTGACTGCTTCGTCCCGATGTTTCTCGGCGAAGTCGATGAGGCGTTCGGTCGCATCCGGCCGACGGTTCAATACGACATCTTCGATGAGCGCAAGAGTTTCGGTCGGCAGATCGTCGTAGGTAATCGATGTGGCGGGATTGACAATCGCCATGTCGAGCCCGTTGCGGATAGCATGATAAAGAAAGACGGCGTGCATGGCTTCGCGTATGAAATTGTTGCCTCGGAACGAAAAGGAGAGGTTGCTCACGCCTCCGCTCACTTTCGCTCCCGGCAGGTTTTCGTGTATCCAAGCCGTAGCCCGAATGAAGTCTACCGCATAGTTGTCGTGGCTGTCGATTCCGGTAGCTATCGCCAATACGTTGGGATCGAATATAATGTCGCAAGGCGCTAATCCTGCTTTTTCGGTGAGGAGTTTGTAAGCCCGGGCGCAGACTTCGATTTTCCGTTCATAGGTATCGGCTTGGCCTTTTTCGTCGAAAGCCATGACGACTACCGCCGCTCCTAACCGTTTGATTTCACGGGCATGCGCGAGGAATGTTTCTTCTCCTTCTTTCAGGCTGATGGAGTTGACGATGGCTTTCCCTTGCAGACATTTCAGGCCGGCGGAGATAACCTCCCATTCGGAAGAGTCTATCATTACAGGAACCCGATAAATGTCGGGCTCGGAGACGATGAGATTCAAGAAGTCTACCATCTCTTTGCGGGCATCGAGCATGGCATCGTCCATGTTGATGTCGATGATTTGTGCGCCGGCCTCGACCTGTTTGCGTGCGATGTCGAGTGCTTCGGTATAGTTCTTTTCGTGAATGAGCCTCAGGAATTTGCGAGAGCCTGACACGTTGCAGCGTTCGCCTATGTTGATGAAATTGTTTTCGGGGCAGACAACGAGATCTTCGAGCCCGCAGATGTGCAGACGGTTGTCTTTCGCGATGGGACGGCGGGGCGAGGCGTTTTGTGTGATTTCCCGATAGCGGGCTATGTGCTCGGGTGTCGTTCCGCAACAACCACCCACGATATTTACCAGTCCCTCGTTGATAAATTCTTTTATTTGTGCAGCCATCGATGCGGGCGTTTCGTCATATTCGCCCAACCGATTGGGCAGTCCGGCATTGGGGTAAGCACTGATGTAATAGGGGGAGATCGATGCCAACCGATGTAGATAGGGTTTCATTTCTCTTGCTCCGAACGAACAGTTCAAACCTACCGAGAGAATTTCGGCATGGGAGACTGCCGTAAGAAAGGCTTCGAGAGTTTGTCCCGATAGCGTTCGCCCGCTTTCGGTGACTGTTACCGAGAGCATGACAGGAAGCTCTCGTCCTGTCGCTTTCATAGATTCCTGTGCAGCAAAAAGGGCGGCTTTGGCGTTGAGCGTGTCGAAAATGGTTTCGATGAGCAGAAGGTCCACGCCACCTTCTATCAAGGCCGTGATTTGCTCCCGATAGGCTGTCGCGAGTGTGTCGAAGTCGAGATTTCGCAAAGCGGGATTCTCCATATCGGGGGACATGGAACAGCTTTTGTTCGTGGGCCCTATCGAACCGGCCACGAATCGGGGTTTATCGGGTGTTGAATAGTCGTCGGCAGCCTTCCGGGCTATGCGGGCGGCTGCCCGGTTTATTTCCTTTACCTGACTTTCCAAACGGTAGTCTGCCATCGATATGGCGTTGGCATTGAAACTATTCGTCTCGATGATGTCGGCTCCGGCTTCGAGGTAGGCACGGTGTATCTCGTCGATGAGGTGTGGTGCGGTGAGACAGAGTAAATCGTTGTTCCCTTTTAATTCCACTGCCGAATCGGGGAACAACGAACCTCTGAAATCTTGCTCGTTCAGTCCGTAACGTTGTATCATCGTTCCCATAGCTCCGTCGAGAATGAGAATGCGTTGGTCGAGTAGTTGTTTCAATGTCTGCATATATCTCGGTCTATGATTGTCATATAACGAAAGATAAGAATCGGATAAAATGAATATGTTCGTTTTTTTTTGCCGAACCGTGTCCTATCTTCGCAGTTACAAATATAGGGATAATTGTTGTTTTGTCTACCGAAATATTTGTTGTTTAAAATGGAGTATGCAGTGGATTATTCTATTTTTGACCTTATTTTGTAGAGGAAATGTTTAAATTTTCTTTTGTATTTAGATATAATGTTTGTGGTCTGCTGATTCGTGTCACAGAAGGCAAGAGGGGCACGCCGTTGTACCGGACGTATATTTGTTCGAAAGAAAATCGAGGCGAGGAGATGCCGGTCGTTTGTCGTTCGATAAAATGATAGCTCCCTGTTATTTTTGGTCGGATTTCTTTCCAGACGATACTTTATCGGGATTTTTGTTGATGAAGTCTTTCCAACTGTTGTAGCTTTTGTCGAGATGAGGCCGGTTGGTCTGGTAGAAATGGCAGAGAGCGGCGGCCAATCCGTCGGTGGCATCGAGAAGGGGAGGCATATTTTCATCGGGGATATGCAGAATGCGCTGTAACATGGCGGCGACTTGTTCTTTCGATGCACTTCCGTTTCCGGTAATCGACATTTTGATTTTTAATGGGGCGTATTCGGTAATGGGAATGTCGCGGGAGAGCGCGGCTGCCATAGCGACTCCTTGTGCTCGTCCGAGTTTCAGCATGGATTGCACGTTCTTTCCGAAGAATGGAGCTTCGATAGCCATCTCGTCTGGAAGATATTGTTCGATGAGGCCTAAGACCCGCTCGAAAATGCGACGTAATCGCAGATAGTGACTTTCGAATTTGTTTAATTGAATCACGCCCAAAGTCATCAGTTCGGGGGTGTTACCGACGATACGCAAGACTCCGTAGCCCATGACGTTGGTCCCGGGGTCGATGCCGATAATAATTCTATCGTTTGTCGTGTTCATTTATAAGTCGATTACTTCCAATAGGGTACTGAATCCCAATACTTGCTTGCCGAATTTTTTTTGCATATCGCAGAGTAGTGTTTCTCCGCACTCTTCGTGCCAGCGTTCGAGCGTATCGGTATCGGGCGATTTGAATTGCAGGGAAAGACTTATGCCTTCTTCCTCATTCTCAGCAAAAATACGGGTCAGTTGCGGTTCTTGTAAAGCTCCGTGTTCCAGTACAGCCGGGATATAGAAATTTTTTAACCAACTTATAAATTCATCTTTCCGAGAGTGATCGGCGTGGTATGTAGTGTTGAATATAATCATAGTGGTATGGGGTTATCTTGTTGTTCGGAGAACTATATTATTCTTTTGACAAAGGTAAAAAAAAATAGGGACAGGAGCCAAATAAATTTGGCTCCTGCCGAATGCCTGTCGCCTCTGTTTATCGTAAAGGTAAAAAAACTTCTCAATATTTTGTACAGTCGTAAAAATAGTTTTATCTTTGCACCGCATTAAGGGGGTATTAGCTCATCTGGCTAGAGCGCGACACTGGCAGTGTCGAGGTGAGCGGTTCGAGTCCGCTATACTCCACATCGTTATCCGTCTTTTGAGGTACAACAGTTTATTCCCCGGTAAAACGGGGTTTCTTTTTTTATGGGGTTTCAAAAGAGATAATACAAAGCAATAGGGGCAATCACATAGTTTCTGTCGAATGTGGCTTGCAACTATTGTATGCTTTTGCTGTACTGCTCATCGAGTTGTTTTTTATCTGTATGTTTATCATGCTCTCGGGCGTATCTGACAAAATCACACGGACAGTCTGCACTTGGTCGTGTATGGTTTTCCGTGTATATTCCAACCCCTCTCCCCCAGAAACTACCGTTTCTGGGGGAGAGGGGTTGAGGAAAGTTTCATAGTAATTTCTGATTATGAGATTAACCCCTCCGCCACTTCGTGCTACCTCCCCTATATTTTTGCATTGCAAAAACACAGAAGAGGTGGGTAAATACAATCCATTTTATTCGTTAAAATTCGGGTCTATCCCTACTAAATTTCTACTAAGCTCGAACAACCGTACTTTATACCCGATCAATAAAAAAATCGTATCAGATTATTGATAGAATAATCTGATACGATTTTTAACCTATTATGATCTTCCGGGGCTATCGAACGACCGGTATTTTTACATTCTCTCGGCTTCCATCGGCATGTACAATACAACAAATATAAATGCCGGTTTGCAAATTGTCAAGGCTCATATTCGTCGTATAACCATCGACATTTTGCATTTTCATTACAGCGCCGTTCATATTCACCAAAGATATACTCGATAGATCTTTGTCAGTTTGTACCACTAAGTAGCCTCTATATGTATAAACTACTGTCGAAGCTAATGTTTGGAGTTCTACTTTTGACTCCCGGTCGTTATTCAGATATACTGGTATTTTCACAATTCTACTTACAGCATCGTTATTGGCTAACACGATTTGTGCTTCATACAAAGTATTTCTCTGTAATTGAGTCGCATCTAATGATACGGTGAGCGTTTCCATAACAGAAGGAGCGATAGAGAATTCATATTTATCAAGCGAGAGCCAGTTGATAGTCGGGGTGCGATTACCCGTTACATTCGCGCGAATACAGAAGTTACTATTTAAACCTAAGTCTCCTGCTGACCACCATGTATTGCCAAGTTTAACCATATCGCCGAAGCCATTTTGTACATGACCGCCGTCTATACCAATCACAAAGTCTGTCGGTTCAAAGCCATCTATATTAACACCTATCCATAAATCGGTATTCCCTATCGTCAGCGGTTGTTCGAGCACAATATGATTCCAAGACTGTGCTATTGGAGAAAAAGTCTGTCTCATCAATTCATTTCCGGCATTTGACTGTGAGCCTTGACCGAAAATTACCACCTGAGCTTTGTCGGGTACGTCGTTTATATATACATCGACACTACTGATTTGCATACCCGACAATCCAGCAAGCATATTGCCCGGAAAATACTGCGCATACACGGCCGAAGAACCACCGCTGAGCGATACTTCGCTTTCGAGTCCGTTGTCATAGCGCAATACGAATTCTGCCTGCGACTCGGTTTCTTTCGCTTTAACCGAATGGGATTTTGCAGACTTTGTAAATCTCCAAGAAGGTTTGCTATTTTTTGTAGCAAAAGCCGACTGTTTGCTGCCCGGAGAGTGAGGTAGAGCATAAAGTACCGATGCTGTTCCTGTAAGCTCTGCACTACCTTCGTTCTTTATTTCCAGCGTTACCGGTCGTACGTCGAACGATTGGTACGAATCGATGATACTTAATCCGGGTTTAATAATCGGTGAATTGTCGGAATGTTCCACGACCAGTGTATAATCTTCTGTTTCTCCATAACCATATTGACCGCAAGCGCTAAGAATGTCTTCATAAGAAGCTATGATTCGTAGGCGTCTTTCTCCCGGCACGACTACCGCCTCGTCAGGAATCGATACTTTAATAGATCCCTTAGGAAGATAACCGATAAACTCGCCCGCTTCGTCGAACGAGCCGTTTCCATTCCAATCTACCCATGCACCTATATATAAACTTCCGCCTTCACACTCTACGTTCAAATCTAATGCTTCACCGGGTTTAATGCTTGTCTTCATATCAGAAAAATCGCTGTATACATTACCCTCGCTTTGGTTGTTAATGTTTCCAATTTTGACAGAGGTAATATATTCGTAACTTGCATCCGTCGAATACGATTCGCAAACTATCCCTTCTTCCCTTTTTGTAATAGAGAAAAACATGGATTGATGGGCTATTTGTTCATCGCCTTCCGTGACATTGCGTATTTCGATATTATGTTTACCCGGTTGCGAACAATCGATCCGTTGGTCAAACGTGTGTTTGTAGCTCTCCATAGAAGCTAGCGTCACACCCAGTTCTTCGGTTGCCAGTAATTTATCGTCTAAATATAATTGAAGTTTCGCATCGGATATAGCCTGCTCACCGATATTCATTACTTCCACCTGTACCTTTTCATATTTGTCGCTTGCTGTTTCCAAAGGAGATAATAAACGTTCGAACTTCAATGCTTTTTGCGCAATGTAGTCGCCGTCGCCCGTTAAACAGTAACACATGGATAATTGGGAGGTCATATATTCTTCGTAAGCCTCCATCCAAATTAAACCTATTCCGGGGACATTGCTACATGTGAACACACTGAAAGCACAATTATGCGTTTCGTTGTCTACTTTGGCAGCTGCTACCGAAAAGAAACCGCTTTCTAGACAGATTGTTTCGTCCAAATCAACCGAAAATTCGTAAATACGTGCCAAATCATCATATTCGCTTGCACTCACTCCGGTGAATTTGCCCAAGACATCGAATTCTTTGCGGTAGACCTCTTTGCCGGGATAACCGTCGGCTCCCATTTCATAAAACGCCACTTCAAAACGGATCGGTTCTGTCATTTCGCCATTTTCATCGATGCCGCCACGGTCGGCGCAAGACAACCACTCATAATTTTCTTCGTCCCAAGACATGAATCTCCCTAACCAGCGAATTCCGTTCACTTTCTGATAGCATCCAGAAAAGGATTGGTAAAATTTGGTAGCTCCGTCGGCACGACCCATATCGGAACTTTGTTGTCCCATATAGTCGGCATCGCTACTAAATGCTCCTGAGAGGACGGTATTAGGAGGACACCCCAATGCATCGTCAACGCTATTGCGCGGTTCTGCCTTCAAAAAAACATTGTTTTCGTATACAACCGCAACTTTTTCTTTTTCTCCAAATTTACTTGCATGCTGTTCGCCAAACACATTCACTGTAAACAACATTACAAGCAACACGCTCATGTAAATCTGTTTCATTTTCTTTGTTTTTTTAATTAGTTTAATTCTTATTTAATTATGAGAGCGCAAAATTATAATATTATAAATAAAGTAGAGAATAAAATAATTTAAATGGTTTTTTCTTAATATTATTTTATATGCAATAGGTGTATCTGTATAAAGTAGGAAAAGTATGTACAAAGACTTCCTATGAAATCTTATTTATAGGGTAAGTTTTTTGTGTAAAATTGTATGCTGTCTAACAAATTTCTGTAATTTTGAGCTTTGAGAACGATAATACTGATCGTTAAATATCATAATTGAGTATTATGAATAGATACTTTTATCACTGGATTTCTAATATTCAATGAAATAGTTTATCTCTCATGTTGGGTTTACGTCGCTTTCTGCTTTTTTTCGTAAGCGGGAAATCTATGATATGGGTATATAACAATTATCGTAAAGAAAATAATAACCATAAATCGAAATGAAGGTGAGATATTCGAGATTTTCGGTCGGAGTGATCCTGTTTGCATTAGCGATGCTTCCGACAATGGCACAAGAAAGAGCAGCCCAAATTCGGGAAAAATTGTTGAATCGGAATCTCCACTCTGTAATCGTAGTATCGCATCGAGCAGACTGGCGTAATTTCCCTGAGAATTCGTTGGAAGCTATCGAGAGCGCGATTCGCATGGGGGGCGATGTCGTTGAACTCGATTTACAGCGGACGAAAGATGGGAAATTGATATTGATGCATGATTCTAAACTCGATCGTACGACGACCGGGAAGGGTAAGGTCTCGGATTGGACGCTCGATTCTATTAAAACATTGCGGTTAAAGAACGGTTGCAATATCAAAACAATACACAAGGTTCCCACTTTGGAAGAGGCTTTACTTGCCGCAAAGGGGAAAATAATGATTAACTTGGATAAAGCCGACCGTTATTTCGATCAAGTTTATGAATTGTTGCAAAAGACCGGTACGACCGAACAGATAATCATGAAAGGCAGTAAGCCGGCGAAAGAAGTGAAGGCCCGATTCGGGAAATATCTCGATGAGGTAATTTATATGCCTATTGTGAATCTCGATAAAGAAGATGCAAAACGACAGATAGATGTGTTTGTCGAGGATATGCGGCCGGCCGCTTTCGAATTGTTGTTTGTCAAAGACAGTAACCCATTGCCCCGAATGCTTGCCGATTCGTTGAAAGGGGAGTCCCTTATTTGGTATAATACTTTGTGGGACACAATGGCGGGAGGACATGACGACGACATGTCGCTTGCCAATCCTGACGAGGGGTACGGTTATTTGATCGATGTACTCGGCTGTCGCATCATACAGACCGACCGTCCGGCATATTTGCTCGATTATCTGCGGAAACGAGGGTTACACGATTGATTTTTGTTTATTGTGAGAATGAATAGAAGTTTTATTTATTCCCAGAGATCGGGTATGGGAGAGTGTCCCACGGCGTTAGGCGCTTGATGGAAAGGCGTTTTTGTACCGGAATGTATTTCATATAGCGATTTGGCTGTTTCGATAGCCGCGTCGACCATATAGGGATAGGGCCTGTCGGTAACGTCGATAAAACCGCAATTGTAATTCTCCCCGTCGGTGCGTCCGTTGATGTTCTGATCGATCCATCGGAACCAGCCTGTACCGATGAGCCCTCGGTGAGCAAAGGCGTTTTCGGTATAATACCGAAAAGCATCTCCTCTTTCTTTTTGTGAGTTCACTTGCCACAGGGATTGTGCGAGTCCTCTGTCGACTGTCCCGAAGTGGTACTCCCCGATAATCATCGGCAAGCCAGAGATTTCCAAAGCATGATTCATCTTTTCGTGGTCGGGAGATAGAGCGTAGCAGTTGAAACTCAAAGCATCGAACGACTCTTTACTAATTCGTAGCAATTCGTCGTCTAATTGCTCTATGTAGCCATATCTTATTCCTAAGTTCAGATGATTGGGATCGTTCTTCTTTAACGATTTGGATATGGCTTTCATGAGTTTCTCGAATGTATTGTATATAAAAGTTTTGCGGGTGTCGGGTGTATCGCCGGATTCTTTCAGAAAATTTTGTAATTCTATTTTGATGGGGCGATCTTTTCCATTTAGAATTAAGGCACACAGGCGATTTTCTTTCGAAATCCAAGCGGGTTCGTTTCCGATGAAATAGCCTATTAACCAATGATTGTTTTTGTATTTTGCCACATTACGGGCAATCGCTTCGTCTATCTTTTTTTCAATTCCGTTGTCATATACGTCCATCAATCCCATCAGTTCGTTTTCGAACCCTATGTTTTCCAAAGGTAGAATGAATGCTTTTCGATTCTTGTCGTATATAGTTTTATCCGACCAGTTTGCAAGGGTATTCAATCCCCACTTGTTCATTCTTTTGATTGTCATTTCGGCAGCTCGGTCGAGATAATTTTTTCCGTATCGACGATATAGGTTCCAGATACCGAAAGAGGCTGTATGTGTTTCGGGCGATACATTCTCGGATTCGACGAAAAGTTCTCTGGGCGGAAGTTCTTGAAACATATTTGTGCATTTGTCAGTGTTTTTCGTGTAGTAGTCTCCGACGGGGGCGACGCAATCGACCCCATAGGAGAGGAATAAATATCCGTCCGGGTCGATGAGCCACCAACGATCGTCGATCTGTTCTGTCCTGAAAAAGCCCGTCGATTTTACTCGTTTGTTCAAATAGCCTCCATAACGGGAATAGTTGAAATTTTCTGTTTCGTTAATTTCGGTTTCTTCTTGCAGCCATTCTTTTTGAAGTTGTTCTTCGGAGTAAATTTTTCCTTCATAGTCGCCCAAGTTCCATTGACCGAACTTGTCGAAAGCGGGCTTATTCTCTAAGTACCTGTCGCCGGGATCGTCTTTTGACAAAGCGATCGATCGCAGTTCGATCGTAGGGTTATCGATAGGGGCTCTCATGCGTATGCCTATTGAATCTACTCCTGTCAAAGGGCCTCGTTTCCCTCCCAAGTTGATCCAGCCTGTTGTTCTCGGTTGATTGGAAGTTGCTGCTATATCGTGTTTGGCAACGGGTAGTTCTCTGAAAAATCTCAGTGGAATGGTTAATTTGTTCCATGCGTTGGGAACATATGATATAAGTCGTAGTTCGTTGTATCCTGAGTCGGTGGTGAATCCTAATTGAAATCGCTGTGGCGTGGTGGAACGAAATTCTATGGTTACATAGTCATACTCGTCCCAATCGGTAGGTAGTTGGGGTGCGATGTCTTTTATCGCGATTTTTTTACCCGACACGATTTTCTTGCTGTCGAATTGGAATTTTACAGAATCGTTGGTATGGCATGATGTCAAACCGAGAACGAGGGAAATGATTCCGTAGGATAACAGTCTGTTTTTCATGATTGATGGGATTTGTGATTTTTATTTTTTTTCGGGAAGTGGTATGGAATATTGAATGTCGTTTTCGGCGAATACTCGTACGTAATCTACATACATATCCGATGCATTCCCGAAACGTTCGAGGTCGATAGGCCAACCGCTTATTCCTCCGATCGCATAGTTTATCAGGAAGAAAAGCGGTTTTTCTTTTGATATGTCGTTCGTTGGATGCCTCAGTACTTCGATACCGTCGAAATAGTATATCGTTTCGTCTCGTCCTACATATAGACCATAGGTATGGAAGGTGGTGGACCAATATGATTTTCCACCCAGTTCCATGATGGGAACTCGTTTATTAAAGCGTTTTTTATATGTCCCATCGGGTTCTTTTTGTCCCCAGAAATGGCTCGTGATGGAGTAGCCCGGGTGGTTGGGGTTACCTTTTCCTACCCCTCCATAGGCTTCGACAATATCCAGTTCGTCTCCATTGATGCCTCGGTCGATGCTGGTGAGAGTCCAAAATGCAGGCCAAGTACCGGGTGCAGACTGGGCGGTAAACCTACATTCGAGATAACAGGGGGCTTTTGTGAAAAATCCTTCACCGTCCATATTTACAGACGATATTAGTCCTGAGCTTCCTTTTGTTCCGGCTCTTTTACGGGCTTTAATTTTCAAATAGGTGTCGACTTGTTCGAAAGGATTATCAGGACCGTCGACATCGGAAAATGGCCAGCCGCTGAAATCTCCGTATCGGGGCTTGTGAGCGCAGTACCGGGCGTTTTTGCCGTCATTGGATATGGATAATTCATTATCGAAGTCATCTTCAAATATGAGTTTCAGTCCTTTGGCCTGAGAGGGAACGGTATCCGGTATACCGTAATTCCATTTTTTACCGGCTTTGTTGTAGAGCTGTAACTCAAATACATCTTTTTTCCCCTCGTTGTTACTTGCGTATATGCGGATATTTGTAGGGCCGTAGGGGAAGTCCCGAGCTGGAAAGACGAAGGAGACCTTTTCAGCTCCTTTTGTTTCAATTCCTCCCGGGGTGAGGTTTACATCGTGCCCCCATTTATTGGGTTGTCCTGTCGTGGGTTGTTGCCAACAATAAGCATATACTCGATTCATTCCCGGTGCTCTCAATGTGATTTTTGTGTCGTCGGTGATAACTGTACGTAATCGAGGTGTGATTATTTCGATCGATTTCGTCCACTTGTCGTGAGTCGTATCGTTTCGGCTGAAATTGAAATCGGCATAGATATTTTGATTGTGAGATGTCTGAGCGGTTATAAAAAATATATTCAGTATGGACAGTATTACGGTGTATTGCCAAAGATTTTTTCTTGATTTCATAGGTCGAAGTGTCGTTTAACTGGTAATCAGATGTAAGTTCTTTTTTATAAAGACGATAAAGAGAGCTTTTTGTGTACTACTTTATCGATGTTTTTTTGTTCAAAAAGGGCTTTCCTTTCTATTCGTAATATGTCATTGTATTTCATAGCGGGGTTCAACGAAGGGGTGGAACGGGTTCCCGAAATTTTCGAACTGTTTTTGGAACTTCTCATAGGGAATGATGTTTACAAACTGAAAAGCGAGATGGAATGTTTAGCTCTTTTTGTATGGAGTTTGGGGAAATTGTTAGAAATTTATATGCAAGAATTGAATTTTACAGATTTTTTGTATCTTTACGCCTCGTAATTTAAATGAATAGAATATGAAAAAGATTAGAGCTGCCATTGTCGGTTATGGCAATATAGGGCATTTTGTTTTAGATGCTTTGCAAGTCGCTCCTGATTTTGAAATAGCGGGTATAGTCCGTCGTCGTGTTTCGGAGGTTCCCATAGAATTGTCGGCTTATCCGGTAGTGTCTTCTCTCGACGAGTTGAAAGATGTGGACGTCGCTATTCTTTGTACGCCTACTCGCGAAGTGGAGCATTTCGCTATCAAGGCTCTCGAAAAGGGTATACGAACCGTGGATAGTTTCGATATTCACACACAGATATGCGATTTGCGCAAAACGCTCGATGCAGCAGCGAAAAAATACAATTCGGTCGCTATTATATCGGCGGGTTGGGATCCCGGAACGGATTCGGTCGTGCGAGCCCTTATGGAGGCTTGTGCCCCCAAAGGTATCACGTATACTAATTTCGGTCCCGGTATGAGTATGGGACATACGGTCGCTGTGAAGGCTATCGCCGGAGTAAAAGCGGCTTTATCGATGACTATACCTTTGGGAACGGGTATACATCGCCGTATGGTTTATATCGAACTTGAAGAGGGTTATACATTCGAAGAGGTGGCTCACGCTATAAAGACCGACGATTATTTCGCCCATGATGAAACGCATGTCATGCAGGTGGAGAGTGTCGATGCTTTGAAAGATATGGGACATGGGGTGAACATGACCCGGAAGGGTGTTTCGGGAAAGACACAGAACCAGCGGTTCGAGTTCAATATGTCTATCAATAATCCGGCATTGACCGCTCAGGTTTTAGTATGTACGGCTCGTGCCGCTATGTTGCAACGTCCCGGTTGCTATACGTTAATCGAAATTCCTGTTATCGATTTACTGTATGGTGATCGAGACGAGTTGGTGCGTCGGTTGGTATAAGCTAAATAAATTTGTTTATTCGGCGGGATTGTAACAAACAATAGAAGGGGAAATGGTTTTATCATTTTTCCTTCTATTGTTTTTCGTATCTTTGGTTGGGTTAAATATAGGCTGAGTCTTAGCTAATAGATTTGTTTTTATATTCGGCGTGTACTATCTTTGTACATACGAAGATAGGTTGCGGTTCGGCATAGCCAAATCGGAAACGAGGTTTCCGTTTGTCTCTGCGCTCACCTTTCACTATCTTTGTTGGTACGAAGATAGACTGCGGTTCGGCATAGTCAAAACGGAAATAAAATTTCCGTTTGTCTCTGCACTCACCTTGCACTATCTTTGCCTCTGCCAATATCGGTAGGGTTTTATTTTTACTAAAATATGTTGACTGAATTTATTACATGGACTGCTAATCCGGCTCTTTACGACGGCTTTATCGAGATACGGTGGTACGGATTGTTTTTTGCTATCGGTTTTATTGTCGGTTACAACATGATGGAACGCATGTTTCGTCATGAGCAGGTGAACCTGAAATGGCTCGATTCGTTGTTTATTTATGTGGTAATTGCGACGGTTTTGGGCGCTCGCTTGGGACATTGCTTGTTTTATGCATGGGATTATTATTCGCAGCACCCCTTAGAAATATTGAAAGTGTGGGAAGGCGGTTTGGCGAGTCACGGAGGTGCGATAGGGATTATTATCGCCATTTGGCTATATTCCCGACGGGTTACTCACCGGAATATGTTGTGGACTTTTGACCGATTGGTCGTTCCGGTCGCTTTGGTCGCTGCGCTTATTCGTACGGGTAATTTGATGAATCATGAGATTTACGGACATGTGACGACTTTGCCGTGGGGATTCCGGTTCATACAGAATTTATCGGAGTGGATGAAGGGTGCTGCTCCTATTTTTACGGAACCGTCGCACCCTACCCAGATTTATGAGGCTTTGTGTTATTTGCTTCTGTTCGGATTGCTTTTGTATATGTATTGGAAACGTAATGCGGAGGAACGGGAGGGTCTTATTTTCGGAACCTTTTTGATAGGCATATTTCTACCTCGTTTTTGTATCGAGTTTATCAAGAACAATCAAGAGGCGTTCGAGGAGGCCATGTTGTTGAATATGGGGCAGTTGTTGAGTATTCCGTTCGTTATCGCCGGGGTGTGGTTGGTTATTCGTGCTTTGTCTCGACCGAGAGTGCCGATTAAATTTGCGAAGGAGAATAAGAAATAGATTGTGCAATTTTTCTATTTCTAACCCCTCTTCTATTGCTTTGCGACTCCCCGTAATGCTGCGGGGCACGGCAGGGGGGAGGAGTATAGAAACTTTACAACAACGTTGCTATACTGTTTTTAACCCCTCCGTCCTTCGGCCACCTCCCCTATATTTCGCTGCGCAAAACACAGGGGAGGAGGATTGAAAAGCTGCCTTTTTCCCACGCTGTTTTTTGTGACACTCCGCAATGCTGCGGGACACGGCAGGGGGAGAGGTTGAATGCTAAATATTTCATTTTTTCCAACCCTTCTGTTTCTTTGTGCCACCTCCTTTTTATTGCTCTACAACTCCCCGTAATGTTGCGGGATAGGGCAGGGGCGAAGGTGGTGGGATTCTTGTTTGCCAAGAGAAATTTTATTGCCTTATCTGCAAAAATCATACGAAATTTCCTATCGGCCTCGGTGTAGAGGCGGAGTGTCAGATGTGGTTTTTTCCCTTTTTCGGTTTTTCGGATTCATTGGGAACCTGCCGAAATCAGTAATCGTATTCGAGCGTGAAATCGTCTAAGAAGAGTACGCTACCGTCACCCCCGGTGAAATAGTCGCCATATTTACTAGCTGATGCTACTACTACGATATAGGTGGGAATCCGGTCGGTATCTCGATATTCGAGTTCAAGAGTGAACGGTGTGTATTCGGTTACGGATTTCCCGCTGTACATATCGGCATAAGCGATAATATGCGGGTCGTTTTTGTCGAATAGTTTGCGGTCACTTGGTTTTGTGCGTATCTCGACCGGCTCGCTCCAATCCCCGAGTGCTATGAAGATTTGGCAGGTATCGGGTTGTCCGATGAGATATTTCATTTCGTCGTTCGATTTGTTTATCTCGACCGAGGTGTATTTGAAATATCCTTTTAGCCGTGTGGGACGTTGGGTAAATTGTTTTCCGAAGTTGAGCACCCCGTTGGTTCCTTCTGTACGGAGGTAATTTCCCGTGTACATATTCCCGGCAGCCAGTTTCCCGATGGAACCTATTCCTACGAACTTGGTCGCTAATTTAGCCGCTTGTCCGGTTCCCGACCAAGTGTCGTCGGTGGGTTGTGTATTGCTGTCACCCAATGTAGTGGCTCCTTTATTGCCTGTATCCCAGAAGTTTTCGCTTCCTTCGGCCCATGGATTCCAGACTTTTCCTACTTTGTTCCAATCGTCGAAACTTCCGTTGGGAAGTTCGGCTGCGCTTCCGGTCGTAAATGTTATTTCGTTCCCTGTCAAGTCACCAGATACGGCTCGGCATACATAGGTCGTGTTGGCTTTCAAATGTATCATGCGAGCGGTGAAACTTCCTTTATCGTGTGTGACGTATTCGTCGGGGACTTTTTCCCATGTGCCGGCTGTCGCTTCTTTTATTTCGAATCCATTTTCGGCATCTTCTTTTCCGCTACCGTGCAGCCAAGCAACATTCGTCCAAGCATCGACCCCGTCGGTAGATATTTCGGATTCAGATGGTACGATATATAGGGTCCATTCTTCCATAATACCGCGGTATACGATAATGACTTTTTGGTATCCCAAAGAGAAATCGGTGAGTTTTTCTTTTTCGGGAGAATATGAGGTTATTCCCTGAGGGCCTAAAACGAGTTCGGTGATTTTTATGTTTGCTAAATCGATGTCTTTATTGACATAGGCAATGGCTCTGTGATTATGGGCATCGAATACCGGTGCTCCTATTTGTCCCTCTACTCTGAAACTTCTTTCGATATTTTGGGTGGCATTTATCGTCCATGTGTAGTCTTGATAGATGGAGAGGGTCAACGTGTAACTTTTGGAGAGGTCGATAATCGAATCGGAAGGAAGATCGGATACGGCTCCTTCGGTGAGATCGAGGGTTTCGATATGTACTCGTCGCAAATCGACCGTATCGGACAATTCCATCGTTACCATGCGTTTGTCGTTGTCGATAGCGGCTGTACCGATTTGTCCGTCGGCGGAGATCCCTAATATCTGCGCTTTGATGCGAGGGTAGGGAATATCGTTCTTAATACAAGCCGATAAGAGGAGTGTACATAAAAGAGAGTATATGATGTGTATATAGTTTCGTTTCATTTTACTTCTATATGTGCAGGCACATGCCAATGTTGATGTTGAACAAGTTTATTTTGAAATCGGCTCCGCTCGATCTGCGACTTCCGGTTTCTTCGTTATTCGTCGTTTGTTTGATCGTTCCGTATCGTAATCCGGCTACTCCGAACGAAACACTGGTACTGATGTTGTTCATGATAAATACGCAGAATCCCGGATTTAACCCCAATTTGATTTCAGATGTCGTTGTTTTGGTATTTTTCAATGACTCGTCGCTTCCTCTTACAAAGCGGTTCGAACCGCTTGAAAATGCTAATTCCGTTTCGTTGAAGAAGCCGAATCTCTTGTTTCTGTCGATTCCGATATATGCCCGATGGAACAGGGCTGCCGAGAATATCTCGCCTAAATAGCGTATATCGCCCAAATTGAATTGCATATCGTCATCGATGTCTATATCCAAATTGTCTAAGTTTGCACTTAAATGACTGTATCCGAGTTTTATACCTATACATTCGTTGTCTTTGATGAAATAGCCTACGAATGGGTTCAGGGTAGTTATGTTGCCTTTGAAATTAAAATCTTTGATGAAGATCAGGAGGTTATTGTCTTTACTGTCGAATTCTCCGTGCGAGAGAGTCAAACCTGCGATCCATTGCTTTTGGGGAATGAGCAGATAGTTTTTCAATCCCCGTTTGTATTTTTTTCTGCTGAGCCCGTGTTTTTCGGCGATCGTATCGGGCTCGGACGTGGCGACAGAAGTGTTTCCCGGAACGATGGTTGCTGTCTCGGGAATGACGGTTGTCGAATCTTGCACTTCGGCATGAATCAATATTTGTCCGGGAATGAGTATTCCTATTAAAATCAATATGTATTTTAAGTTTTTCATAAATAAAAAGCGATACCTAAACCCAAAGAAAAGATGTTGACTTTGAAGTTTGCCATGTTTTGAGACCGTTTACCGGTATAGACTTGGTCGGTGGTCTGTTTGACATGACTGTAATTAAAACCTAATAAGCCGACGTTTACCTCGATGGCCGTGTAGTCATTGAGAAATGCCATGAGCCCCGGCGCTATTCCGATATTGAAGTTGAACGAACGCTCGAATGTTCCTGTGAGAGATTCTCCCGACCCGTTTACCATTTTCGATTCTCCACCACCCAAAGAGAGTTGCAGTTCATTGAAAAGTCCGAAGCGGCTACTGTTCCCGATACTGATGTAGTTACGCATGATCGCCATTCCCGAATAGGAGTGGCTCAGACTATACACGTTGTCCATGTCGAAGTTGAGATCGTCGCCTATTTTGATGGAGGCATTGTCGAGTTTCGTCAGGCTTCGTTCATAGGCAAACCGACCTCCCAATCCCAAATTATCTTTGACGATGTAGCAAAACATGGGGCTCACTTTGAATGTGTAGCCTATACCGTCCATGTTTTCGATGACGAGGAACTGGTAGTTGTCGTTGCTATATTCGGAATAGGATATGGAATTACCTACTACCCATTGTCCTTTGGGTATGAATGTATTTAGTACAATACCTCGGTCGAACTCCTGAGCGTGAACCGTAGTAAGGCTTACCCCCAAAAGCAGAGATGAGCATATCGCAGAGATGAGTTTATTCATAAATCAATTCTAAATCGTCGAGCCACATGGTACTACCCGTGCTACCTGTAAAGTAGTCTCCGTATTTGCTGGCAGAGGCCACGATTACAATGTAGTTGGGAATACGGGTGAGAGAACGGTAATCGATAGGAATTTCGAATTCCAGAAGTCCGCCGTCTTCTCCCTGTGTTTGGGTTGTTAAATCCCATTCGCCATAGGCAATTATTTTTTCGTCGTTTTTATCGAACAGGTTTTTATCTTTTGTCGTGATACGTACCGGAGCATCCCAGTCTCCAAGTGCGATATAGACACTGCCTATATCCGTTGCGCCATTTGTAAGTGCATCAGTTTCGGAATAGTCTACGGTTCCCGGCGTGTATTTAATATATCCGCGAAGTTTGGACGGTCGCGAGGTAAATGTTCGTCCGAAATCGAGGATACCGTTCGTACCGTCTCGTCCGATAAACTGTCCGGTGAACAAGTTTCCGGCAGCAAATTTGCCAATACCCATGACACCAACGAATTGAGATTGTAATTTAACAGAGTATTTACCGCTGTGTTTGTAGGTATCGTCGGGTGTAGTCACGTTTTTATTCATCGTCGCAGAACCGTGGTTCCCGCTATCCCAAAACATTTCCCCTCCTTGCGGGTATATTACCATTGCTTTGTCCGGGGTATGCCAATCTTCGAAACTGCTGTTGGGCAGTGTCGTCGCTTCTTCGGTAGTGAACGTTATCGTTTTTACCGAGGCTTGTGTTCCTGCAACGGCTTGATATTCGTATGTCGTTCCCGGTTCGAGTTGCGTTACCTCGGCAGACATACTTGTTCCCGACAGGACGGCAGGAACGGATATCCATTCTTGCGAACCGGATTTGCGATATTGGAAAGAGAGAGTTTCCGATGTTTCTTTTACCAAAGTCCCTGATAGCGTGGCTTTCTTTGCCCAGATACCGGATCTTGCCGGGGCTTCCGTAACGACTATGGCATCGGATACGACTATCGTCAAAACCTGTGTATTTTCTTTTTCATTTGTATCGACGGCTTTTATCGTGAAGATATATTCTCCGTCGGGGAGCGATTTTACAAAGTTCTCGGACAGAGTGATTTTTGCGTTCGAAAGGTCTTTATCTTCTTGATAGATGTGTTTAGCTCCGATGCCTTTGACTTGAAATTCCGTGATGATGCCTTCGGGGGCCGACAGGAAATCGATGGAATCGGCCGAGAGTCCTAAGGAGGGGAATTTTTCACAAGAAAGTTTTACATTTTTCAGTTTGGTAGCAGCATTCACCCAAATTGCAGTTTCTTTGCCGCTGTTCGTTTCGTAATAAAGCGGTTGGGTTATATCGAATTTGTCTCCGACAATTTGCGGACGTTGTGTAATCACTACGTTATGGGTGGAGTCTACGGTCGATTCATTTACTTTGACGTCGATGAATGTACCTCCGGTCGCTGCGTTGTCGGCGTTATAGCTGAATGTGAATGCGTATTTCGTCGCTTTAACTACGTTTTCGACAACCCCCGATTGGGTATAGTTTTTACCGTCTGTTTTTTTCCCTTCGAAACTCCATGCCAAGTTGCGGTCTTTCCCATTGAGCATATAGTATCCCACGGAATCTACGGTAGATTCTGTAAATGAGAGCTCTCCGGTCGTAGTAAATATTTTTACTTTATAGTCGGTTACAACGTTTGCTAACTCGGGCGAGAACGCAACCGTCGCCAACGTATTTGCAATAGTACATTTCACTTCGGCCGAGGTAGTTTCTCCGCTTTGGACGGCGAAGTCGGCCGATCCTGTATAATAGGGGGTATCGAATGCCGCCGGGACAGAATCTCCGGCTATTACAAAGACATGATACTGTCCGCTTGCCAAGTTCAGTATGTCGGGCATGAGATTTTCTCTATCGTAATAACGAATGAGCCCTTTACTGCTGTATATGCGGGTTTGCATGGAGGCGTATATGCCCGGGTCGATAGCACGGGAAACGACAGCCACCTCGTCGGAAACTTTTACGTTCAGCCTTACCGATCCTTCGCCGAGGGTCATGTCTTCTTCTTTACAAGCCGATAGCAGTCCTACAAGGAGCAGTCCGCAAGTAAAGTATGTTTTTATATAGCGTTTCATATTATTCTGTTACGAGTATTAATGTTTCTGTTGTCGTTCCTTGCGCGTCGGTAGCCTTTATGATAAAGTTGTGAGTCCCTGCGCCCAATAATCCTAATAACGGCATAAAGTCGCTGATGTCGAAGGTTACTTTCGATTGGTTCAAGACGTTCGAGCCAGTGGGGAATCCCAATCCTTCGATGGCTGTTTTCAAGTCGCCCGGATTTACCAAATCGAGATGCGAAGCCAATCCCATACCTGCAAGTTCGTCGGGAGTCAATGTCGGCGATTCTATATCGACTACAAGTCCTGTAAGTCCGTTCTTATCGGAGCTTGTAATATCTACGCTTACTTGTAATCCCTCGGTTACAGTGACCGGAGTCCCTAATTTTATAGTCGAGCTCGTAATTTTCGGAGCATCGGTAGGTTGGGGATCGGGATCCGGGTCAGGGTCTGTGCCGGGGTCGATGGGATTGGGGTCCTCAATAACTTCTTCGTCTATCGTGACATTCCCGAAATGGTCGATTATTTCGCATGAGGCATCGAGCGTAACCGACGGTGTGACGCCTCCTGTCTCGCTTCCCGGTTCGGGTCGTTTGATATCGTAATGTATTTTACGCCATTCGCCGGCTTTTACATTGTCTACTTGTATGCGATTGACTTCTTCATAACCGTCGATCGTACCGGAGAAGGTGGCGATAAGCAAATTGCTCTCTTCGTCGGACCGAAAATAACCGGCACGAGATTCTTTTTTCATAAAATCGAGAGCTCCTTCTCCAACGGTGACCGATACTTTGCAATCTTCACCCATCAGTGTTTTTAAATCCTCGGAGTAGGAAACCGTGACTTTTATATTTTGGAGGGTACATACGAGCGTATCGATTTGTGTCACTCTGTTTTCTTCGATAGAAAAAGTTTTATCTGCATAATAATAGGGCTTTTCCCATTCGGACGGTTGAACTTCGTGGGAAAATACTTTTAAATTATAATTACCGACGTTCAGTGTAACTATTTCGGGCGTTTCGCTGTATTTCCAATTCTTTTCGAGGGTTTCGCTTCCATTGTCCGAACGGAATATCTGTACTGTAAAACCGCCTGTGCCGACAGCCCGGCTTACCGGTTTTTTCTCGGTTTCTTTTATGTCGTTATTGGGTATGGCATCGAAAGAAGAAAGATCGAGAGTTCCGGTTTTCCCTGAAATTTCTCCGGGTTCGGAGTCGTAGGTGAGTTTCTCACGGTCGCAAGATGTGCCTGCCAGTCCCAAGACTATGGTCAGAGCTATGTAGAATATCTTTTTCATATCGCTATGTAGTTTATTCATAAATGAAATTTAAGTTATCTATTGTCAGAGTCGCTCCCCTCGAATTGGATTCGTATTGGGAGTAGTAGTCGGTCGTTTTTATCGTTGCGGTTTCTTCACTTTGTGAATAGGAAGCATGATTGGACGACGTAATCATTATTTTCAACAGATTGGCTTTTTTGTCGGTAACGGTGTAAACCAATGGAACTGTAAATTCGGTATAGTCTGATGCTGCCGTAAGGTTAATAGTCCCGGACGCGAGTACTGTTTCTCCATTTAACAATGTTACCGAGATCACTCCGGTTTCAGAGGCATCGTTATTATCGGGAGTGTATTTATACCACCCTTTCATCGTCGAAGGTCGAGATGAAAAAGAGGTTCCTTCGTTATAAGATTCGGAATTACCGGAATAGGAGTAACTGCCTAAAAATAATTTACCAGCAGAACGATTACTCATAGAGGGAACATTCGTATTGTAATAAGTCGTATTAAAAGCTCCTCCTGTTTTGCTGGGTGTGGTTCCATTGGCATCCCATGCAACATTGCGTATTACCATCGCATTGTTCCCGTCTTGTGCGGAAAGGCCTTTGTAAATATCGGGTGTTTGTGTGCTCATTCCAAAACTGCGATATGAGCTCCAAGACAGAGTCGTATTATACGTTGAAGGAATTACAAACCATGACATTTGATTTGCCGCGGAAGTGTTACAGGTCTTTGCATTTACACTGCTCCAACCGGTGGGTTCTTGAATTGTAAAGCTGCAAGTGTTTTGATAATCCACAGGCCAAACGGAATACTTACCCCCTTGATTCATATCTTGTATCGATATTGTCTGTGTGAGTTCTTCAAAACTTCCGTTAGGTACGCCGGCTGTTGTTTCTGTCCGTATTGTACAATCTCCGTGATAATTGACATTTTCTTGTTCGTTGTTGCAAGTCCCTTTTATCTGGTAACGTGTGTCGGGAGACAATCCCGTGAGGGTGTGAACATTGCCTTCGTGTGTGGAGGCGGCTTGGACCCATTGTCCGGTACTGTTGGTATAAAGCACAGCGTAGCGGTTCACTGCATCTTGGTATTGCGGATCGGTGGCTGTGAGTTTAACGATTGCTTTTTTCGCCCACACGTCGTATTCTTCGGCTGATATCGTGAATTCGGGCGTGAGGACAGGAATGGAAGTCGCAGCCGTCTTTAATCCACCGGACAGGGAGGCTTCTATTTTTACCGGCTTGTTTGTGGCTTCGACGGATATTTTAACTTGGTATAGATTTTCCTCGGCCGATAGAACTGTCGAGGTACAATTTACTTTGTGGCCTTCGGCGTTAAGGTAACTGAATTGAACCAAATCGATATCGGCTCCATCGTATAATACCGGAATTATGGCCGAAGAGCTACCCACAAAAACGGCTTCGGGTTCTTGTAGGGTGAATGTTAAAGGAAGGTTTTTCACCGATAAAGAAATAGGCGATTCGCTAACTTTTCCGTACAGATCTTTTGCCGAAATAGTGAACATGTGTTGATCGCTATTGTCGATAATTTGTAATTGTGTGAATAGTTCGGTGAAGTCGATGAATCCCATTTTATTTCCAACTTTGGAGAATCCCTTGATTTTCAACCCTAATCGACGGAGTATTCCTGCTTGGTCTTCACTCATATTTATGAGGTCGATTTCTTGCGGCCACCCTTTGCTTTCGAGGCTACGGGAAGAGGTCGTAAGGGTACACCCGGCCAATCCTCCTTTGGCCGTGAGAGATATATTTACGTTTTTGTCGGCCGGATAATTAAATTCTTTTGCTTCAACCGGAACACCGGATTCAAAACCAGACAGGAGGAAAGAGGGAGCCGGAGCTACCATTACTTCATCGGATATGTCTATTTTGATAGGTTGTGTTTCGGTTGTCTCGTCGAAACTGATGTTGAGTTGAGCTTCACCGGCGTTGTTGTCGCTGATGTCGAGTTTGATTTTGTAGTGCTGACGAGCGGCTGCGTTGGGTATGGCTGCCGGTTCGAAAGTAGATTCGATCCCATTTTGTTTTTTCAAGTGGGTTTGAATCGTGATTTTCCCGGGTTTTACGTAGGCTGCTCTCGTCTCGGTTTTAGAAAATTCGATGTATTCTCCTCCGGTAGAGTGAATGGTGGTCGAATAATCGGCAAAGTATTTTTTGAAAGCGTCGGAATACTCGACGGTTACTTTTACATTAGCCAATGTACAATTGATTTCTACCGAACTATTTTCCCGGTCACGCACAGCTACCGGGGTTTCTCCGAGATAGAACGGCTTTTCGAATCCTTCTATATCGATATCTCCGTAGAAGGCACTCATCGTATAGGTTCCGACCGGTATTTTGGTAGCCGGGTCGAAATCGGCCAAACTATCCCATGCCCGAGAGAAACTACCGTCGGAAGAGACCAGTTTCAAAGCAAATTCGCTTACATCGGGATTTTCGATTGTCGAGGCTGATTCTGCTGTGGAGCGAGTTACAGGAACTACTTTATAATCGGCTGAAACTTGTACGTTGATAGCACCGTATCCGGAAGACCCTTGCTTATCCTCATTTGCGCATGATACTAACAATAGCATGGTTGCGCTATACAGGAAAATTTTTTTTAATTTCATGCTTATTTTATTTTTATTTCACCGATAAAGAGATATTAATAAACTCTTTATGAGCGACTTCATTGTGTAAATACTCTTATTTGCACAGATAAAATTCGGGTCAAAGGTATGAATTTTTTCTTAGAAGAAACAGGAAATAGAGCATTTTGTTGGGTGTAATAATATAAATTAAAGAGATATAGGAGTTTTGGACTATAAAATCCGTGAAATTTGCGAATATTTTTTTAGGGTCGGATTTTGTAAAAAATTGGTTGTTTTTTATTCCATAGTATTTAAATTTTTCTGTGTTTTTATACGTAAAGATAGCTTTTTTAACCCCTCCGGCCTGCGGCCACCTCCCCTATATTTTGCTGTGCAAAACACAGGGGAGGTGGTTGAGATGTATTCCCCCTATTGCTTTGCGACACCCCGTATGCGGAGCACGGCAGGGGAGGAATGTGGGTAATATCTCTGTTTTTATATTCTAACCTTTTCGTGCATTCTACCTATATAATTGTATTATAAATACCCCGCAATGTTGCGGGGTATGGTAGGGGGGAGAGGGTGATACCCGATTTGTTACTGCTGATATTTTTTAACCCCTCCGTCCTTCGGCCACCTCCCCTATATTTTGCTGTGCAAAAACACAGGGGAGGAGGTTGAGATGTATTCCCCCTATTGTTTTGCGACACCTCGTAAGGCTACGGGACACGGCAGGGAGGAGGAAAGGTTTCCTGAATTTTGTTTCTGTTCTCGGCTTGTACTATCTTTGCAAAATGTGAAGATAGTCAAGTTTATTTTTAACCCTCTCGCTCTGCGGGTACTCCCCTCTATCTCGTTAAAGACGAACGGTGGGAGAGGGGCGATAAAAAATTGGAATATATGAAAATAGCGGTAGTAGGTACAGGCTATGTGGGCTTGGTTACGGGAACTTGTTTCGCCGAGATAGGAGTGGACGTCGTCTGTGTGGATATAGATGCCGAGAAAATAGCTCGTATAGAGCGTGGCGATATACCTATTTACGAGCCGGGGCTCGACGAGATGGTTATCAGGAATATGAAAGCCGGACGTTTGCGGTTTGCCACCGATCTATCGGCTTGTCTCGACGGGGTGGAAATCTTGTTCAGTGCGGTGGGTACTCCTCCTGACGAAGACGGATCGGCCGATTTGAGATTTGTGCTCGATGTGGCTCATAGTGTGGGACGGTATATGACTGATTATCTTGTTGTCGTTACCAAGAGTACGGTTCCGGTGGGGACTGCCCGAAAAGTGAAAGCGGCTATACAGAGCGAGTTGGATAAGAGGGGCGAAAAGATTGACTTCGATGTGGCTTCCAATCCCGAATTTTTGAAAGAGGGGAATGCAATAGCCGATTTCATGCGCCCCGACCGTGTAGTCGTGGGGGTCGAAAGCAAGCGAGCGGAGGCTTTGATGCAAAAGCTCTACAAGCCCTTCATGATCAACAAGTACAGGATTATTATTACCGATATTCCTTCGGCGGAGATGATTAAATATGCGGCTAACGCTATGCTGGCGACTCGTATCAGCTTTATGAACGAAATTGCGTTATTGTGCGACGAGGTGGGAGCCGATGTAGGGGCCGTGCGCAAAGGTATCGGAGCCGACGATCGTATCGGCAGCCGCTTCTTGTATGCCGGCTGTGGATATGGGGGCTCTTGTTTTCCGAAAGATGTGAAGGCTTTGATAAAGACGGCGGAAGAAAATGATTGCGATATGCAGATTTTGAAAGCTGTCGAACGGGTGAACGAGTCGCAAAAGGAATTGCTTTATCACCGATTGCTCCGCTATTTCGACGGGAAAATATCGGGACGAAAATTTGCCGTGTGGGGGCTTTCCTTTAAACCGGAGACCGACGATATGCGCGAAGCCCCGGCTTTGATATTGATCGATAAGTTATGTGATGCAGGAGCCCGTGTAAAGGTATATGATCCGGTGGCTATGCCGGAATGCAAGCGGCGGATAGGGAATAAGGTGGAATATGCCGAGAATATTTATGAAGCGGTTGCCGATGTGGATGCTTTGTTGATTGTAACGGAATGGAAAGAGTTTCGTTTGCCGGATTGGAAAACGGTTATCCGGTCTATGAAATCACCTGTGATATTCGACGGTCGTAATATTTATGATCCGTCTGAGATGAAAGAGTTGGGATTTGCTTATTATAGTATAGGTCGTCCGACGGTTTAAGGATTGATCCGATAAAAAAGTAAGACAGGTATGCGTCCTATTCGGGGCGGATACCTGTCTTTTTATAATAGAAAGGGGCTGAGAGGAATATCCTTCTCCGTAATGGCTGCTCCTCCTTTTACCGTTACGGTTTCGGGAATCCTCCGGAGCTCCCTTTCTGTCTATAATAACGATATAGGAGTGTTTTGGTTCAATGTGGTCGTGCTTTTATCGTGATTTGTCTTATTTTTAATTTTTTTGTCGAAAATCTGTTTTTGAGGAACACTTTAATTGTTTGGAGCGTATCTTTGCAATGGAACAGAACTCGATATCGGTAAGTGAGATTAGATTGTTTCGAGATGTATTGTTTTTGTAAATAAATAATGTTGTAAAGAGATTTTATTATGAAAAAATGGGTGTGCAGATTATCTATCGTATGCTGCTTGTGTTTGTTTTTTACCTCTGTGAAAGCTCAGCTTTCGTTGGGTGGGCTTGGAGACATACTGAATTCATCGACAGTGAATAAGGTTGTGAGTGCTATTGCCGGTACAGATGCTTCGTTGACGGTTGCCGATTTAGCCGGGACGTGGAAATATTCGGCTCCTGCTTGTAAGTTCGAAAGCAGCGATTTCTTGAAATCGGCGGGAGGTGAGGTCGTGGCTGCATCTCTGAAAACAAAGTTGGCGACCTACTATACAAAGGCCGGTATCACGCCTTCGCGAGTTTCATTCGCTTTTGCCGATACTACTTTTGTAATGAAATATGGTAATGCGAAATTGAACGGTCATATTGTTAAAGACGAAGAGAGCGGAAGATTCGTGGTTACATTTACTGCCGTGGGTGGTTACATTCCTATAATGGTTATGGATGCCGTTATAAACAAGAATGGCAATACGTTGGAAATGCTTTTCGATGTGGATCGATTCGTGAAGGTATTGACTACTATTGCATCGAAGTCTCAGAGTTCTACGTTGAAAAGTGTCAGTGGATTGCTCGATGAGTATGAGGGTGTATTGATGGGGTTTGAACTAGTGAAATAAGAAAATCATAGTATAATAAAATAAGGAGGGAGTTTAAAACTCCCTCCTTATTTTATTATATTTTAACACAAAAAAGAAAAAAAACGGGAAAATAGAAGACCGATCTTTTTGTCGAATGATTACCTTTGTTCCATATTATAAACTAAAAAATAAATAAAATGAAGAAATTAGTTTTAACCTTAGCTCTTGTGTTTGGTGTGTTAGCAGCCAATGCTCAGTATTTTGTGGGTGGTCAATTGGGGTTACTTTACGATGATGCATCGGAAAATACCATGATTACAATCGCTCCTGAATTCGGTTATGCATTTAACGATACTTGGACGGTTGCCGGTATGATAGGTTATACTCATATGGACAATTTCAATTCGTTTTATATCGCTCCGTATGCCCGTTGGAATTTTTGGAAAAAAGATTTCGTAGGCTTATTGGTAGATGGTGGTTTCGGTATTTCTACTCAAAAGTATAAAGGGGCGGATTCGGATACCGGTTTTGAAATTGGCTTTAAGCCGGGTATATCTTTTAATTTGACCGATAATTTCTCTTTGGTAGCTCATTACGGTTTTCTGGGATATCGTACTAAATATAACGGAAGCAGCGTGTCGGGCTTGTCTTTGAGCGGCAATGAGATAAGTCTCAGCTTGTATTATTGTTTTTAATATTTGAAACGAATCGATATTTCGACCGTCCGATTTTTATCGGACGGTTTTTTTATTCTTTTCGGTAGAATTGTAAGGTGAGAAGGTGTTGCCGAACTTCTTTTTTTACGAGATGACAAATCGGGATAGGTCAGTGGCATAGGGGGAGTGCATAGGGTGATTGTAGAATTTGAGCCCTTCTCCTTGCGGGTATTTCCCTTATATTTCCTGCCATTTCCATTGAGTTAACCCCTCCGTTACTACGTGCCACCTCCCCTATATTTTGCTGTGCAAAACACCCTGTAAGGCTACGGGACACGGCAGGGGAGGAGTGTAGAAATTTTCCAGTGTTTTTGCTTTACTGGGGTTTTGAGTTCTCCGATGCTTCGTTTGCTTCTCTTATCTGTTGCAGATGAGATGAGTAAGGTGAGAGGCCGATGCCTGACTCTATTTCCGTTACTGCCGGTATTTTTCGACATTTCCATTGAGTTAGCCCCTCTGTTATTCCGTGCCACCTTCCCTATATGTCTATGCCACAGGGGAGGAACTAAAAGACAATTCTCATTGATTTCCTATTGAGTCGTAAAGGGTGGGGCTGTTTTTTTGTTCGGGTATGAAAATTCCGCTCTATCGAAATTAGATAGAGCGGGATTTTCATTTTTTTGTATGGCCTTTTACTACTTTTTCAAGGCTGCTATGCTTTCTTCGAGCGATTTGATTTTTTCTTCGGCATCGGCTTTCTTTTTTCGCTCCATAGCTACCACGGATTCGGGAGCATTTTGAACGAAGCGTTCGTTGCCGAGTTTTCCCATTACTGTTTTGAGGAATCCCTGAGCATATTTTAATTCGGCTTCGAGTTTTTTCAATTCGGCTTCTACATCGATGGCGTTGCTCATAGGAATCGCATATTCCGTTGCATGTACCCGGAACGAAGCGGCGGCCGGATCTTTTTCTTCGATTGTTTCGATCGTTGCCAGATTGGTCATTTTGGTCAATATGCAATCGTTCAAGTGATCGTGTGCGCCGATAATTTGCAGCGTGAGCTGTTCTTTATTGGCTATCCCTTTTTGCAAGCGGATCGTACGTATTCCCGCTACGACCAGTTTGGTCGTTTCGAATCGGTTTATGATTTCCATGTCGACCGGTTGGGGCTCGGGCATGCGTGCTGTCATGATGCTTTCGCCTTCTTTGCGGTCATACAGGTGTTGCCACAATTCTTCGGTGATGAAGGGCATGAAAGGGTGCAACATACGGAGCAGCGCATCGAAGTACCGGAGCGTAGCATCGTAGGTTTTGCGGTCGATAGGTTGTTGATAGGCCGGTTTAACCATTTCGAGATACCAAGATGAAAATTCGTCCCAGAAGAGTTTGTATACAGCCATGAGGGCTTCGGACAGACGATATTTCCCGAACAGGTCTTTGACTTCTTCGAGCGTACGGTTGAGTTGTGCGTCGAACCATTCTACGGCAATGGCTGCCGTTTGAGGCTGGGGGAGGGTTTCATCTACGTTCCAACCTTTTACCAAGCGGAAGGCATTCCATATTTTGTTGTTAAAGTTGCGTCCTTGCTCGCACAACGCATCGTCGTATAGTATGTCGTTTCCGGCAGGGGCGGCCAACATGAGTCCCATGCGGACACCGTCGGCTCCATAGGTTTTTATCAGTTCGAGAGCATCGGGCGAATTACCGAGCGACTTGGACATTTTTCGTCCTATTTTGTCCCGTACGATTCCGGTGAAATAGACGTTGCGGAAAGGAAGTTTGTGTTCATACTCGTATCCGGCCATAATCATTCGAGCCACCCAGAAGAAAATGATATCGGGGGCTGTAACCAAATCGGTGGTCGGGTAATAGTAGTTTATCTCTTCGTTGCCGGGATTGTTGATACCATCGAAAAGCGAGATGGGCCATAACCATGAAGAGAACCATGTGTCGAGGCAATCTTCGTCTTGTCGCAGATCGCTCATTTGAAGGTCGGCCTTACCACTTTTCTCTCGGGCTAATTTCAACGCTTCTTCGGGTGTGGCAGCTACTACGAATCCGCCTTGCGGGAGGTAGTACGCCGGGATTCGATGTCCCCACCAAAGCTGGCGGGAGATACACCAATCTTTAATGTTTTCCATCCAGTGCCGATAAATGTTTTTGAATTTATCGGGGTGGAATTTGATTTCGTCTTTCATGACGGCAGCGAGAGCCGGGGCTGCGAGTTTATCCATTTTGACAAACCATTGCATCGATAGTTTGGGTTCGATAACGACATTGGTACGTTCGGAATAACCCACTTTATTGTCGTAATCTTCGACTTTTTCGAGTAATCCAGCCTCTTGTAAGTCTTTGGCGATTTGTTTGCGAACGTCGAAACGATCCATTCCTACGTAAAGGCCTCCGGCTTCGCTGATGGTTCCGTTGTCGTTGAATATGTCGATACTCGGCAGATTGTATTTTTCTCCCAGCATATAGTCATTTACATCGTGTGCCGGGGTGACTTTTAAGCAGCCGGTTCCGAACTCAATATCGACATAGTCGTCCATGATAATAGGAACCACCCGATTTACCAGCGGTATGATGACTTTTTTCCCTTTAAGGAATGAATAACGCGGGTCATTGGGGTTTACGCAAACTGCCGTGTCGCCTAAGATTGTTTCAGGTCGTGTGGTGGCAACGATAATGTATTTATCCTCGCCTTCGATAAAATAGCGCAGATAATAGAGTTTGCTGTGTTCGTCTTTATAAATGACTTCTTCGTCGGAGAGGGCGGTGAGGGCTTTGGGGTCCCAATTTACCATGCGGACTCCTCTGTAAATGAGTCCTTTGTTGTATAAGTCGACAAATACTTTCAAAACACTTTCGGAGCGGATTTCGTCCATAGTGAAAGCAGTGCGGTCCCAATCGCAGGATGCTCCCAATTTTTGGAGTTGTTTCAAGATGATTCCGCCGTGTTCTTCTTTCCATTCCCAAGCGTATTTGAGAAATTCTTCTCTGGAAAGATCGCTTTTTTTAATACCTTGCGCTGCAAGTTTATTCACCACTTTGGCTTCGGTGGCGATAGATGCATGGTCTGTGCCGGGAACCCAACAAGCATTTTTCCCTTCCATGCGAGCCCGGCGTACCAGAATGTCTTGTATCGTATTGTTCAGCATGTGCCCCATGTGCAGAATCCCGGTGACATTGGGTGGCGGAATGACAACGGTATAGGGTTCTCGACCGTCGGGCTTCGATTTGAAAAGACCGTTTTTCAACCAATAGGCATACCATTTTTCTTCTACGTCGGCGGGATTGTACTTTGTGGCAAGTTCGTTCATAAAGTCGTTCTTTCAGAATGTTCTATATTATTTCAAGATACAAAAGTAAAAAGGCTTTTGTACCAATCGGGTGCAAAAGTATAAAATATTTTCCGAAAAAGATATTCTTCGGAGTCAAAGGTGTTTATGGCATTTGTCTCGAAAAGAAAGTTTTTTTGTTTTCGACATGTTTCGTGAACTATCGTTTAAGTCCGTCCACGGCGGAACGTAGTTGTTCGAGCGCTTTTTGCAAAACTGCGCGAGGCGTACCTACATTTAGCCGCATGTGTCCTTTGCCTTCGGGGCCGAACATCTCCCCGTCGTTGAGTGCGAGTCTCGCTTTATCGACAAAAAGGTCGATGAGTGCGTCGTGTTCGAGGTGAAGCCGTGTACAGTCGAGCCATACGATAAAGGATGCTTGCGGCCTGATGGCTTTGATGTCGGGAATATAACGATCGAGAAACTCTTCGACAAATAGTATATTTTGTTCGATATAGGCTAACATTTGTTCGCGCCATTCTCTACAATGGTTATAGGCGGCTTCGGTGGCTATGGTCGCCATGAATGTGGGTTCGTTCAGCTCGTTTGCCGTGAGCCAGTCGAAGAAACGCTTACGAATCGTTTCGTTGGGAACAATGGCATAGGAGCTGACCAAGCCTGCGATGTTGAACGTCTTGGAGGGAGCTCCGAACGATATACTGTTTTGAGCCGCTGTTTCGGACACCGAGGCAAAGGGGTGATGTTTGGCTCCGAAGAGAGGCATATCGGCATGAATTTCATCGGCAATGATGAGTATGTTGTGCCGTGCACAGATTTCGGCGATTCGCTGTAATGTTTCCAACGGCCAAACCACTCCTCCGGGGTTATGAGGATTACAGAGAATGAATAGCTTGCACTGGGAGTCGATGATCGATTCAAGGTGATCGAAGTCCATTTCGTAGTGAGAGCCGTTCCATTTGAGCGGATTATGTACAACCTGCCGACCGTTACTTTCAGGGACGGCCATGAACGGTGTATAGACCGGAGTCTGTATGATGATTTTATCTCCGGGGTTACTAAATACATTGACTGCCAAACCTATGCCCTTGACAATCCCGGGAATATAGGTGATCCATTCTCTTTTTACTTTCCAGCCATGCAGGTAGTCGAGCCAATCGATAATGGATTGCCAATAGCTCGCAGGAGCCTCGGCATATCCGTAAACCGGGTGTTGTAACCGGCGTACGAGAGCATCGGTTATACAGGGGGCGACCGCAAAATCCATGTCGGCAATCCATAAAGGAATGAGATCTTCCCGACCATAGCGCTCACAGAGAACATCGGTTTTCATAGCTCCGGTGTGATGCCGGTCGATAATTGTGTCGAAATCGTACTGAGAGGACATTTTATATACTGTTTAGGTGTTAGGTTGCTTACATCGATTTGTCAAAAGCCGAGTTCTATCTGAAATCTTAATTGCCAGCGATTGTAATCGGAATCGACAAATTCATCTTTGTAATTGTAAGACAGGTCGGCTTGTACTTTTAATCTGTGATCTATCAGATATTTCGTGACACCGAACGTCGATTGGTTGTGACTGCGATAATTGGCATAAGGCTGTACTTCATTATCCGGCATGATGGTAGAGTTTCTCAATGCGATTTCCCAATTGGAACGAAAGAGATAACTTGCCTGCACGTTGAGCCCCATTCCAGTGAGGATATATTGTTCTACATTTTCGCCCGATTTAATGAGCGGTGAGGAAGATGATATACGCCCCATGAAATCGGTATAAAAAGCAAATCCTTGATATTTGAAAATGAAGTCGACAAAATAGGAAGAAAGGTTACGGGTCTGGTCATACTTTAATTTTTCCCCGTTGGAACCTTGTGCCCGAAGAGCCCGGTCGTTATAGCTGTATGCTCCCGCTAAAAGGATTTTGGGCGTTTGTTCTCGCTCATAATCGCCTTCCATAGCATCTCCTTTCCCGGTGAATCGTCCCAGTGGGAATAGTTCTATACGTCCCGTATATGCGAGTCCACTCCCTTTATTGTTTCCCCAGTTTTTTCCTTCTCCGGTAGTAATAGAGGCTTTGGCCGCTAAATCCAAAGAGCCGAATAGATGTTGATTGTATTCTCCGAAGATACCGAAATCACGGTCGAGATTGAATTCGGAACTTACAATGGAACGGTCTACGAATTGAAGGGCACTCGAAGAGTTTATCCGGGCGCGATTCGTCCGGATTTTGGTTTGTCCGAAACCGATATTCCATGTCGAGTTGGGAACGTAGTAAATCATTGCGTCGCGTACGATGTTGTTGTTCCCATTGGGCAGCGTTTTCATATCGTAAGGCGAGAAGCCTAACTGAACTAAATAGGTGAGTTTGGGTGTATAGATATATCCATCGAAACGTAACCTGAGCCGTTTGACGCGGGCGTCGATATCCTGAGCCTCGAATTTCTCGTTGAAGTCGACATCGACCAAATTTTGCATGCGAATGCGCATCGTGAGTTTATATCTTTTGTTTTTAGGTTGGAAAGATATACCGTTCCCCACTTCTATATCGGGCATGTGCATGCGTATTTTTTCTAATTCATCGGCATAATCGGTATCGGAAGTGCGGATCGTGGTCGAATCGTTGTCGACGGTAACCGTTTTTGCGGATGCAGATAGCATGAATAGCGAGAAGAGTATTCCCGACAGAAATAATCGTTGATAATTCATAACGTTGTTTGATTTGATTTTGAAATTCATGCTACAAAAATTGAATGTAATTTTGAAATAGATTTGAAATGCTTGGAATATTATTAAAAATGTTCACTTTTTTATTGGTGTATTTTGTTTCTTCGACAAGGTGTTTTTTCTGTGTAAATTTTGACAAAAGGAATATTTTTGAAATTTTTCATACCTTTATTTTAAATTGCTCCAAAATTACAACCAATGTGTCAATATTCCAAAGACCGTTTCTGAAATTTCGACAATGGGGGAATCGATTCAAATAAAAAAAGTCCATAGCGTATGGATTACGCTATGGACTTTGCATTTGCGGAAGGAGGGGGATTCGAACCCCCGGTACCCATTCGAGTACGTCAGTTTAGCAAACTGGTGGTTTCAGCCACTCACCCATCCTTCCAAAGGACGTTTTGTCGTTGACGTCATTTTTTCAAATGCAGCGCAAAGATAAGCGGAATATTTGAAACAGCAAACTTTTTCGCATTATTTTATTTCGGGAATAATCGTTACTTTTGTCCCGTCAAGGTGCTTTTGCGCTGTGTATAATCGGATTATTATGTCGAATGTGAATAAAGGTATAAAGATATTTGCTTGGATAACAGGAGGGATTATTTTGATTCTCGCATGTTTGTTTATTCCGGTAATGAAGAGTTATTTGTATGATCCTGTTATTACCGAACAAACGGTGTGCTATGTTTATCCGAAGTGGAATGACGTTCAGCTCGATAGTGCTTTGCATTCGGTGATTCCAGATGAGAAATCGATCCCGAGAGTAAAACGTTTGCTGTCGTTTTATAAATTCGATCCTGATGTTCGTGTAGGGGCTTATCGGCTTCATGCCGGTATGACAGCTCGGCAAATGGCTTTGAAATTGTCGAGGGGAAGCCAATCTCCCATACGAGTTACATTTAATAACGTACGCACTCTCGAACAATTGGCCGAAAGGGTATCGGAGCAGTTGTTTTTTTCGAAAGAGGAGTTGTTGGCTTTGCTGTACAACGATAGTGTTTGTGCGGATTTAGGTTTTACGAAAGCGACTCTCCCGGCTTTGTTTTTACCGGATACTTATGAGTTTTACTGGACTGTGACTCCCGAATCTTTTTTACAGAAGATGAAGCGGGAGTATCGCATTTATTGGGAAGGAAAGCGGGAGCAACAGGCAAAGCGGTGGGGATTGACTCCTGTGGAGGTAGCTACTCTGGCTTCGATCGTAGAGGAAGAGACTAACAAACGTGATGAAATGGGAAAGGTTGCGGGTCTTTATATGAACCGATTGCGTAAAGGCATGCCTTTGCAGGCAGACCCTACGGTAAAATTTGCCCACGGGGATTTTTCGCTGAAACGCATATTGAATGTTCATTTGACCATAGAATCGCCATATAATACTTATCGGGTTACGGGATTGCCTCCCGGCCCTATACGGATTCCTTCGAAGCAGGTTATCGATGCCGTGCTGACACATATACCGAACGGGTATTTTTATATGTGCGCCAAAGAGGATTTTTCGGGCTATCATAATTTTGCCGTGACTTTGGCAGAGCATCAACGAAATGCAATTCGATACCAGCAAGCATTGAACAGACTCGGAATACGTTGATGGGGGAATGTAAATAGTAAAGCCTCGTCTCACGACGGGGCTTTACTACTTGAAATATATCAAAAACAAGAAAGAGGATAATGTTTATTACAGGAATAAACAAAGGATAATATAATACCAATGAAACACACAAAAAACAAGAATATTATCGTATAAATTAACTCTTCCAGACCGGAGATTTTGGCTCGACGGAAGCGACGCTTCGCTTCTTTTTCCCTAAGGAGAGCCTTTTCTTTCCCGGTTTCGATAATAAAACACACTTGTATTGCAAAAAGTTTTTATCCGTAGCGATTTTAGTATATTTTAATAATTCGATATTTCTTCTACGGGAGGAGGCATAGGGGGATCGGTATCATCGTCTATCCAAATGGCCAATGTGAGCCAATATAACAGTAGTGCGATAGCTATGCCTACACCTATCGCAGTCCATATTTTTTGTCGTTTTTTCTCCATACTATATTAGTTATTCGAAAGAATAACATCGGTCGGGAGATAAAAGTTCTTTTCAGAAGGGTATATCGTTATTGGACGAACCGGAGGGATTCAGGAAATCGGGGTTCCCAGACAGTGGCGCTGCCGATGGTGTGCTCGTGTCGGGAGTATTGAACTTCGAGGTTACCGGTGCACTGAAATCGGTCAGTCGGGTGTCTTCGTCGTAATTTTGGAATCGAGCCAGATAAGAGACGAATTTCATATTCACGGTATCGGTCGCACCGCTACGGTGTTTGGCTATGATAAATTCTGCCAAGCCTTCGATGCTGTTTCCATTGGCATCTTCCTTAGAATGCGTATAATATTCGGGACGGTGTATAAAGCAAACCATATCGGCATCTTGCTCGATAGCTCCCGATTCGCGCAAGTCGGAAAGTTGCGGGCGTTTCCCTTCTTTACCGTCTTTGTCGTTACCCCGGGATTCCACGCTACGATTTAACTGGGACAGGGCGATGATAGGAATTTGGAGCTCTTTTGCCAATTGTTTGAGCGAACGGGATATGGTGCTGACTTCTTGTTCCCGACTTCCGAAGGACATACCGCTGGCGTTCATCAGTTGCAAGTAGTCTATGATGATGATTTTGATTCCGTGCTCACGAACCAATCGTCGTGCTTTTGTCCTAAGTTCAAAAACGGAAAGGCTGGGGGTATCGTCTATATATATAGGAGCGTTCCTCAGTATTTCGATACGAGACATGAGGCGTTCCCATTCGAACGGGGCCAACTGTCCGCTTTTGATTTTATCGCCGGGAATTTCGCAAGTGTTGATGATGAGACGATTGACAAGCTGGACATTGGACATTTCGAGCGAGAAGATAGCCACCGGCGTGTTATAGCTGACAGCCATGTTCTTTGCCATAGAAAGGACGAATGCCGTTTTTCCCATAGCGGGACGGGCGGCGATAATGATGAGGTCGGAATTTTGCCAACCGGAAGTAATTTTGTCGATGTCGTGAAACCCGGTTTGCAGTCCGCTCAATCCGTCACTTCGATTGGCTGCTATTTGAATTTGTCTGATAGCTTCGCTCAGTACCGGGTCTATTTGAGTAACGTCTTTTTTCAGGTTACGTTGGGAAATTTCAAAGAGTTTCCCCTCGGCTTCCTGCATAAGGTCATCTACGTCGTTGGTCTCGTCAAAGGCCTTGTTGAGTATTTCGCTGGAAAATTCGATCAATTCCCGAGCCAAATATTTTTGGGCTACGATGCGGGCATGGTATTCGATGTGCGCCGCCGATGCCACACGTCCGGTGAGTTCGGAAATACGGAGGGCTCCGCCGACTTCATCGAGCTTTCCGTCGAGTCGCAGTTGCTCGGTGACGGTGAGCATGTCGATGGGGCGTTGTTGTGCACCCAGCCGGGATATTGCACTATAAATAAGCTGGTTGGTCGGCTCATAGAAACACTCTGGCTTTAAGATGTCGCAAACGGTGGTATAGGCATCTTTTTCGAGCATGAGAGCCCCCAACACGGCTTCTTCGAGCTCTTTGTCCTGAGGTTGTAGCTTGCCTTGTTCCGAAACTTTCGGAGCGTAGGCTTTTTTCTGGCGAGTGTAATTTCTTCGAGTTTCCATGCGGCAATTCTTTCCCGTTACAAAAGTAGTCAATCTTTCTGCTATCGGGAAATTTGGTGAGCGAATCTTATAATGAACTTTTCAACAGGCGGATATTTCCGATTAATTACAGGGCCGGTGTCGTATCGGGGTATTTCGCCATTTGCTTTTCACAATATTGTTGGAATAGCTCCCAATCGTAATAAGGTGCATATTCCGAATCGATGGGTAGTTTTATTTCTTGTTCATTGAACAATACTTTCACGAGTACTTTCCCATCGGTATTTTTATAAAGTATCCATTGGATATTCGTCGCCATAGGATTGTATTTGAAGTCTTGCCAAACCTCGGCTACTTTTTCGGGATCGGCTTCTGCAACGGCTGCATTCTCAATGCCTAACAGGGCGAGTAAAGGAATTGTATTTTCACCGTGTGCAAAACGTAAATTGGCTTCGACACCGTTTCCGTCGATCGCCGCTTGCGATGTAGCCAACATGTCTTTTAACAGAGGTTTCGCAATGGCGACAGGAAGTCCTTTCCCGGGAATGGAGTTTGTTTTACGCAGGTATTGCGATAGATTGTTTACGCTCCATAAATCGAATTTTTCTTCTTCTGTGAACCACGGATACAGGGATATGTCGTAGTCGGTATTCGGTAATATGATGGTTAACGCGTATAGGTGGGTCATGAATGTAATAGGATCGGGTATGATTTGTTCCCACCCTTTCTTGAATATACGGTCGATAAGCCTTGTGGGTGTGTGCTTTTCCTGATAGGCTCGGAGTATCTTTTTCCATGAGCCTTTCGAGAGATATTGTTGGTATTCTTTTCCTTTGAAGAATCGCAGGGTATTGTCATATCCGTTGCTGGGATCCATAGAAAACTCCGCAGTGGGGGTATAGCCTCTCATTTCTGCGACGAATGCCGCCATACTAGCCATGGAGCGTGGAACCGTGGTCGATTGTGCCACAAGGATCACTTTGCCGTCCTGAGGTGTAAACGCCGGACGAAAGCGGTGATACATGCGACGAGCCATATCCCGGTGTTGTCGGGCTCCGAGCGGAGTGAGGTCTCCCCAGCGATGATTCATTAAATGGTAGATGGTGTCGATTTGATTGCGCAGCAGTTTGCCTTCCCGGGTTAAAAGGTTCAAAGAATCGGCTTTATTCATTAGTTTGTACAGGTTCGGAACCATACTTTTTGAATCGTGGGTGCGTGAACCGTGTCGAGCTATATGATCGATGTGAAACGGTATGAAATCTTTTGGAGCCGGGGTGTCTATGGTGTCGTTGCAATAATAAACAGATGCCGTACTACCGAAAAATTGTGGATTTTGATGTAGAAAATCTTTTATAGAATTTTGCCCGAAAGAGATTGCAGATAGGCATAAAAGGATAGTACCGGCGGTGAGGGTTCTTTTTTTCATTTGTTTCTGTTTTTCTATTATGCCGGTAAAGTTATAATAAATTTTCTCTTCGATGAAATTTTTATTCTTTTTTAGAGTGTTGCCTATGTGACTGAGAATGGTTATTTTCGCAAAGATTCTCGAAAAACAAAGATATAGATGATTAGATTTCCCAATGCAAAAATCAATTTGGGGTTGCGTATCGTAGCCCGTCGTCCCGATGGTTATCACAATATAGAGACGGTATTTTATCCCATTCAGTTGCAAGATGCTTTGGAGATTGTTCCAACGTCGCAACAGGAGACCGGGTTGTCTTTGTCGGGAATTGTCATAGACGGCGATCCCCAGAATAATTTGGTGATGAAAGCGTGGCAAAGATTGAGCCATCGTTTTTCGTTACCCCCGATATCTATTTATCTCCATAAAGCCATACCCTTTGGTGCGGGGTTAGGAGGCGGTTCTTCCGATGCAGCTTTTTTGTTGGCGATGGTGAGAGATTATTTTCGTTTGCCGTTGAGCGATGACGAGCTCGACAGGGAAGCTGCTTCTCTGGGAGCCGATTGCCCATTTTTCTTGCATAATAAACCTTTATTAGCCAAAGGAATAGGCGATGAGTTCGAGCCGATCGAATTGTCGTTGAAGTCCTATCGAATCGTATTGGTAAAGCCTTCTGTCTCCGTGCCTACGTCGGTGGCTTATTCGTTGGTTACTCCGGTATTGCCGGAGGAGTCGGTGAGGGATACCGTTTCCCGTCCGGTCGCGGAGTGGAGGGGTCGATTGATCAATGACTTTGAAGAAAGTGTGTTTGCCCGATTTCCGGAAATAGGAGAGATAAAGGATCGTTTATATGAACAGGGAGCTGTATATGCATCTATGTCCGGTTCGGGTTCTTCGGTATTTGCCCTATTCGATAAAGAAATTGATCTTGCCGATTGTTATCCGGGGTGTTTTGTTTGGACTGGAATTTGTGAAGTATAGCGTATAAAATCGTTTTTGAAAAAAAGAATGATCGAAGATTGTTACATGACCGGTATTATAGATAAGATAAATTCTTTATATCCGATTTCCGATGATACGATACGGACATTGAAAGAGAGTATGACTTTGTGCCGTTTTCCCAAGAAGTATCAGTTGATAAGGGCGGGCATGTATTGTAAATCGGCTTATTTTATCGGGAAGGGAATGACTCGCTCGTTTTGGTTGGTGAACGGAGAAGAGATAACGACTTCTTTTTCGTGTGAGGGCGGAATCGTGTTCAGTATGGACGAACTCTATTATAACAAGATGAGCGAAGAATTTGTGGAGACCCTTGAAGATGTAGTCGTTTATAGAATATCTCTGGATAAATTGCGTCGGCTGTTCGAAACGAATATCGAACTGGCTAATTGGGGGCGGATTATTCATCAAGACGAGTACCGGCGTTTGCATCGCTCCCATAAGGAACGTTTGACTTTATCGGCAAAAGAACGGTATGAGGAGTTCAGGCAGCAATTCCCTCAGGTGAACCAGCGAGCTCAACTTGGGTATATTGCATCGTATTTGGGTATAACACTCTCGACGCTCAGTCGTCTCAGGGGAGCCCGAAAATGACCTTTCGGAGGATTTTTTGACATAGGACAAATTTTAAATTATATAAGTCCTGTAATTTTGCCGTAATATTAATCATCACTAAAATCAAAAATCTAAATTACCAATTCATTATGCAACAAATTTCTTCTGCTGCGTTTTCAGATACCAAACCTCATTATGAGTTGCTTGACGGATTACGTGGTGTAGCCGCGCTTTTGGTCGTGTGGTATCATGTCTTCGAAGGGTATGCTTTTGCCGGTGGTACTCTTATAGAAAGCATCAATCATGGATATTTGGCCGTGGATTTCTTTTTTATTTTATCGGGCTTCGTTATCGGTTATGCTTATGATGATCGTTGGGGAAAGAGCCTGACGGTAAAAAATTTCTTTAAGCGGCGGTTGATTCGTCTTCACCCGATGGTTGTCATGGGTGCAGTTTTAGGTGTGATTACATTTTGTATCCAGGGTAGCGAACAGTGGGACGGGACTCATGTGGCTACGTCGATGGTGATGTGGGCTTTGCTTTTCGCGATGTTTTTCATTCCGGCCTATCCGGGTGCAGGTTATGAGGTTCGGGGTAATGGTGAAATGTTTCCTTTGAACGGTCCCAGTTGGTCATTATTTTTCGAGTATATCGGTAATATTTTGTATGCTTTGTTTATTCGTCGTTTGTCTACTAAGGCGTTAACTGTTTTTGTGGTATTACTGGGAATCTGTCTGGCTTGTTTCGCTATCTTCGATGTATCGGGGTATGGCATGATAGGGGTAGGCTGGACGCTCGATTCGGTGAATTTTGTGGGCGGATTGTTGCGAATGCTTTTCCCGTTTTCTTTGGGACTGTTGTTGTCTCGTAATTTCAAACCCGTGAAAGTGAGAGGGGCATTCTGGATATGTTCTTTCGTATTGTTGGTTTTGTTTTGTGTTCCTTATGTAGAAGGGGTTGAACCTATATGCATGAATGGTCTTTTTGAGGCTTTTTGTATAGTCGTGGTATTTCCTGTTCTTATTATATTGGGTGCGTCGGGAAACACAACCGATAAAACATCTACGAGGATATGTAAATTTTTGGGAGATATTTCTTTCCCTCTTTATATCACGCATTACCCGTTTATGTATTTGTTCTATTCTTGGTTGATTGAGAATCAGTATTTTACATTCGGGGAAACGTGGCAAGTAGCCTTGTGTGTTTATGTATGGAATATATTGGTAGCTTATCTTTGTTTGAAACTTTACGACGAGCCGGTGAGACGGTGGTTGAGCAAGAAATTTTTGAAAAAACGCTAGGGATAACCCCGTTAATGGGGTTTATTTGATAGATAATAAAATTTCCATGCTTAAATTAGTTTTATGAAAATGATAGATTGTAGAAAGTCGTTGATGGTATGCATCGGTTTGTTGATGTGCGGAACCTTTTCGGCGCAGGAATCGGAGTTCGATTTGGCATCGCAGAGATCGGAAGCGCAAGACGTTTTTGCTGTGCCGGGTAAAAAATTGGATCATAAAGGGATAATTATTAACCCTACTCCTCATAAACTGGTTCTCGACCCAACCGGGAGGCTCGATATTTCGGGTGGAGTGTGTCTAAAAGATAAGCATGGAAAGTTTTCCGAGGATTTGGATTTTGTCACTTTTAACAAGAAGGGGGTAAAACTCTCCGTCGATTTTGGTTCGAAGGCTTCGGCTAAGTATGGGGTAAAACCTGTTTCGGGTGCATATCGCATGAATATCGGAAAGAATGGTATATCGCTCGTCGGTTATGACGAGCGGGGAGCTTTTTACGGTTTGCAGACCCTTCGCCAGTTAGTCGAGAGTCCTGCGACTGTAACGGGCGAATTACCATATGTAGAAATCGACGATTACCCCGATTTGAAATACCGGGGAGTAGTAGAAGGATTTTATGGAACGCCGTGGTCTCATGAGGTGAGAATGTCTTTGATAGATTTCTATGGTAAGTTCAAGATGAATAGTTATTTGTACGGCCCGAAAGACGATCCGTACCACAGTTGCCCGAATTGGAGGCTTCCATATCCCGAAAAGGAGGCCGGGAATATCAAAGAATTGATAGAGGCTTGTAAACGTAATCGGGTCGATTTTGTTTGGGCGATACACCCGGGACAAGATATTAAATGGAACGAGGAGGATTATCAAAACCTCGTTAATAAATTTAATTTGATGTATGACCTCGGTGTACGGGCTTTCGCCCTCTTTTTCGACGATATATCGGGCGAAGGGACAAATCCGGTGAAACAGACGGAGCTTTTGAATAGATTGACTAAGGATTTTGTGAAGTCCAAAGGCGATGTAGCATATTTAACGGTTTGCCCGACTGATTATTCCAAACTTTGGGCAAACCCCACACCGCAAGGAAGTCTTGCTATTTATGGAGAAACTCTCGATCCGTCGATAGAAGTGTTTTGGACAGGAGACGTAGTATGCAGCGACTTAACACCGGAGACTTTGGATTGGGTTAATTCCAGAATTAAGCGGCCGGCATATTTTTGGTGGAATTATCCTGTTACCGACTATGTGCGCAATATTATTTTGCAAGGACCTGTTTATGGCTTGAATACTTCGTTGGATTCCAATGATCTTTGCGGAATAGCAAGTAATCCGATGGAACATGGAGAGGCTTCGAAATTGGCTTTATACGGGGTTGCCGATTATACTTGGAATATAGCGGCTTATAATCCTATTGATAATTGGGAGAGAGGACTCGGCGAATTGATGCCGAAAGCAAGGGAGGCCTACCGGACATTCGCTATTCATTCTTGCGATACGGAGACCGGTTATCGCCGCGATGAATCGTGGGAAACCAAGACTTTCAGAATCGGTGATTGGAATGAAACGGAGGCTCAGGCTCTTTGGGCAGAATTCGATAAGGTAGAGAAAGCTCCTGCCGAAATAGAGAAAGGTTGCACCAATAAAGGTCTGATGAGTGAGTTGACTCCGTGGCTCCAAGAATTCGGAAAGTTGGGTACGAGAGGAAAACGGTCTTTGGAACTTGCCCGTGTTTATCGTGATGGTAAAGATGATGCCGATTTTTGGAATAAGTATATTCGGAACTTGATGAGTAAGAAGGATCGAGAAGATTATGAGGCTCATAAAAGCGGGACCATGAAACTGCAACCATTTTATGAAAATGCTATGGACGATATGGCATACGGCTTCTTAACTCGGTTGTCGGGCGAGACTCCTATCTGTTATAGGGGTATAGGTTCGTTCCATAATGCGAAAACCACGTTGAGCAAGTTAATGTTCGATCACGATACTACGACTTATTATACATCGGGAATCGCTCAAAAAGCCGGCGATTGGATCGGGGTTGATTTGGGAAGTGTCAAAGATGTGACCGAAGTTTCTATTTTGCAGGGGCGTAATTCTGTGGACGATGTCGATTATTTCGACCATGCCGTAGTGGAATATTCGATTGATGGTAAAGCATGGACTCCGTTGACGGAAGAGTTGAATAAACAGTATATCGTTCGTTGGAACGGGGAGCCTGTAAAGGCCAGATATGTTCGATTGAAAAGACTCGAATCTACTCGCACGAATTACGCATCGGTTCGTTCATTCGAAGTGAATCCTCCCAGAGTGGAACATTTGGGTTTCAGCTTAAAGTCCGACGATGTACAGCAAGCTCTTTATGCGTTTGATCAGCAAATAGGCACAAGTTATCGAAATAATGGAACTTTTTCTTTCGGGGTCGCTCCTCGGACCGAGGGATATACTTTGTTGGTGAATGAATTGCCGGAGGCGGGGAATGGAGCTCCTGTCGTGCATTTGAGACAGTTTAGGCCCGATGGTTCGTTGGCGGTTGAGTCGGTTATCGATTCGTCGTTTTTTAAGGTCGAGTTGGCCGAGGGAGTTTCCGAAGTACAAATAGAAGGGCCAGTGGAGATATTCGAGATAGTGCCGAAGTTTGATTAGTGTCGGATTTTTACGTTTAAAGAACAATTATTATTTTTGAACAGGATATAAAAAGAGCAGGTTTGCCCTGCTCTTTTTCTTTTGGAGAAAGGGAATTGCTTTTTTGCAGGTAATGGATAGAAATGAAAACATTGGGAAGGTGGCAGTGCACTCTGACAAAAGTGCAGTTTGGGCTTGTTTGGCAGTGTTTTTGATACTATAATGGTGCTCATTGGTAATGATGATATGAGCGTGATGAAAATGAAAATGTAACAAAAGAAAAATTATAAATATGGCCGAAAAGAAAGAATGCGAAAAATCGCAAAATATTGTAGATGAGGCTTCTGAAAAGGAGAAGAAAGAGTCGTTGAACCAAGAACCCGAAGTTTCGGAAGAAACAGGTTCCGAGGAGGGCGGTGAAGAAGGCGAGGCTGATGAGGCTGCCAGATTGTCAGCCGAATTGGAAACTTTGAAGGCGACTATCGAGAAAATGCAGAAGGATTATTTGCTATTGATGGCCGAGTTCGATAATTTCAGGAAACGGACGTTGCGTGAGAAATCGGAGTTGATCAAGAATGGCGGTGAGAATTGCATGAAAGCTATTCTGCCGGTTATCGACGATTTTGAACGCGGATTGGCAGCTGTGGAAGAAAGTAATGATTTAGCGGCTGTGAAAGAGGGAATGAGCTTGATATATAATAAATTCAAAAGCTATCTAGAACAAAACGGCGTAAAGGAGATTCCTACGGAGGGAGCGGATTTCGATACAGAATATCACGAGGCTGTGACGATGTTCCCGGCTTCGGATCCGGCTCAAAAAGGTAAAGTGATAGATACCGTACAAAAGGGATATACGCTCAATGACAAAGTTATTCGCTTTGCCAAAGTCGTGGTAGGGGAATAAATTATAGGACAGGGAGCAATGGAAAAAAGAGATTATTATGAAGTGCTGGGTGTCGCTAAAAATGCGACGGCCGAGGAGATAAAAAAGGCATACCGTAAAAAAGCTATCCAATATCACCCGGATAAGAACCCCGGAAACAAAGAGGCTGAGGAAAAGTTTAAAGAGGCTGCCGAAGCGTATGAAGTATTGAGTGATGCGGATAAGCGGGCTCGTTACGACCAGTTCGGGCATCAAGGGTTAGGTGGTGCTGCCGGTGGCGGTTTCAGTGGCGGCGGTATGTCTATGGAGGATATTTTCTCGCATTTCGGCGATATTTTCGGTGGTGGATTCGGCGGATTCGAAGGCTTCGGGGGCGGCTCACGAGGGGGACGTCGTCATGTCAATAAAGGTTCGGATTTACGAGTAAAGGTGAAACTGACATTGAAAGAGATCGCTACCGGTGTCGAGAAAAAAATAAAGGTTCCTAAGTATGTGAGCTGTTCTCATTGTAACGGTACGGGTGCAGAGAACGGTACGGCTTATACGACGTGTTCGAAATGTAACGGGTCGGGAGTAGTGACACGGGTACAACAGACTTTTCTCGGAGCTATGCAATCGACGACTACGTGTCCCGACTGCGGTGGAGAGGGCCGTATTATTACGAAGAAGTGTCCGCATTGTGCTGGGGAAGGTATCGTACGTGAAGAAGAGGTAATCACGTTGAATATTCCGGCCGGGGTATCCGAAGGTATGCAACTCTCTATGGCGGGCAAAGGGAATGCTGCTCGTCATGGCGGTGTGAATGGTGATTTGTTGATTTTAATCGAAGAGGAACCGCATCCCGATTTACTGCGCGACGAGAACGATTTGATATATAATTTGCTGCTCGATTTGCCGACTGCCGTATTGGGTGGTTCTATCGAAGTTCCTACTCTTGATGGTAAGGCTCGTATAAAAGTGGATCCCGGTACTCAACCCGGAAAAATATTCCGGCTTAGGGGAAAAGGATTGCCTTCGGTCAATCGTTATGGAGTAGGTGACTTGATTGTAAATGTATCGGTTTACATTCCAGAAAACCTCAATGCTAGCGAAAAGAAGCATTTCGAGGATTTGAAAACTGCACCCAATATACAGCCTACACTCACAGCTAAACAGCGAATATTCAGTAAATTGCGTCATATGTTTGAGTGAAAACGACGATGATATAAAATGAAAGCACCGTATATTATTGATATACGGTGCTTTCATTTTATATTGGGGAATAGTTCTTTACATTCCTTGTATAACGTAATAGGTGTAGATTAAAAAAATGATTCCCACCGATAACCCGATGAATGACCATCGGGTGAATAATTTGTCTTTGCCTATAATTCCATAACATAATCCGATTATGGAGCATAGGGTAATGCCTATCGGAAAAATGAAAAACCCTATTGCGATGAATCCTATGAGCATGATAATGCCCATTATGATTAGTATTTTACTCCTCGTTATTTCCATTTTTGTAAAATTTGAATGTTTCCTCTGTGATTTCGTAATCTAAGTTGAGGAGTATGGAGTCTTTTTCGCGGGGAGAGAGCGTAGAATCTTCTTCCCAGCCATACTCCTTAGCCAATTCTCGAATAGCTTTTATTTTTTCTTGATCTGAATTGAATACCCGTTTCTTCTTGTGTAACTTAGCTTCTACATATTTCCGGAGGGTTTCTTGTGCTCTGAATTGTTCGCCTCGGGTATAGTCGAATGACTTTAAGCTATCGATGTCTTGCAGTTCGTCATATAGCGTTAATGTCCAAAATAGGTTTTTGTCGGGCAATCGGGTGATAATACAGGGAATGATTTTTTTTCCCATGTTTAGCAATTGCGGAAACTGTTCCAGTTTTTTCGCATCATTCGTGTTGCTGCTGAGGCGGGTTATCGGGTTGGTGTTGTAATTGTTTACCCATGCGTTGAAAAGACTGTCGAATTTTTCTAAGTCATCTCCTGTTAAAATCGTATCGGTATCACAGTCAGCAACGCTAATTTCGGTAGATCCGTTAGCCCCGCCGATAACAGAAGCGGATTTCCCGGAACAACCGATGGTTAAGAGATAAAGTAGAATGATGTATGTAAAAGAGCGTTTCATGTTTCTTATTTTTGAACCGCAGAATTGTAAATGATTCTTGTGATATCGGCGATAATTTGTGCATTGGTTTGGTCGCTCTCACGAGAGTCTTTGATGAAAATAGCGAGAAAGCATAATTTTCCGTTCGGGAGATAGATTACGCCGGTATCGTTGTCGCCGATTTTTGTTCCGTCGTCCAAACGGTCGGAGCTACCTGTTTTGTGGCCTAAGACAATATTATCGGGCAATCCGGCTTTTATTTTATCTTTTCCGGTAGAAGTTTCTATCAAAATATTTTTCAGAAATTCGGTATGTGTTTCATTCAGTATCGGTTCGTTGTAGAGTTTTTCCAATAGTTGAAGTGTAGACGAAGGTGTGCTCCAATTGTTATAGCAATTGGATATGCGAGAGTGCATGGTTTCTTCGGTTTCGGTGAGATTGTAGTTTGTGATACCTAATTTGTCGATTCGGTCTTTCACGATATCGATACCGCCGAGATAGTCTATGAGAATGTCGCAAGCGTTGTTGTCGCTTTGAGAAACGGTATAGCGCATGAGGTCGGCGTAAGAAAGATAAAAGTTTCCTTCGGGGTATAATTCTCTTAGCGGGCTATAAGTGTTTTTGTGTATTTGAGACGATTCGATGAAGCGCAAAGAGTCCAGAGCGACACATTCGTTTTCCATTTTTTGAAGAGCGGCGATGGCGACATGGAGTTTAAAAACACTCATTAGCGGATACCGATGTTCATCGTTAAATGTAAATAATTGTCCGTCGATCGAGAATGCTACGCCGACCGTCGCATTTTTTCCTTGTATGGCCTGACGAATCTTTTGTCCGACGGTCGATTGTTTTTCCAAGCTAATAGCAGCGATAGGGTGTAGTCCTATCCATAAAAATAGAAAACAGAATAGAATTATTTTGTTCATGGGCATGATGTTTTGCTTGTTTTAAGTTGTGTAAAGATATAATAAATTTAATCATGTATTCCCGGCTTTATTTAATTTAACAGGGAGATAGGCTTATCGGAATATCTTGTTCGGGAAGCTGTACAGTCTCATCTTGTTTTTTTTAGGTTTAGTAGAAAATCAGAGGGGGAGACTTGAATTTTGGCGATGAGATTGTTGTCGATAACCACATACAAGACTTTTGGGAGAGGCTGATTCCTGCTTTGATTTCCATTATAGAGTGCCTTACTTCTTCTCCCCTGTGTTTTGCAAAGCAAAATATAGGGGAGGAGTGAGACATCTTTCGTCATCTTTGTTCTATTGTTGTTTCGGCTTCTCCGTTACTTCGTACCGTCTCTCCTATATTTTGCTTCGCGCCACCCCGCAATGCTGCGGGGCACGGCAGAGACGGAGTTTTGCGCTACCCTTTTATTATGTGATTTTGCCGGTAAGATAAGAAGTATTTAACCTTCTCCCCTGTTGTATTAGCAATAGGGGAGAGTTAGAAAGAACGAAGTTCCTGAGGAGAGAGGTTAACTATGAGGTGAAACGCTTCCGGTTAGGTTGAACTTGTCCGGCTTTTGGAGAGGATAGTTTACTATCAACCTCCTCCTCTGTGTTTTGCGAAGCAAAATATAGGGGAGGTGTCACGTAGTGACGGAGGGGTTGAGAAAAGCTCATTTGTACTTGTTCATTCTTCTCAACAGCGAGAAGAACGAACCAAGAAGCGCCGCCGCAGTTATCGGGCTATTAGGCTCGTCGCCACGGTCGCCGTCGGGGTCTGCGGAACTCGCTCCGCTCGGACAGTCCTCGCCCTTTTTCCTCCGTCTCCCTTGCGTCTTCACCGCCCGATAAAGGCGGATCGAGGTTTGTGCTCTTACTTGCATTCTAACCCCCTCGCCCTGCGGGCACTCCCCCTATATTCCTTGCAGGAACACAGGGGGAGAGGATTAAAAGTAACACTTCGATCAGCCTTTGTGGGCTTCCTCTTTTCTTTGTTGGAACTCTTCTTGTTGCTCCGAAACTCCCCGCCATGCTGCGGGACACAGCAGGGGGAGGAGTGAGACATCTTTGCTCTATTGTTGTTTCGGCTTCTCCGTTACTACGTACCGTCTCTCCTATATTTTGCTTCGTGCCACCTCGCAATGCTGCGGGGCACGGCAGGGTGAGGAGGGGGTGATTGCCCTGTAATGCCACAGGACATGGGAGAGGTTGAGATGTATTCCGCTTTCGCCCCTTACACCGATTTTATAAGCGACACAGAGGAAGAGGGGTAAAAGTGGTATTTTTACTCGGCAGCTCGCCAAATTTGTTTTTGTATCCAATTTGTATTATTTTCGCCATATGTCATTACCTGTGTATTTTGCTCCATTGCAAGGTTATACCGATGTGGTTTATCGTAAGGCACATGCCGCTTTATTCGGTGGCATCGCCGCTTATTATACCCCTTTTGTGAGAATCGAGAAGGGAGATTTCCGACGGAAGGATTTACGAGATATAGACTTTGAAAACAACCGGGGTGTGCCGGTCGTTCCGCAGGCGATAGCCTCGGAGGCCGATGAACTGAGACGTATTGTGGATTGTATGGCTTCTCTTGGCTATACTCGGGTCGATATAAATTTAGGGTGTCCTTTCCCGATATTGGCTTATCGTCATAAGGGGTCGGGTATATTGCCGTTCCCTGACGAGGTAGAGCGATTGTTGCGGCCTTTGGAATCGTATGACTCTTTGGAATTTTCGGTGAAGATGAGATTGGGGTGGGAGGAGCCTTCGGAGGCATTGAGGCTATTACCTCTGCTTGAAAGTTTGCCTTTGCGGCAAATCACGCTTCATGCCCGACTGGGGAAACAGCAGTACAAGGGTTGTGTGGATATGGAATCTTTCGGTCGGTTTTACGAGGCTTGTCCTATTCCGTTGGTTTATAATGGAGACTTGACCACGGTAGAGGAGATGGTTGCCGTGGAGCGGGAGTTTCCCCGGCTGTCGGGGCTTATGGTCGGCAGAGGGTTATTGGCGAAACCGTGGCTGGCAGAGGAATATGGAAATGAAAATTTTTCGAGTGAGAACTTTTATCGCAGGGTGGCTTCGTTGCACGAGCGTGTTTTTACCGATTATAAAACTCTATTGCAAGGAGAACATCAGTTGTTGACTCGTATGATGTCGTTTTGGGAGTATCTTTTACCAGATATGGAGAAGCGATTGAGAAAGCGTTTATCAAAGTCCCGGAATGTAAAAGATTATACAGAGGCCGTAAACTTGCTCTTTTCTTCGTTGGAGGGAAAAAATTAAAACTGCCTTCGACCTATTTTACAGAAAAATTGTTATCTTTGAAACAAGTCCAAGATGGGATGCGGTTCGGCATAGCCAGATCGGAAATGAAATTTCCGTTTGTCTCTGCGCTCACCTTTCGCTATCTTTGACAAAAGTCACTAAAAATTGGAGCCCTATGGAAAAAGAGATCGTATTATATCGTACATTCGATTCTCCGGTCGAAGCGAATATCGTAAAAGATGTATTGGAGACAAACGGAGTTCCATGTTTTTTGTCCAACGAGATATTTTCGAGTGTCTTGCCTTTGACAAATTCGGAAGTGGGAGCCATCAGGCTGAATGTCTTTGCCGAAGACGTGGAGAAGGCCGATACTATTTTAAGTACGACACAACTTCCTGAATCGGAAAAGTAGCCGGGCCTGAGTAACCTGTTTCGTTTTTTCAATACCCATAAAAATCGAAACAGCTTTTATGCCGCTTGTTTTATCGGTTTCGAATTATTCCCGGATAGTTCGGACGAAAAGGTTTGTTTAATTTTGAATCCGGTAAAGGCGATAATGATAGACATTAGCGGGCTTAGCAGATTGAAAAAGCAATAAGGCAGATAAGTGAGGGTGCTTACTCCGAGAACGGTCGCTTGTGTCATTCCGCAAGAGTTCCACGGAATCAATACCGATGTTACAGTGACCGAATCTTCCACGGTGCGGCTGAGGAGCCGGCTTTCCAATCCCCTATTCTTATATAGTTCTTTGAAGAGGTTTCCGGTCAGTATGATGGACAGGTATTGGTCGGCCGTACAAGTGTTGAAAAAAAGTCCGGAGGCGACAGTGGAGCATACGGCACTTTTCGGTTTACGGACGAAACGGACGAAAACGTCGGTAATGCTACGGATCATACCGCTTGCCGACATGACACCACCGAAACACATGGCGCATATAATGAGCCAAATGGTATCCATCATGCCTCGCATTCCCCGGGTGGCGACGAGCGCATCGATTTCGGGTTGTCCGGTCGATAAAGAGGTGCTGCCGAATACGGAAGTCATCAAGGCTTTGAATCCGGTAGTGAAGTCTAGGGTTTCACCTTGTGCGATTTGCAGGAGGATATGAGGTTGGAAGATGAGTATGCATATTCCTGCAATGGCCGAGGATATAAACAGTGTGATGATGGTGGGAAGTTTTATGAGTATAAGGATTCCTGTAATGACAGGAACGAGGAGAAGCCAGGGCGATAAATTGAATTTTTGCGCTAATGTATCGGCAAACAGGGCTGTTTGTTCGTGAGCGACATTTCCCTTTAAGAATCCGGCAATCGTAAAAATTATCAGCGTAATGATTATCGAGGGTACTGTCGTGACGAGCATATAGCGTATGTGTGTGAAAAGTTTCGTCCCGGTGGTGGACGAAGCGAGTACTGTCGTATCGGATAGCGGAGAGATTTTATCACCGAAATAAGCCCCCGAAATGATAGCGCCGGCAATCCACCCGGCTTCGAATCCTTGTGCCTTTCCTATCCCGAGCAAGGCGACACCGATGGTGGCGATGGTTGTCCAAGAGCTCCCGGTAACGACGGAAACGATGGCACAGATGAGACAGCAAGATGCCAAAAATATCTGAGGGGTGAGGGTGTGTAACCCGTAATATATGAGCGTGGGAACTACGCCACTGAGCATCCATGTGCCGGAAATGGCTCCGATGAGTAGCAAGATGATGATGGCCGGTGTCACTTTCTTTATGTTTTTAGCCATGCCTTCTTCGAGAGAACTCCATTTATAATTGTATTTTATCATGGCTATGCCTACACATACGGACGAAGCGATCAGAAGCGATACTTGGCTTCCACCTAAAAGGGCATCTCCACCGAAGATAGGGATAACCATAGCCAACAGTGCGACAAGAACGAACAATGGAATCAGTGAAATGACGGGAGTGGGTATTTTGTTTTTTTCGTCCATATTATTTTTTCTTTTTATTCGAGCTTGCAAAGGTAATCATAATGCATATATATTACCTTTATTTTCTTTTATTTTTGAATAAATAAACAGTAATTATTGTATATATAAATATTTATTCATTTTAAAATAAAAACCGAATAGAGGATTCATGCTCTATCCGGTTTTAATGTATATGGAAAGGACAGTGCTTTTCAGAAGTGTAACATGACTCCTGCCGAGAAACTGCGCATTTCAGGAGCATGGCTTTGTTGCATGATGTTGAAAGGGGAGAGTTTTACATAGAATCCAAAGGTTCCGTATCCACCCTGAGCCATGATGTCGAGATTGATGGGATTGACTTTTATGTTTTTATTGAAATGCTGTACTTTTTCGTTTCCTACAGTATATTTGGTTTTCATGCTGCTGTATGTCTTTATACCGATAACCGGGCCAAGCGAAAAGAAAAGCGGACCATGCAAAAAGGTTCTTGTTTGCCATTCGATCAATAGGGGAATTGTCAAATCCACAGTTTTCAGTCGAGAGAAATCGAGGTGGGCGCCTTCTGGGCAAGGAACTATTTTTATTTGCCCATTTTGCTTGGTGAAGTAGCGGTTATCGTTCATGACGTAGTTTCTCCAATCGAGACCGATACCGGTAATAAATCCCCAATTGTCCCTATGTATGGGGGTAAAAATGGTAACGAAATTCCAAAATATTTCGAAAGAACCGGAGAAATCAAGAGAAATACCCGTAGGGGAGTCTAAAAATTTCATGCCTCTACCCATGGCATTACAGAATCCGAAACCTATGCCCGACCAATGCGGATCGAAACGCTTGCGTTTATCTTTCTTTTTCCCGGAAATTAGATCTGAAAACGGAAACGATACGGATTCGGAAAGTTCCCAAGAGGTTTGTTTTTTCCCGTCAATATGGCGTGATTCATAATATTTGTTGTATTTGTTCCCGTTTTCGTAGACGGTTACCGAAACGATTTCGGAGGAATCTTTGATGAGGATTTCCTTTTGGTTGAATATTACAGTTGTGTCACGTTCTGTCGAAAATGACGGCATGATTGAAAAGATGGCGAGTAGGAGTAAGATAGGATTTTTCATATTCATGTTTTTTTATTGTTTCTTGTTGATAAATAGATTTATGAGTTTGTCGAGCTGAGTTTGTCCCTCTAAGTAGATAAGTGTCGCATCGTGCGGTGACGTTTTACGGAACAGAATAAATCGGTTTTCTCCATCGGGGGCGGCAGGTGGTAACTGGTAATATCCGGCAATGGTATTATTCCCCGATTTTACGGTTTCGCTGTTTTCGGCTTTCCGGCTGTCGGTAGAAACCGCAGCTTCGAATAACGTTACATCGTCAGGACGGTCCGTGATGGAAATGCTATGGAATAGCGATAGACCGTAAGGGTGTAACGTTTTCCCTTTCAAGAGAACGACTATGGCTTGTTCGTCTTTGTCGTATTTCCCTGAAAATAGAGGAGCGATAGCTAGCCCTTTTTGGGCGTGACAAATATTGCCAATCCAAAGGAAAATACAGGAGATGAATATTTTATAAAACATTTTCATAGCAGATGAGTTTATTGTAAATTTTCGAGAGGCCTGAATATGGAACTCAGTTCTTTCTCCACGGTAATGTCGGTTGGGTCGAACTGGGATACGGTGTGTTTCATTTGTTCGATAACGGTTTCTGTATCGGTGTATTTTTTTCCGTATATATAGGTGACACAAATGTCTCTTGGAGAGTGAAAATAGAGGGTATTTATACTCAGAATAATGGCTATACAAGCAGCGATACGAGCAATTGTTTTTAGCGACACCCGTTGTCGGCTTCGTATTTTCCCCTTTATGCTGTTGCCTATTAGCGAGTATGAAAGTACGGCTCGTATTTCGTCGTAACGTTTATTTTGAGACTCTGAGAATACAAATCGAGATAGTTCTTTCTCTTCATCGATAGTAGTGTTTCCACTGTAATAGCGTTCGATGAGCCTATCCCAATAGTCGGAATTTCGTTTGCCGTGTTTTATGTTTTTATCGGTCATAGGCGTTTAGTTTTTTATATTGTTCTCTAATAGTTTTTCTCGCTCTTGATAAATTCATTCGGATTGTTGCCGGTTGCATATTCAATCGGTTGGCAATGTCTTCTATTTCGAGACCTTGATAGTCTCGTAATTCGAGAATTTTTCTTTGATTCTCGGTTAGTCTTTTTTCGATGAGTAGTTTTACCGTTTGGAATCTTTCCAATAGATTTTCTTTTTCACTGTTATCTTCATCGCATTCGTTATTGGTTTCGATGTCCAACTCGGGGAATCGAGCTTTCTTTCTAATTTGGTCTATACAAATGTTACGAGTTGTAGTGACTGTCAGAGCCGCTGCTTCTTTTTCGCTTTTAATTTTATTTCGTATAGGCCATAGCCTGCAAAAAGCTTCCTGTATAGCGTCGGAGGCATCGTCTTCATTTTGAAGAATATGACGAGACATCGATAACAGGTTGTCGCGCAGACGTGTGAATGCCGATAACAACGGTTCTTGATTCATTATTTAAAATAATGTATTTTCTTTTTTGATTCTGTAAAAATAACGAACCAAGTGCCGTTTTGTAACAAGGAAAGAGAAAAATATTTAATGATAAAAAGGAAAAATTTGTTCTTGTGGGGTTTGTGGGGATAGCCGGTAGAATTTATAAAATTCAGAAATTGAATCGAAGTCCGGCTTGCAGATTGATGTTAAAGGGTTTTTCTTTACGAATGGTCGAGATGTCCGATCCATCGTCGAAGTAATAGACAATACCGGGTTCGGCATAGAGGCTTATATGCGATGCCAGTTTGAAAGATATTCCGGCCGATACCGATACGGACCATTGCAATTGGTTTATGTGCAGAGTCTCGTCGTTGGAAAACGGCGGACGATTGTTCATTTCGTATTGTGCGGAGAGTTCTCCGTGAACACATTTTTCCAACATTCCGCCTCCCGATAGGTAGAGATTGAAATAGCGCTTTTTTAAGAAATTCCAGTTTAGTTTTAACGGTATTCCCAAATAGTGTAGTTGCTGGTTTTGTGTATAGTATGCAGCTCCTCCGGCAGTCAAGTCGGACGAAAGATAGGTATATACAAGTCCCGTTTCTAATGCCAGTCGATTGTTCAGTTCTTTCTGGACTGTAATTCCAACCGATACGGGAAAGTGGTGTTTAATGTCTGTTTTGGGTTGGCTATTGATATTTTGCAGCATGATATGTTGGTAGGGTGTTGTTACCGGCCCTTCGGAGTTCGAAAGATTTTTTTCGGAGGGGAGACTTGCCATTTCGGCAGAGGCATAAGGGGCTAAATTGCTGAATCCATTTCGATTGTCGGCTGACGCGATTAGGCTATTCCCCAGAGATACGCCCAAAGACCAAGTGCTTTTGGGTTTGGGTTTGGGTTGTGTATGCGTATGTATGGTTGTCGTGCTGGTATTCTCATTTCTCGATGGAAACAAGCCAGTCTGTGCGTTGTCTCGTTTTTTCTCCGGAGTTGATTTTTCCGGTTCGGAAGATTCCGGTTGTTCGATGTGTCGCGATTCGTTTATTTGAGATGGCGTATGGTTTTCCACATCGGTATGGTCGGGTGTTTGCGGTGCTCGTATCGGTTTATAAGATTGGGCTATTATATCGAGTGGTTCCTGTTTTATCGAGGGTACAGTATTTTGCATTCGAGATACTTCCATTTGCTCCGAGCCGGATATTTTTGTTTGAAGCGGGAGATTGTTTAAGTCGGTAGTCGGACGGAGGAATTGTAACCCGATAAAAGTACATAGCAAAAGTGTAATACAAGCGGCTGCCCACCAAATGGTTCTTTTCCGAAAGGGGATACGACGTGGAGCGAGCTCTTTGGAAAGTTCTTCCCAAACTTCTGGCGGAGGAGTAACCGAATATTCATCGAGCTGCTCTTTCCAGCTGTCTGTCCAATTTTTAGTTTTATCCGTTTTCATATTGTGCCCAATATTGTTTAACTCGATTCATCAATATCGTTCGTGCCCGATGTAATTGTGATGAGGAGCTTTTTTCGTTTATATGAAGCAGGTTTGCGATTTCTTTATGTGATTTGTTCTCGAATGTGAACAGATTGAATACCGTGCGGTATCCGTCCGGTAATTCCGAAATGAATCGAAGAAGCGTTTCCTGAGGAATGTTTTTTACGATTTTGTCGTCGTCTTCATATTCCGGGTCGGCTATTTCGGGAGCGGTTTCGATGTCGAGCTCGATATGTTGTGTTTGCTTGCGAATCGCTTCTAATGCTGTATTTACCATAATACGGCTCAACCATGCTTTTAATGAGCCTTCGCCTCGGTAGAAAAATTTATCCAAAGAGGTAAAAGCTTTAAGGAACCCGTCATGTAAAAGATCTTTGGCGAAATCTCTGTTCCCGGAGTAACGAATACAAAGTGCGAACATTTCACCGGCATAGCGTTGATACAGCTCGTTCTGTGCCGTCATATCTTTCCGCTTGCAACACTCTACCAGCTCTGCTTCGTTCATTTTTTGATGATTCCTGTTATTTATTAAATGCAACGATGTAAAAATACTGCATGATAGGTGATAGAAAAATTGTTTTTAACTCTTTAACAAAATTCGGTGCAGTATTTTTGAATGGTTTACGTTTACCTCATAAAAGTGGATAAATTAAAAAACAGACGAATATGAAAATGAAAAAGTTTTTATTGGTAGGATTATTAGGTGTTGTGACATTGTGCGGGCTGTCGTCTTGTGACGATGATGACGATGGAGGATACGTTCCGTTTTCCTATGCGGTGGGCGATATGGTCGTAAAAGACGGGAGTGAGCCATATATCCAGTTGGATAGTAAGCAAACACTTTTCCCGTCGAATGGCAGTCGTTTGCCTAATTATTTGTTGAAAGACGGAAAACGGGTAATCGTGAACTTCTCTTTTCTCGAAGGACAGCGGGAAGGATATGATTATTATATTCTTATCAATGATATAGATTCTGTGTTGGTTAAGAATGTTATTCCCATCACTCCTGAAACGACCGATAGTATCGGTAACGATCCTGTGAATGTGTTGGATATGTGGACGAGCGATAAGTATCTGACGGTTCAGTTCGAAATGCGTGGTCTTGGTCGCGAGAAACACATGATTAATTTGGTTAGGAATTATTCTTTATCTCCTAATCCCGATGGAGACGGTTATTTACAATTGGAGTTGCGTCATAATCGTTTGAATGATCCTGAGATAGACCATATTTTATGGGGGGTGGCTTCGTTTAGATTGGAGGATTTGAAACTGGAAAATCCCGATTTGAAAGGGTTGAAAATAAAAGTGCGTAGTCCTTATGGAACGGAAGTTCGTACTTGTGATTTCGAGAAGGAGGATTCAGGAGAGGATGCAATTTCTGGAACTCAGGAGAAGAGTGTTTCTACTTATGTCCGATAGAAATAGTTAAGTAAATAGGTGTTGATTGCCGGGAGCAGAATTGATATTTTGCTTCCGGTTTTTTTTATTGTGAAATAAAGGCTTATAAGTTTTTTGGATAGGTACAAAAAAAATTGATTGTCTCACGACAACCAATCTTTGTTAACCTTAAATCTAATACCATGAAAAACACATTGCAAATATAGGGGTAAATATGTTCTCAAACATAATATTTAGACAATAATTTTCTTGGATTTAATTTGTTTTAACTAATGTAAATCGATTTAGTCGTAAATGTATACGGTCTTTAACATTTTTGGCGAGACTGTAAACAAATATTCGCTGTTCCCGGATATTTCCTTATATTAGAATGAGATAGGAATAATTCAAAAATGTGAAAAGGATTTGTTTGTTTTATCCTTTTCACATTTTTCGTTTGCGGTGTCGGACGAGTTTGTTAAAGATGGACTGTATTCGGTATATCCAAATAAATTTGTTTCTGCTCTTGGTTTACATTATCTTTGTCATAACGAAGATAGGATGCGGCTCGGCATAGTCAAAACGGAAATGAGATTCTCGTTTGCTTCTGCGCTCACCTTTCACTATCTTTGTCTATTGTTGTACGAGTGGTAAGAATTAAAATAGGTATTAGATTAATACCCGATTAAATGAAAAATAAATGAAGGTTTCCGATTTGATAAAGAATAGCGGGAGTACAGGATTTTCATTTGAAATATTGCCTCCATTAAAGGGTAGCAGTATCGAGAAATCTTTTAAAGCGATAGACACGCTACGGGAATTTGCGCCGTTATATATTAATATAACCACACATCGCAGTGAATTGGTTTATAAGGATACCCCCGATGGGTTGTTTCGCCGGGTCTCGGAACGTAGTCGTCCCGGTACAGTAGCGGTAGCGGCAGCTATAAAAAATAAATATCAGATACCCACTGTCCCTCATCTCATATGCAGTGGCTTTACAGCTCTCGAAACAGAATATGCTTTAATAGATTTGAATTTTTTGGGGATATGTGATTTGCTTATTTTGAGAGGTGATAAGGCTAAGCATGAGAATCGATTTATCGCTGCTTCCGGTGGATATGAACATGCTATTGAATTGGAGCAGCAGGTGAATCGTTTTAATGAGGGTTATTTCATAGATGGCACTCGAATGGATTTGGTCAGTACAAGGCAATTTTCATACGGAGTGGCGGGTTATCCCGAGAAACATGACGAATCTCCTAATCCCGACGAGGATATGAAATGGTTGAAGGCAAAGGTGGATGCAGGAGCCGACTATATAGTTACCCAGATGTTTTTCGATAACGAAAAGTTTTTCTCGTTTGTAGACCGTTGTCGGGCAGCAGGGATTACCGTACCCATTGTCCCGGGATTGAAACCTATCTCGAAGGCTTCGCAATTGACATTGTTACCTCGTGTATTTCACGTAGATATACCCGATATGCTGGTTCGGGAGATTGTTAAGTGTAAAGACGATTCGCAGGTTAAGCAGGTAGGGATAGATTGGTGTACAGCTCAATCGCTCGAATTGAAAGCGAAGGGAGTACCCAGTATTCACTATTATTCGCTTATGGCGGTCGATAGTGTTTATCAAGTGGCGAAGTCGGTTTATTAACGGAGGGATCGCGCAATGTTTTTTAAAGACGTTATCGGACAGGAGGAGGTAAAGCGAAGACTTTTACGTTCGGTTGATAATGATCATGTGGCTCATGCCCAGTTGCTTTGTGGACCGGAGGGTGTCGGTAAATTTGCTATGGCTATGGCTTATGCCCGGTATATACATTGCACGAATCGTCAGAATGGGGAAGCTTGCGGTGTATGTCCGTCTTGCCGGCAACATACGGCTTTGACTCACCCGGATTTGCATTTTGTATTCCCGATGGTCAAAGTGGATAAGAAGAAACGGATATGCGACGATTATTTGCCCGAATGGACTGAGTTTTTGAAGGAGAATACCTATTTCGGGATCGATTCATGGTTGAGGTATATTAATGCCGATAACAAGCAGGCCGTAATTTATGGAGAAGAGAGTGAAAGTATTTTGCGGAAGATGTCTTTAAAGAGCTATGAATCTCCGTATAAAATAATGATTATATGGCTGCCGGAACGCATGAACGACACTTGCTCCAATAAATTGTTGAAATTGCTGGAAGAGCCTTATCCCGGTAGTGTGTTTTTGTTAGTCAGCAATAATCCCGATAGAGTGCTGGGGACTATACGTTCGCGTTCGCAGCTTATCGAGATTCGCTCTTTGTCTACATCGGTTATAGCCGAGGCGTTGCAACGCCGGTATGGGATAACGGAGCAGGATGCTGTTTCGGTGGCCCATGTCGCAGAGGGTAATTATTTGAAGGCTTGCGAGTCTCTTCAATTGAATGAGGAGAATAAATTGTTTTTCGATTATTTTGTGCAGGTCATGCGTTTGGCCTATGCTCGGAAAATAAAGGATTTGAAGATATGGAGCGAGGAAGTGGCTGATTTGGGACGCGAACGTTTGCGTCGATTTCTTTCCTATGCCCAACGAATGATACGTGAGAATTACATCTATAATTTGCATGTTCCTGCATTGACCTATATGAATCGGGAAGAGGCTCAATTTTCTTCGCGTTTCGCTCCGTTTATTCATGAACGTAATGTACAGGCTATCATGAAACATTTGAGCGATGCCGAAAATGATGTCGGGCAGAATGCTAATGCCAAGATTGTTCTTTTCGATCTATCTATAAAACTTATTATGCTGTTGAAAAGCTGATGAGGAGTCGTGATGTGAAATGAATGTAGAAGAGTTTAGGGAATATTGTCTTTCGTTGAAGGGTGTGGAAGAGAAGATGCCTTTCGTGAATGTTGCCGATCGATATAGCCGTGATGTTTTGTGTTTCTATGTGGGCGATAAATGGTTTTGTTTTGTGAATGTCGAGGTGTTCGATTTTTGTTGTATTAAGTGCGACCCGGTGGAATCGGGCGAATTACAGGCTCGTTATATGGGAGTAAAGCCGGGGTGGCATATGAATAAAATGCATTGGATTAGCGTTTACTTTAATCGAGATGTTTCGGACGAGATGGTCAGGAAGTTGGTGAAGAAATCTTATGATATGGTTGTCAAGCGTTTGAATCGTAAGGAGCGGGAAAGACTATTATAGAGAGATATGTCTATTTTTTTGAAAAAACAGGTCTTTTTCTATTGAAAAAATATTATCTTTGCCGTCCCAGATAGAAAACACTGGGAAACTACCACTGGGGCTGACCGGTTTTGACAGCGGGTAGAAGTGGTGGGTAAGCATGCAGAGCGTTGTTGCCCCGCTCTATAATATCAGACAACAAAAATTTAACTGGCGAAAATAACTACGCTCTTGCTGCTTAATCGAAGTACAGTAGATTAGCTTAATCTCCGCAACAGTTGTGGAGACAAGACATCACCCGGTTGCTGTTGTTCCGAAGCGTTCCGAAACGGTGGTGCAATAATATCGGAAATAGTCAGAGGCAAGTTTCGAGCTGATGATGAAAATTTAGAAACTAAGGTGCAGATTGGTGGCTTCGGTCTTGTCTGTACCCGACAATCAAAGCGAAGATAAGCATGTAGAAAGCTCATTAGTTCCTCGTTTGGACGAGGGTTCGAATCCCTCCAGCTCCACGATAAGCATTAAGAGACAGTGAATGCTAACGGATAGTACTGAATTGAAAAGGTTCTGTCCGTTTGTTGTATCTGTTGAGTGTCTTTAAAGTCTTTCTTTCATATCATTGTTGAGAAGTCTATTTTTAATATTGTGAAAAATAAAAGAGCAATGGCTGGTAAAAAGGCAAACAAGAAACAGGTGCACCCACATCTTTCGGGTGTACAAAAAGCCGTAGTGTCTTTTGCTAATATGTTTGAGAAAAACCGTCGTATAAATCGAGAGGCGCAACGAGTCATTAAAAGAAAAACACCTCAAAAAGTCAGGACTATACTTTATGGAAAAAGAGGTAGGAGGATTGAAGAGCGTTTCTTTTGTGTTGTCTGTGGAAATTCTTATGGGGAGGGGTGGAGATATAAATTGGAGGAGGATACCTATTTGTATTTGTGTTCTCGGTGTAAAGAAGTCGTTCGGCCACAGTTGACGGTAAAAGCCATATATTCATCGAATTTCGAAGTTCAAAGAAAAAAGCATTGAAGAAGTTTATATTTGTATAAAATGATAGGTTCATTAGGATTAAGGGGGGGGGGATAGTTGCTGTATTCAAATTATATTTTAGATAGTAGAGCATTTTAGATAAATGGGTTTATATTTTTCTTTTATGTTATTTGCTATACCTTACTTGGTATGAATATCATGAAAAAATAAAATTTTAATATTTTGTTGTATTTAGCTCTACGGAATGGCTGGTATAAATAAAAATGGGGGTATAATTCTGGTTTTAGTCAAAACCTATTTTTGTTTTTTGCATATACAATAAATTACAAAGTATATGAATAAGAAAGATTGATGGTTTATTTCTTTTTTATATTTTTTGATTGATAAAATTGTATAATAATATTAATATTTTATTGTTTTTAGTAAATATATAAAGAGGTCTGGAAAAGTCTAAAATATAAAAGTTTAAGCCTATTTTAGTAATACTTATCCGAGTTGCTAAATTTTGCTAAAAGTTAAATCAAAAAAATTGCTTTTTCAAACAAATCATTAATATTATATTTGCGACATCGAAGTAAGATTTATTTTCCAAATGCTAAATCGATTTAGCGAATAAAATGATCTATATAACCATGAAACGACAATATGTTATAGGAATTGATTATGGTAGTGATTCATGTCGAACAATTGTTTCTGATGTACTTACCGGGAATTCTATTGCTGAGGCAGAGTGTGACTACCCTCGCTGGAAATCTGGAAAATTTTGCGATTATGCAAAAAAATGTTATCGCCAACATCCACTCGATTATATAGAGAGTTTGGAGATTTCAGTCAAAAATGCTCTTGCATCTTGCCCATCAGATGTTGTAGATCATATTGTAGGTATTGCTTTTGATACAACGGGTAGTACTCCTGTAATGGTTGATGAAAGTGGTACTCCTTTGGCATTGTTGCCAGAATTTTCTGAAAATCCGAATGCAATGTTTATTCTATGGAAAGACCACACAGCAATGAAAGAAGCCGATGAAATAAATAGTGTGGCTCACCGATGGGTAATTGACTATACTAAATATAGTGGAGGGACATATTCATCGGAATGGTTTTGGGCAAAGGCATTACATGTATTGAGGTCTGATGAAGCCGTAAGAAGGCGAGCTTATTCTGTCGTAGAACATTGTGATTGGATGCCTGCCTTGCTTACTGGTGTTACACATTCGAAACAGATTAAACGAAATCGTTGTGCTGCGGGGCATAAAGCTATGTGGCATGAGGAGTGGGGCGGTTTACCGTCACAGGAATTTCTTTCAGCGGTAGACCCGTTATTAGACGGGTATCGAAGTCGTTTATACGATGAAACCGTAACTTCAGACACGTTTGTAGGATATGTTACTACTGAATGGTGTGAGCGATTGGGTTTACCTCATAAGGTGATGGTTTCGGCAGGGGTTATCGATGCCCATGCTGGTGCGATAGGTGTTGGTATACAGGAGCGTAATATGGTTTGTATCATGGGGACGTCAACGTGTGATATAGTAGTAGCTCCATATGATGAAATAAATAATCGCTGTATCGATGGAATATGTGGACAGGTAGATGGATCGGTAATTCCAGGAATGGTAGGAATAGAGGCAGGACAGTCTGCTTTTGGTGATATATACGCTTGGTTTGGAAAGCTTTTTTTGTGGCCGGAGTCTTTGAAGGGTAAGAGTGTAGATTCTAAAAGCATAGGGAAAATTATATCTCTTTTGGATGAAGAGGCTTCTAAACTCCCTTTGACAGCGGAAGATATGGTAGCCACTGATTGGTTTAATGGACGTCGTTCTCCCCATGTGAATATGCAATTGAGAGCCTCAATTTGGGGATTGACGTTGGCTACTACGGTTTCGTCTTTGTATAAATCGTTGGTTGAAGCGTCGGCTTTTGGAACTCGATCTATTGTTGAGGATATTCGTCGGAATGGGATAAAAATAGATGTAATAATAGGTGTAGGTGGTATATCTTTAAAATCCCCTTATGTTATGCAGGTATTAGCAGATGTTCTTGGTATGGAAATTCGAGTTTCGGCATCAAGACAAGCATGCGCTTTGGGGGCAGCTATGTTGGCGACGACTTCGGCTGGAATATATCCTTCATTACATGTTGCTCAAAAAATGATGAGTTCGGGTTATGCGGTAATATACAAGCCTAATATGGACAGACATGAAATATATACAGGATTGTACTTGAAATATAAGGAAATAGGAGACTTTACGAGTTCGCTTTAATTGTATTGAAGATGAGAGAAAAAAAAACACCGGTATTGAGCGATATAGCAGAGTCGTTGCAACTGTCTCCCACTTTGGTATCCATGGTATTGAATGGAAAGGCCAGAAAGTACCGTATAAGTGAAGAAGTCGAGCAAAAGGTCCGAGAGCGAGCGAGAGAGATGGGATACCAGCCTAATCGATTGGCGCGGGGGTTGAGAACAGGAAGAACTCGTACAATAGGTCTTATATTGGGAGATATATCGAATCCTTTTTTTTCAAGAATGGCAAGAAGTCTTGAATGTGAAGCGACAAAATATGATTATCAAATAATGTTTGGTAGCTCAGACGAGTCAACTTTAAAATTAGGAAAATTGACACAATTATTTATTTCTAAGCAGGTTGATGGTTTAATTATTGCTCCAACCAAGAATAGTGAAAAAGTAGTGAAGTATATTCTTGATATGAAAATACCGCTTGTTCTTATTGATCGTATCGTGAAAGATTTGCCGGTGAATTATGTTCAAATAGATAATGAAAATGCGGCATATCAGTTGACTATGCATATTCTTGATAAAGGCTTTCACAGAATAGCTTATATAACTGTTTCTCATGAATTGTCGAACTTTCAAGAGCGGTATATTGGTTTTAGGAAAGCTTTGGGTGAAAGAAATATTTCATTTGATGATTCTCTTTTCTTTGAAGTAGACTTTGATAATTTTCAAGATAGTGTGCAGGAGGCGGTGTATACGCTTCTTGACATGAATATTGATGCTATATTTTGTGCATCTAATCGAGTAGGAACACAGGTTCTTATCACGTTAAGAGAGAGGAATGTGAACTTGTCTAATCGTTTTACAGTCGTAAGCTTTGATAATCCTGATGAATTCAAGTTGGCATATTTCCCTATTTCTTGTATTGAGCAGCCTATCAGTATTATAGGTGAAAAAGCTATGAGTTTACTGATTTCTAAAATTAATGGAAATGAGGACAATTTAGAACAGATCATTATTCCGGCGCATTTAGTTATAAAATAGAAATATAAGTGTTTAAATAGAAAAAATTATGAGTTGTGCTATAAAATCTCCATTGTCGGGGATTATTCCTCCATTAGTTACTCCTTTAATAGACAATGATGTGCTTGATAAAGAGGGGTTGGAAAAATTGATAGAGCATCTTATTGAAGGTGGTGTGCATGCTCTTTTTGTATTAGGAACAACAGGTGAGGCTCAGAGTTTGAGTTATAAGTTGAGAGTTGAGATGATCAAGAATACATGTCGTATTGTAGATGATAGGATACCTGTGTTGGTTTGTATATCTGATACTTCTATAATTGAAAGTGTTCGTCTCTCTTATGTTGCAGCGGATAATGGTGCCGATGCAGTAGTTTCTGCTCCACCTTATTATTTTGCTCCGGGGCAACCAGAATTGGCTGAGTTCTACCAAAGGTTAATACCACAGTTGTCTTTACCATTGTTTTTATATAACATGCCCTCTCATACCAAGGTGAATTTTGCACCTTCTACGGTTCGACGCATTGCAGAGGATTCTCGAGTAATAGGTTTTAAAGATAGTTCAGCTAATGCTGTATATTTTCAGTCGGTAATGTATGCCATGAGGGAACGGCCTGATTTTGCTATGTTGGTTGGTCCAGAAGAAATGACAGGAGAATTGGTATTGATGGGTGCACACGGTGGTATAAACGGAGGTGCAAATATGTTTCCTCGTCTTTATGTGGATCTTTATAATGCAGCCAAGGAACGGAATATAGAAAAATTGCAGCAACTGCAAGAGAAAGTTATGCAGATAAGTTCTACAATATATACTATCGGCCAACATGCTTCGAGTTATCTTAAAGGATTAAAAACTTCATTGTATTTGCTAGGAATATGTAGCGATTTCGTAGCGGCCCCTTTCCACCGGTTTGAAAAGGCCGAGCAAATGAAGGTGAGAAAAGCACTTGAAGAATTAGATATGGATTTATTATTACGATAATTAAAATAGAATGACCATGAACACAAAGTATCCTAAAATTGGTATTCGGCCAATTATTGATGGCCGGCAGGGAGGAATTCGAGAGAGTTTAGAGGAAAAAACAATGAGTTTGGCAAAGGCTGTTGCTGATTTGATTTCTACTCATGTGAAATATCGTGACGGTAGTTCGGTAGAGTGTGTGATTGCTGATGGAACTATTGGTCGTGTGGCAGAGAGTGCTGCTTGTGCAGAAAAGTTTGAACGTGAAGGCGTTGGCGCTACTATTTCTGTAACCTCATGCTGGTGTTATGGTTCTGAAACAATGGATATGAACCCGTATTGGCCTAAAGCTGTGTGGGGATTTAATGGGACCGAACGTCCGGGGGCCGTATATTTGGCTGCTGTATTGGCTGCTCATGCGCAGAAAGGTTTGCCTGCATTTGGTATTTATGGACATGATGTGCAAGATTTAGGGGATCACTCTGTACCTGATGATGTGAGTGAGAAGATATTACGTTGGGCACGTGCGGCCATAGCTGTTGCACAGATGCGTGGTCAAAGCTATTTATCGATAGGTAGCCAGTGTATGGGTATTGCTGGTAGTATTGTAGACCAAAATTTTTTCCAAGAATATTTGGGAATGCGTAATGAAAGTGTTGATGAGACAGAGATCCTCCGTCGCATAGATGAAGGTATTTATGATCAAGAAGAATATAAAAGGGCGATGGCTTGGACTGAGAAATATTGTAAATCCAAAGAAGGTTGGGATAAAAATCGTCCTGAGCGTCAGAAAACTCGTAAACAAAAAGATGCTGATTGGGAGTTTGTAGTTAAAATGACTATTATCATTCGTGATTTAATGCATGGTAATCCTAAACTTTGTGAAATGGGGTTCAAGGAAGAGGGTATAGGTCATAACGCAATAGCAGCTGGTTTTCAGGGACAACGTCAGTGGACCGATTGGAAGCCTAATGGCGATTTTTCAGAGGCACTACTATGTAGTACGTTTGATTGGAATGGAATCCGTCAGGCCTATGTGTTGGCAACAGAGAATGACTCTTGCAATGCGGTTGCCATGTTATTCGGAAATTTATTGACTGGTTGTGGACAAATGTTTAGTGATGTACGTACATATTGGAGTCCGGAGGCGGTAAAACGTGTGACGGGGAAAGAACTGACAGGATTGGCCACAGGGGGTATGATTCACTTGATTAATTCAGGAGCTACTACGTTGGATGCTACTGGAGAAAGTATAAATACAGACGGTGAGTATTGTATGAAACCTTGTTGGGAAATGACCGAGACGGATGCTATTTCATGTTTAGAAGCGACCAAATGGTTACCTGCTGATAGAGATTACTTTCGAGGTGGTGGATTTTCAAGTAATTTTCTCTCTAAAGGTGGTATGCCAGTTACTATGTCTCGTTTGAATATAATCAAAGGTATTGGTCCTGTTTTTCAAATTGCTGAGGGGTGGACGGTTGATGTGGAATCTGAAATTTTTGAAGTATTGAATAAACGTACGGATCCTACTTGGCCTACTACTTGGTTTGTACCTCGTTTGTGTGATAGACCGGCGTTTAAAGATGTTTATTCTGTCATGAATAATTGGGGTGCTAATCATGGTGCAATTAGCTATGGGCACATTGGTGCTGACCTTATAACTTTGGCTTCGATGCTTCGCATTCCAGTTTGTATGCATAATGTAGCTGAGGATAAGATTTTTCGTCCTGCTTCATGGAGTTCATTCGGAATGGATAAGGAGGGTTCTGATTACCGCGCTTGCGCTGTTTACGGACCTATTTACAAATGATGGATATAAAATTAGACGTAATGAAGAAGTTGTTTATTTATCTTGTAGTTTTATCTGTGATGGTAGCTTGTAATCAAAACAAGAGTGGACAATGGAGTGACTGTGAAATTGATGAATGGTTCGACCAGTCGGAATGGGCAACAGCCTTGAATATGAAGCCAGATATTAGTATAAATAAACGTTTATTTGCGGAGCAATGTATGGCCAATTCTGAAGCATGGGCTGCTTCATTGAGGTTTCTTAAAGAGAATAACTTGGTTGAAATGGCCCCTGGGAAATATGATTTGACTACCGATGGGGTATATGCAACGGTTTCGGATTATATTACGAAGGATATAGATACTGCCTTTTATGAAGCTCATCGAAAATATATTGATATTCAATATGTTGCAAATGGTAGGGAATATATTGCAATAACTACACTGGAAAATATCGATTCGGTAAAACAGGTATATGATGAAGTTAATGATATAGAATTTTTTCAGAAGACAGATGATAGGTTCGTTTTGGCCGATTCTACAAAGTTTTTTGTGTTTTTCCCCTCTGATCCGCATAAACCATGTTTGAAAGTTGATGAGAATAGTAAGGTGCGAAAAATTGTGGTGAAGATACCTATTAAAGAGATTGATTGAGTTTTGTGGATTATTGTAAAAAAATAGTTGTATAACTTGTTGTACGAGAGAAGATTTACCCGCTTTCAATCAATGTTTTAATTAGATATAGGTGGCTAGAAGTATGCTCGTATTGTTTTCAAAAAAAATTAGATATGAAAAAATGTCGTTCCATAATTTATATAGCAGTCATATTGGTTTCATTATGTAGTGAGGCTTTTGCGTTGAAAAAATATGAATCTGTTCCGGGTGTGGTCATAAAGCATCAACCTAAATCTACAGGAATATTTATTGGTTCTCCAAGCATATGCATTTTGCCTGATGGCAGTTATATTGTTTCTTCTGATGAGTTTGGCCCAAAATCATCGGAATATAAGTCGGCGAAATCCCATATCTATAAATCGATAGATATGGGTGAGTCTTGGACTCATATTGCAACTCTAAACGGGCAGTTTTGGTCTACCCTTTTTTATGTAGAAGATAATCTTTATATAATGGGGACAAATAAGCATCATGGAAATGTAATTATTCGGAGGTCAACTGATGGGGGTAAAACTTGGAGCATACCTTATGATTCGAAAAACGGATTATTGTTAGAAGGGGAGTATCATACTGCACCGGTTCCTGTATTGATTTATGGGAACAGAATATGGAGAGCGGTGGAATATGCAACAGCAAAGACAACAAAGTGGGGGGAACGTTATAGTGCTGTAATGATGTCTGCCCCGCTTCACTCTGATTTACTGAATGCAGAGAATTGGACTCGTTCGAATCATTTACCTTTCAATAAGAGTTATTTGGACGGTAAGTTTCAAGCTTGGCTGGAAGGGAATGCTGTCGCTACAAAAGATGGAAAAGTAGTAAATGTCCTTCGGGTACATGCTCCTGAATTGAATAGAGAATATTGTGCAATTACAGATGTAGAGGAACAGGGAAGGAAACTTTCTTTTGATTCGAATAACTTCTTTGAAATGCCCGGTGCTTCCAAAAAGTTTACTATCCGATATGATGAAAAGTCGGGGTTGTACTGGTCGATTGTAAATTATGTTTTAGAAAGTGATCGTGGTAGTTTTCAAATAAATACTATACGTAATACCCTAGCACTTGTTAGCTCGAAAGATTTGAAACAGTGGAAGGTTGTGGATATCGTACTTACGCATACGGATCCTTATCGTTATGGGTTTCAATATGTTGATTGGGCTTTTGAAGGAGACGATATAATATTTGTTTCTCGTACGGCATTTGATGATGAAGAGGGGGGCTCTAAAAGAGCCCATGATGCAAATTTCTTGACATTTCATAGGATTGCTGAGTTTCGAAAGAAATAAGAATGTAGCTTGATTAATATTTAGGAAGAACATTATGCAGAAATTAAAGATACTCATATTATTTTATTTATTATTGATTGATTATTGTGCATTTGCAATTGATAAGAATTGTAATAATCGTATAATATATGAGGTTATTCCCATGCCTCAGGAGATTGAATATAGAAAAGGTAATGATTTTGTGCTTACTAATTCTACTGAGATAGTTTATTGTCAATGCGATTCTATGCAGTATAAAAATGCACATTTCCTTCAAAGATATATTCAAGAAAAGACGGGTTGGCAATTACGAATTACGAATTCATTGGATCGGATAAATAATTCAATAGTACTTCGTTCTGATTTAAGCTGTGAAAATAAAGAAGCTTATCAGATATCTGTTGATCCAGATAATATAACGATCAATGGGGCTTCTTCTGCCGGGACGTTTTATGGGATTCAAACGTTTTATAAAACTATGATTTCATTGGAATGTGATGGCTCTGAGATATTTTTCCCTCAAGTATTAATTAATGATTATCCCCGTTTTGGGTATCGAGGTGTGATGTTGGATGTAAGCCGTCATTTTTTTCCGGTGTCTTTTATTAAGGAGTTTATCGACATTCTTGCATTACACAATATTAATCGTTTCCATTGGCATTTGACAAATGATCAAGGTTGGCGTATTCAAATAGATTCATATCCTCTATTGAATAGTGTGGGTAGTGCTAGAAAGAATGTCGTGATTAATCCTAAAAATGCCTATCCTGAAAAAGATGGCAATATATATGGACCTTATTATTATACAAAAAATGAGATTAGGGAAGTAATAAAATATGCAAAAGATCGCTTTATTGAAATAATACCCGAGATTGATGTCCCCGGACATACAATGGCTGTATTAGCAGCATACCCTGAGCTGGGGTGTACCGGAGGTCCTTATGAAGTTGCTAATTCAAGAGGCATTTATCATGATGTTCTGTGTTTGGGGAATCGGCATACGTATGATTTTTTATATAATGTTTTTAATGAGATTTTGGATTTATTCCCATGCCAATATATTCATATCGGAGGAGATGAATGTCCTAAAACTCGATGGAGGGAGTGTCCCAAATGTAGGGAGATGGCCGCCCGGTTGTCAATAGATGTGGATAACTTGCAAGCTTATATGGTTTCATTCTTAGAGAAAATTATTTCTGATAGGAATAAAATTATTATTGGATGGGATGAGATTATTAATGACCAAGTGCCAAAATCAACAGTAATCATGGGGTGGAGGGGTATTAATGCCTCGGTAAAAGCAGTGAGAAAAGGTTATAATACTATTATGACTCCTAATAGCTATATGTATTTTGATTATGCTCAAAATCGTGATATTGAGAATTCTCCAATTTCTATGGGAAACTATTTACCGTTAGAGAAAGTCTATTCTTTTGAACCTTTCGATATAGAATTATCAGATCAAGAAAAAAGTAAGATACTTGGTGTTCAGGCAAATCTTTGGACGGAATTTATACCAGATGAAAAGACTGTGGAACTTATGCTTTTACCTCGATTGGATGCTTTGTCGGAAATTCAGTGGACTTTGCCTGAAAAAAAAGATTATAAATCTTTTTTGAATCGCCTTCCTAGTATTCTTTCTTTTTATAAAGATAAGGGGTATAATTTTGCAAAACATGTTTATGATGTCCATTTTGAGACCATAGAGAAAAATGATAAAATATGTGTGTCATTAAGTACTATGGGGGATGCTCCTATCTATTATTCTTTAGATGGTAGTATCCCTTCGCAAAAGTCTGTTTTGTATGATGGAACCCCTGTCGTAATTGATAAGACGACGGTGATTAGAGCAATTGCTGTCAGAGATGATGTCGTGTGTATACCTCAGGAAATCTTGTTTGATTATAATAAAGCGACAAATAAAAAAATCATCTCAAACTCATTGAAGAAGAATGAGTTGAATCGTATGAAACAACTTGTTGATGGAATTCTGGGTAGCTCAAATTATCGTGATGGTAATTGGGTTTTATTTGACAGGGATAATCTAGATGTGACGATAGATTTAGGGAAAATAGAAGAGGTTAGTTCCGTTAATTTTAGAACAAATATACGTCTTGACAATAGGGTTTTTGGACCTAGTAAACTGGTTGTCTCGGTTTCTAAAGATGATAAGGATTATAAGCCGGTTCTTGAAAAAGATTATCCTGAGATTCAAAGGGATACCGAAATTGGTATTAGAGATTTGACGGAGTCTTTTGAACCTGTAAAAAGTCGTTTTGTTAGAATTACCGTTTCGAAATTAGCCAATGTTCCTGATTGGCATAGGAGTAAGGGGCTTCGGACTCTTATGTATATAGATGAAATTCGTATTAATTGAAAATATAAACATTTTATTCATTATCTAATCTAATTAATTTAATATGAAAAAGGCAATTCATAGAAAAGAGGAGTTGTGGGTAAAACGAAGAGTGTTTTTCGTATTTTTTATACTATCTTCTGTTTTATTACCTGCCATGTCTCAAAATGTGAAAAGTGAATCTCAAAAAATTGAGATTGGTGGTGTGATTATTGACCAAGCAGACGAGCCTCTTATAGGAGCTACTGTTGTGGAAATGGGAACAGGCAATGGTACAGTTACAAATGTCGAAGGAAAATTTACACTTACAGTGTTACCTAATGCAAAAATTAAAGTTTCTTATGTTGGCTATTCTTCGCAAATTTTAGATGTGTCGGGGAAACGAAACTTCTCAATTGTATTATCTGATAATGATAGGAATTTAGATGAAGTTGTGGTTATTGGTTATGGATCTGCCCGAAAAAAAGATTTAACCGGAGCCATTGGTACAGTTTCTGGGGATATTATTGAACAGCGAAATAACTCACAGTTATCTACTGCTTTACAAGGAACGATGCCTGGTGTTATGGTACAAAGAACGAACGGTGCTCCCGGAGGAAATTCTTCAATCAAGATTCGAGGTATCACAACAATTGGAGACAGTAATCCATTGATAATTGTCGATGGAGTACAATTTACTAATATTAATGATGTTAATCCTGCCGATGTCGAGAGTATAACTGTATTAAAAGATGCAGCTTCGGCAGCTATTTATGGATCAAGAGCAGCTTCGGGGGTCATTTTAATAACGACTAAAAGAGGTAAAGCCAGTAGGGTGTCTTTAAATTACACATTTGAGTATGGTTTTAACAAACCTACATCTAATCCCCGATATGTAGGAGTTACTCGTTTCATGGAAATGGAGAATGAATTGAGATGGAATGATGCTGGTAATGGAGAGGATATGTATCCAGCTTATCCCAAAGAGGTAATTGATAATTATTATTCTTTGAATAAGGAAAATCCAGATGAATATCCTATTACCGATTGGATGGGTATGATATTAAGTAATACGGCTCCTAAACAGTCCCATAGATTGAATATATCTGGTGGAAATAATATTATTAAAACAAACGCCTCTTTTGTTTATGACTTTGAAGATGGGCTATATGAGAATAGAAATTTTGAACGTATAACAGCGCGTATAAATAATGATTTTGATATAAGTAAGATTATATCGGCATCTGCAGATGTATTTTTTAAGAGATCGTTATATACGACCCCTGTATCTGTTCCGAATAGTTTAATGAGAACAATGCCAGCGATATATCCTGCCGTATGGGCCAATGGAAGTGTTGCAGAAGGAAAAGGTGGAGAAAATCCATATGCTGCGTATCTGTATGGCGGAACTAATAAAACGGAATATAATCAGATTGGTGGGAAAATAGGACTCAATATCAAACCGGTAAAGGGATTAAAATTATCAGCTTCAGTGGCGCCTAAATTTACTTTTGATAAAGGAAAGAAATTTACGAAACAAGTAAATCATTATTCTTCGACTAATCCAACGGAGGTAGTTGGTCAAATAAATGACCATCAACAAACCAAACTTTGGGAAACGAGAAACGATTATAGGGATATAACCTTTTTGGCATTAGCAGACTATTCATTAGATATAAAAGGTCACAATATGAATGTGATGTTGGGTTATGAGAGTTTTTATGCTTTTTCTGAAAATCTAGGAGCTGGAAGGGAGGCTTTTGAATTACATGATTTTCCTTATTTAGATATAGGGCCTTTGACATATCGAGATAATTCGGGAAACGCCAAAGAATTGGCTTATCGTTCACTTTTTGGACGGTTGACTTATAATTATGACAATAGATATTTGTTTCAAGCAAATGTTAGAAGAGATGGATCTTCTCGTTTTCATTCAGATTATCGTTGGGGTAATTTCCCTTCTTTTTCTGCTGCTTGGAATGTCTCGGAAGAAGAGTTTATGCCCAAAAGTTCAATTTTATCTTATTTGAAATTGAGGGCTTCATGGGGAGTCTTGGGTAATGATAGAATAGGATATTATCCATACCAATCTACTATCGCATTTAATAATGGTATTTTTTATAAGGGCAATGAAATAGTTTCTGTTACAGGTGCCGCTTTACAGAAATATCCAGTTAAAGATATTACATGGGAAACTACCGAATCCTTAAATTTCGGAATAAATCTGGGTTTGTTTGATAATCGGCTTTTTATAACTGGGGATTATTATATTAAGCGAACGAATGATATGTTGTTAGAGTTGGAGATTCCAGATTATATAGGATACGAGAATCCCGATCAAAATACAGGTAAGATGTATACGAAGGGATTCGATTTGGAAGTCTCTTGGAAAGATAGAATAGGGGATTTTACTTATGGTGTTTCTGCAAATTTATCTGATTTTCGTTCACGAATGGGTGATCTTGGAGGTATCGAGATGTTAGGAGATCAAGTAAAAGTAAAGGGTAGTGAATTCAATGAATGGTATGGATATCTATCAGACGGTTTATTTCAAACACAAGAGGATTTGGATAATTACCCTAAATTGAATAAAAATGTAAAACTTGGAGACATTAAATATAAAGATATAAGTGGTCCGAAAGGTGTACCTGATGGAGAAATTACCCCCGAATATGATAAAGTGTTGTTGGGAGGTTCTCTCCCCCGATTTATGTATGGAGCCAATTTGTATGTTGAATATAAGGGGATTGATTTTTCTGCTAGCTTTCAGGGGGTTGGAAAACAGTTGGTTAATAAGGCCGCTATGTGTCAACCTTTGGCTGCGAATTATAAAAATATTCCAGATTTTATTGATGGTGAATATTGGAGCTTATTGAATTCTCCAGAAAAAAATTTATCAGCTAAATATCCTCGGTTATCTCATACTGCTTCGTCGAATAACTACTTATTATCGGATTATTGGTTGTTTAACGGTTGGTATTTGCGTTTGAAAAATATTAATATAGGATATACTATACCGAAGGCAATCACACAGAAAGCATTAATAAACAATTTAAGAGTTTATGTAAGTATTAATGATCTGTTTTGTTTTAGCAAGTATCCTCATGGTTGGGATCCTGAGATGAGTGGAACAGGTGATTATCCAATAACTACTTCATACATGTTTGGTTTATCTGTTAATTTTTAATTTAATACGGCTATGAAGGGATTAAAAAGTATATTATTTTCAATTTTTATATTATTGAATTTTTCCGCTTGCCAAGATTTAGATCTAAATCCTTTATCAGAAGCGGCATCCGGCAATTGGTATTCTTCGGAAGAGGAAATGGATATGTCTATTTATGGTTTGTTTAGAACCACTTTTTGGCAGATTAATGATGAGTTTTGGGCTGATGACCAGCATATTAGGAATACCTTAAATGCTATAAATAATGGGTCTTTGAATGGAGAAACTTCGTTTGTTGTTACCAAATGGCAAACTGCTTATAAAGCTATAGCTCGAGCTAATGTGTTGTTAGCCAATCTTGATAGGGCAAGAGAAATGGGTATACACGAAGATAAGGTAAAATTATATGAAGCTCAAGCTAAGTTTGTAAGAGGTGCACAATATGCTTATTTATGTTTTTATTTTGGCGATGTTGTATATCTCGATAAGGAGATAGATATAGATGAAGCATTTGCCTTTGGCAGAACATCTAAATCGGAGATAATGAAACGTGCTTATAAAGATTTAGATGATGCAATAAGTGTATTACCTGTGAGTTATCCCGATAATGTTCCTATTACAGTAACCAAAGGTGCTGCGTATGCATATAAAGCAAGGTATGCTCTATATAATGGAGATTGGGACATTGCCATAAAAGCAGCGAAAGATTGTATGGATTTAAATGTATATGAGTTGCATGAAGATTTTGCGTCTTTGTTTTTGCAATCGACCAAACGATCTAAGGAGATGGTTTTTGGCTTTCCTCGTTCTGTTGAGTTGGGATTTGGAACGTCTTCTCATGTGCAAAATATGTTGCCAAGAAATAGAGGTGGGTATGCAGGTGTGTATCCTTCTTGGGAACTCTTTTGCTCTTATTTATGTACTGATGGTTTACCTATTGATGAATCTTCTTTATTTGATCCTTCAAAGCCGTTTGAAAATAGAGATCCTCGCTGCACAGCTACGATTGTTGAATTTGAAAAGCCTCATTTAGGGGTTATATATGATCCTAATCCTCTTTCGACAAAAGTCCTAAATACAATAACGGGTAAAATGATTAGTAATAAGGATACGAGAGCAGTTGCCACGTATGCTTCGTATAATGGATTGCTATGGAAAAAGGGTGTAGATGAGTCTTGGTTAGAAAATGCATATAAGATAGAACCGGATTATGTTATTATACGATATGCAGATGTCCTATTGATGTATGCTGAGGCTAAAATTGAGGCTAATGATATCGATGAGTCGGTATTAAATGCTATCAATCAAGTCCGGGCAAGAGCTTATAAGGTGAAGGTTTCGGAAACATCATTATACCCAGCTGTAACAACTACAGATCAATCGGAGCTGAGAAGAATCGTCCGAGTAGAAAGAAGAATGGAATTTGCACGAGAAGGACTTCGTTATAATGATATTATTCGTTGGAGAATAGCTGAAAAGGTTTTAAATACACCTCATTATGGGCTGTTAGATCCAGCAAAACTTAAAAATTTAGTTGAACAGGGCCTTTGGTTTTTCCCAGAAACTCCGCAGATAGATGAAGATGGTATTGCTGATTTTAAACCTTTATATGATAAAGGGTGGGTGAAAAAAATTGTAGAACGTAGTTTTAATGCCGATCGACAATATTTGTGGCCTATTCCTACTAAGGAGATTCTTATTAATAAAAATATAACACAAAATCCCAATTATTAAAATACAATATTAAATTATATTTAGATTATGAAAAAATATCTTTTTGTTTTATTTATATTCTGTATTATAGAATTAAGTGCTAAAGATGTAGAGAAGGTAAAAGTCAGTGGAGTTTATCCTCATTTGGCGGTTTACAATCTTCAAGAGGAAGATAGCCCATGTAAGAAAGGCGATGGACAAGAATGCGGTATTGGAGCCATTGTTCCTTGGGCAGATAAATTATGGATGATTTCATATGGTGGTTTTTGCCCTTATGGAAGTTCCGATAAATTATGGGTGATTGATGAGGATATGAATATGGAGATCCATCCGGCTAGTGTCGGAGGTACACCTGCTAATAGACTTATTCATAAAGAGAGTCAACAATTGATTATAGGTCCTCATGTGATTGATCGTAACGGAAATGTAAGAACTATTCCTTATAGTGAGATGCCTGGGCGACTTACAGCGACTGCTAGACATTTGACCAATCCAGAGAACTATGTTTATATTCAAGATATGGAGGGTAAGGTATATGAGGTTAATGTACATACATTGGAAGCTACGAAATTGTTTGAAAAGCCTGTTCCCGGTTGGCATGGAAAAGGTGCGTATACAGGACAGGGCCGTTATGTTATCTCTAATAATGGAGAGGGACAAGGTAAATTGAAAATTAAGGAAGATTGGTTGCAAGTAGGGGCAGAAGCTCAATCTCCTGAGGAGATGGGTGTATTAGCAGAATGGGATGGTGAAACTTGGAGAATTATAGAAAGAAAACAATTCACCGATGTAACAGGTCCCGGGGGGATTTATGGCAATGAGAAAGATTCGGATCCTCTTTGGAGTATAGGTTGGGATAAAAGATCGGTACTTCTTATGTTATTGGATAATGGCAAATGGTATCGTTATCGTCTGCCCAAAGCGACTAATACATATGATTATTGGCAGGGGCATTATACCGAATGGCCAAGAATTCGAGAAGTGGGTGGCGGAAGATATTTAATGGATGTACATGGCATGTATTATGAGTTTCCTTCAACATTCTCTAAACAAAATACAGCCGGTATACAACCTTTGTCAAGTCATTTGAAGGTCACGACAGATTTTTGCGATTGGAATGGTAATCTTGTTATTTCGGGAGATGAAACGTCCTTGTTTGGAAATCGTTATGCAGGGAGGTGTATTTCAAATCTTTGGTTTGGAACTTGGGCCGATTTGAGTACATGGGGGCCGAGAACGGGATATGGTAGTGTTTGGCAAAATGATAATGTAAATGCCGGACATCCCTCAGATCCCTTCTTAATTAGTGGATTTGATAAAAAAGTATTACACATTAAGCATGATAACTTTGCCCCTGTAACATTTAATATAGAAATAGATATTCATGGAGATGGGAATTGGACAAAATATACGACCTTGAATGTCGATAGAAAAGGGTATGCTTATTATATTTTCCCAAAAGATTTTAGGGCTCAATGGATTCGTCTTATATCGGATACTAATTGTAAAATTTCGGCTTCTTTCTATTTTACGCAAGATAATTACAATCCTTTAAATAAAGAATTATTCAAAGGTCTTGCAGATGCTAATGAGAATATAAAAGTTGATCCTGTATATATCAGGCCCGCAAGTCACAATATGAATTTGCAGGTACTTGCTAATGATACTTATTATGAGGTTGATGAAAATCTTAAATATACTAAAATTAAAGACCAAAATAAACTTGAAGAGATAAAGAAAATTTTAGAGGTAAAAACCGATTATTTTGTCGATGAGGCTTCTGTAATAGTTGAAAGAGGTGGAATGAGAGTAAGATTGCCTAAAGGGAATCCTATTTATGATAAATATTTGAAAGAGGGTTATCAGCGGGGTATAAGAGAGTTGGTTACCGAACGGTTTGCGATGAATGTACATGGTACATTTTATGAAGTTCCGCAAAAAAAATTCCCTATTGATCTTGATTTATATGCAATAAGACCTATATCTACTCATAATAAACAAATTGTTGATTTTTGCACTTGGCGTGGGCTTTTGGTTATATCGGGTGTTGACAACAAAGCTAAACTTGATGGGCATGTTTATAATTCCAAAGACAATAAAGCCAAATTGTGGTTTGGTTCAATTGAAGATTTATGGAGTTTAGGTAAACCGGTAGGTTTTGGTGGTCCGTGGAAAAACACGAAAGTTGCTGCTGGTGAGTATTCTGACCAATATTTGATGACAGGATATGATAAGAAAAAGCTTGAATTAGTAGCTGATAAAGATGTACAAGTAATTGCTGAAATTGATGTTGATTTTGAGGGGTGGAAGGTATTTAAAACATTCTCATTGGAGGCGAATAAAAAAATAGTATTTGACTTCCCAGAGGGTTTTAATGCTCATTGGATTAGGTTTAAGACGAATGAACCTTGCACTGTGACGGCTTTATTAGAATACAATTAAAATAAAACTAAAGTCTCTCATGATAAAAAATGAGAGACTTTAGATGTAATAAATAATATTATTAACTTAAATTTAGTTTTTTATGGAAAAGAATTTTACTGGATTAAAAGTTGTTTTTACATCTTTTACTCTTTTATGTGTGGCGTTATTTACAACGAGTGTGCATGCGCAAGTTTATGATTTTGATTTTACGAATTATAAAGTTAATGTAACGGAAACTTCTCCGACTTCAACCGCAAATTTGGAGGCTCTTTTTGATAAGAATTTGGATACTGACTATGAAGTTCCGTCTGGTGGTCAAACGGTTACTATTGAGCTAGAATATCCAATTTTGTTATCGGGTTATGCTGTGAAGACGACAGCAACGAGCTGTATTGTTGAATATTCGGCGGACGGATCAGCGTGGGAGCCTGTTGGTGTATCAGAAACTATCGATAAAGAGGGGTATTTATTTGATAAGACTGAGTTTGAATTTGAGAAAAGTTATTCAGCAAAATACTATCGTTTAATAGTAAGTAGCGGAAATGTCAGTGAATGGCAATTATTTGGTGTTCCTGTTGTTTCATCTGAATATGATTTCCCTGAGGATTTAATTGCCACGGTAGGTGGAAAGGCTCAGTTTATGTGGAGTACCGAAACTGTTAAAGGCACATCGCCTGACAATATTTTTAATAGACTTTATGGTAATGGGGACGAATATCGAGCTTCTTTTAATACCAATAAAGAACCATTAGAAATAATATATACTTTTAATTCGGCTCAAACGGTGAAAAGATATTCTATTTCGACCTATAATACAGGTGCGTTGGCCAATTCGAGATCTCCTCAAACGTGGACATTGTACGGCTCGGATAATGGGATAAGTTGGACGGAATTGGACTTCCGTTCTGATTTTCAATTCCCTCTCATTGAAACAGCAGAAGGAAAGAGTAAATGTACAACTATGGAATTTGAGGTAACGGAGCCGGCTTCATATACTATGTATAAGTTAGAAATACAATGCCTACATGTATATCTCGATTTGTTGGAAGTACAGTTGTTCGGTACAAAATTGAGTAGTGCGATTTCAGAAAATCGATTGGATCAAAAAGAGATAACAATACGACAAAATGGAGATGTTGTAACGATTATTTCTGGAATAGATAATGTCGTTTATAGTATTTATAACATCAGTGGGCAAGTGGTTAAGAATGGTCATCTGATGGCAGGGATAGAGCAAAACATTAGTTTGCCGGAAGGTATATATGTCATTAAGTCAGAGGATTCTGTTAAAAAATTTATTATTGAGAAGTGAAAAATTGGGGATAGTATAAAATGTAAAATCAGCAGAATAAAGAGATTATTTCCGTAATCTCTTTATCTGTTGATTTTGATACAGTCCCAAAGAACATGTTTATAAGGAAAAATTAGAAGTTGTATGAAATCAAAAAATGAAAGAAGATTGTTCCTTAAAAGGCTGGCAATGGGTATAGCTGCTACTACATTGGCCGAAAGGACTTTAAGTGCAAATGATAATACTGTAATACCTCCTTTTAATGTAACAATGAGTGATTCGTCGAGAACAGAACAGGAAATATTTAGGGATATTCCATCTGTTTTGGATTATGACGGCGTATATAATAGTCTTACACAAGATAGTTATGAAGGGCTTCAAAAGGCTTTTGACAATGAGAGAGAATTAGTTATGCCGCGGGATTTTAGATGTAAAGTTTCTCAACCGTTAATCATAAAAAAAAGAGGATTTTCCCTGCGAGGTGGTTCCAAAGTCGCTACTCAAATACACGCCACTCATAATGGAAATGTGATAGAAGTGGGTGATATTGGATCTACGTCTGGATTTGCACCGAGATGTACATTGGAAAATTTTTCAATTTATGGTAGTGGTATTCAAACAGGAGGTATTGTTTTGTGGGATAAGAAAAGTAACAGCGGCTGGGGGGATGCTTCGAAAGCTTGTCGGTTGAGTAATCTGATAATAAATGATATTGGAGGTGGCCCAATGTTGAGAATAAGATCATGGGCAAATTATATAGAACATGTGGAAACGACACAAGGATGCCTTTACGGTATTATTTTGGAGCAACAGGCTCTTTCAAATACATTTATACATCCATATATTACAGGTTGTATAAAGGAAGGTATTATTATTGGTGATTTGCCCGAGCGAGAAGAAACTTGTAATTGTTCTTTCTATGGGGCGATTGTACAACAATGCGGAGGAGAAGCATCTAGTGGCGCTATTGTAATTAATGGAGCAGCATCTACTTCTTTTTATGATTTATATTTAGAACGGAATGGAGAGAAGGGGGCTTCTTATGATATTAATATTACGGATAAGGCTGTATTGACCGAAATTCGGAATGTAACCAGTCGTGGGGCCATAAAGTCGGCGTTGATAAGGGATGCCGGTATAAATACGGTTGTCCGCAATGTATGGCGTTATGGTGATGCCGATAGTATTATTCGAAGAGTTGGGTCTGTCGTTACCGGAGATTATAGAGGATTCTTTCTCGCTTCGGGGAATACACCTAATGGAAATATTCGAGATTTAGCTACCGGACAAGCTACTGGACGATATACTACAAGTGATTATTAGATACTATATTATAAATTATATACTTTCTATTTATGAAGTGTATTATTCTTTGTTTTATTTTAATATGCTCGATATTTACATCTTTTGCTCAGAAAATTCAAGATTTTGAGAATGGATTTTTTTCAGAGTGGGGTACTAATGGTAATGTTGAAGAATATCCTAATAGTAAGTTTGAGATTGTTGAAAATATCTGTAAAAAAGGTCTAAACAGTACTGAAAAGTGTGCTAAAATGTCGAGATATGGGTCTGGAAAATGGACGTATGGTTGGTTCTATTTTAAGCCTATTACAATGTCTTCCGCCATTATCGATAATCCTTTGTACGTGCATATTATGGCATTTCATGAAAAGAAGAACGAATATGGTGAATCGAATAATCCAATTATAAAATATGGAGAGTGGCAGGACTTTGTATATAAACTTGCTAATTCGGGTACATTCTCAAAAATGGAATTTACACCAACTACGGGAAATGACGATATAGATGTTAATATTTATATTGATGAAATTATCATTGATGGAAATCCAGAACCACGGAGGGCTCCTAGTGACTTGATCGAAAATGAAATGGTTGACTGGAATTTATACATAGATAAAAATGGGATTAAAATTTTCAATGTAGAGGGAAATATTCAAGTTGAGATATTTTCGTTAGACGGTAAATGTATTTACATGGAAAATGTAGATGAAAGTGAGATAAATATAAATACTTCTTTTATCCTTGAAGGTGTATATATTATAAGAATTACCGATTGGCATAGGACCTATATAAAAAAAATAATTTTATAGTTTGGGTAGTCTATTCTGATTTTAATGAAGGAGTTGGTGGTATTTATTTTATAGTACAATAGTATATAATGGAAAATACCGGCGTTATTCTAAAATAGATTATATAAATCATTTAATAAAAATATACATGGAAATACAGCTTTTAGATATCATAGTCTTTCTTATATTTACAATAGGCACAGTTTTATTTGGGACTTCATTTATAGGAAAAAACAAAAATGCTTCGGATTATACACAAGGAGGAGGTTCCATGCCGGGTTTTATCGTGGGAATGTCGATTTTTGCGACCTATGTAAGCAGTATCAGTTTTTTAGCCTTACCGGGAAGTGCTTATCTTGGCAATTGGAATTCGTTTGTATTCAGTCTTTCTATTCCTATTGCATCAATTTTAGCTGCAAAATATTTTGTCCCTTTTTATCGGCAGATAGAGAGCCCGTCTGCTTATAGTTTTTTAGAAGAGCGTTTTGGTTATTGGGCTAGGGCTTATGCTGCAATTTGTTATTTGCTAACACAGATTGCACGTATTGGATCGGTTCTATTTCTTTTAGCATTGCCTTTGCATGCTATGTTGGGATGGAGCGTTCCTTTAATAATTGTAGTTTCAGGAATTTGTGTAATTTTTTATTCTGTTTTGGGTGGAATAAAGGCTGTAATATGGACCGATGCTATTCAGGGTATGATATTGATTGCAGGTGCTATAATTTGTTTGATTGTATTGTGGATTAAGATCCCCGGAGGAATAAATACATTTTTTGAAACGGGCATTGAATTCGATAAATTTTCATTGGGAGGTTTTGATTTTAGTCTGAATATGCCGACTTTTTGGGTTACTTTAATATATGGAATTTTTATTAATCTGCAAAATTACGGCATAGACCAAAATTATGTACAAAGATATAAAACGACCAAAGATGAAAAAAGTGCAAAATTTTCAGCATTATTCGGTGGTTTTCTCTATCTACCTGTAAGTCTATTCTTTTTTTTGATAGGAACTTCATTGTTCGTATTTTATAAATCTTTTCCAGGGATTCTTCCTGATAATATTTCATCAGATCAAGTTTTTCCTTATTTTATTGTTACCGGATTACCTATGGGATTTACGGGGTTATTGATTGCTGCTATTTTTGCCGCAGGTATGAGTACGGTTGCTACAAGTATAAATAGTGGAGCCACTGTAATTTTAACCGATTTTCTACAAAGAGGCAAACCTGTTATGGAAGAGAAAAAGAAAATGAAGATTCTTTATTTTGCATCATTTATTTTGGGTGTATTAGGGGTACTAATCGGGTTAGCGATGATGACGGTGAAAAGTGCTTTGGATGCATGGTGGAGTCTTGCTGGAATATTTAGTGGGGGAATGCTGGGTTTATTTTTATTAGGATATATTTCAACAAATGTAAAAGGAAAATATGCTTTGGTAGGGACAATTTGTGGAATTATACTTATTGCATGGATTTCTTTAAGCGGTCAAACTGTTTTCCATAATTATATGACTATCGTATTGGGTACTATTGTCATTTTTTGTATCGGCTTTTTCCTTAGTATAATTGCATCTCGATTAACGAAGAAATCGGTACAAAACTAAATAATGAAGTCTAATAAAAAGAGGATGTCAAAATGTTAGAATGACATCCTCTTTTTATTATCTCAATTCTTATTTCACTCGTTCATAATAGGGGAGACGATCGAGGGGGACATCTATTTCTATTTTTTTCGGACCCTTGAATGTTTTTCCTTGATCGTCGCGCCATGTGCCTTTGGGAAGATATACGGTACGATGAGTACCTTCGGTAATCATGGGGGCTATCATATATTTGTCACCGAGCATGAACTGATCTTTGCATTCGGTGAATCCGCTATGTGGAAAACTGTATTCCATGTGGCGCAAGATAGGCTCTCCGGTCTCGGAGGCATGACGGGCACATTCATAAATGTAGTCGCCCATCGTGTGATGTAGTTGTGCGTATCGTGCACAGATTTCCATATTCTCACGATTGAGGATTCGCCACGGGGCAACTGAAAATTGCATCATGGGCATGAGGGCATGGACTTGGCATGATCGTACAATGAGTTCTTGGTTAAATTCGTCTTCTTTAATATCGAGAAAAGAGGAAAATTGTCCGCCTCCAATCATATCGGGACAGGCATAGGGATAACCGAGCATACCGCAAATTGCCATGTTGGGTATAAGCATGGATACAGCATACCACGAATAGTCTTTGTCTCCTATGCGTTGCACTAATGGCAGGCCTCCGGTTTTCCAAGCGGCCCGAAATTCATTGAAAGGGTAGGAAAGCCCCAATTCGGCCCATCGTTGGGAGAAAATATTTTGGTCGGCGTTCTTGTCGTAGTAGTCGTACTCTCCGTTAGCCAAGATGGCTATATCGCCTGCGTCGAATTTGAACCCGTCGATCCCGTATTTTCCCATACATTCGTTTAGGGTTTGTTTTAGTGATTCGACAGCTGCCGGATTGGTCATGTCGTAACATGCACTATATCCGTTCCACCAATTTACAACGGCAGGTGTGCCATTTTTGTTTTTCAGGAGAAATCCTTTGGCTGCCAAGTCTCTGAATTCGGGAGAATCGGCCGATACAAAGGGTGAAATCCAAAGCATGACTTTGAATCCGAGCCGGTGCAATTCGTCTGTCATGGCACGGGCATCGGGGAATTTTTCTGCTTTAAATTCGAAGTTCCCATAATAGCGTTGCCAGTTGTCATCGATCATCAAGATTCCTTTGGGGAATCCGTTGTCGATGATGTTATGAGCGTAGTTCAGAATGTCTTCTTGATTTTGATTATACATGAGTTCTATCCATGTATTGTATTGTGGTTCTTTAAAAAAGAGTGCTGGCGGAGTTTTTCCGTTTGCCGGGAAATGTGTTTTTGAGGCATGAAGATAGGCATCGCGAAGGTTTTTCCCAGCGGTTGTCACTTGTGGGGATTCATAATCTGATTCGATAACGAGCGTGTCGTTTACCAAGCGAAAACGGAAAGGTTCGTCACTCCATACATAACGTCCTTGCGAAGATAGGAGCAGGGGAGAGGCTTCGTTATTAAAATTGACTTTTGTCAAATCATAGAGGGGGGTATTCGATGCAAAGGGCATTTCGTTACCTATTCCTACGAAGCAGCCCCACCATTTTTCATTATTGATGGGTGCAATGTGTTTGGTGTATGGTTGGGCTTGTAGAAGAAAAAATGAACCCAGAAGGAAAGTGAGTAATGATATTTTTTTCATGATAAAATATATTAATGTGTGCACGAATCTACAAAATTTTCATGAATCGGCAAAAGACTTTATTTCTACTCTTTATGTTTGAGATAGGGGAGATATGGATAGGAATATGTCGTGGTATAAAGCGAAGTCGTGAAATATTCTTTTTAGTTTTGTCTTGTTCATTTCTTTGGTTAAAAAACAAGAGAGGTGATGCTGCAAATCATGCATCACCTCTCTTTATGTGGTTTATGTCTCTTACAGATTTTTATTTCTTGATAAATTTCATGGCTTTGTCTGTATTACCCATCGTTATTTTAACGATATAACAACCTTTCGTCAAATCGGCTATATTTACAGGGGCTTCTTCTGTAACTTTAACCAATTTACCAGTCAAATCATATATGGCAATGGTAGCATTTCTGTCGATACCGTTTACATAAAGTATTCCGGCTTGGTAGTAGAGTGATATAGACTTTATGCTTTCTTTGTCTATGCCTACAATCGTTCCGAATGTTATATTATAAGTATGGTTGCTGTCTATGGCTCCTATTTCGTAGATATTGTTACTAATTTGGTCTAACAACGATTCTCCATTGGAAGAAGTGAAAGTTTCTATCTTATAATTTTCTTCGGGGATAAAAGTTAGTTTGACAAATGTGTTGTTTAGAATTTCGGAACCACTGGCATATACATTACTTTCGTCGTCGGAGATGGTGACAGAACCATTCCCGGTAATGTTGCAAATAACTCTCCATGTCGGTATTTTCGAGAACACGGCACATATTGTCATATTATCGGAAACTGCGTTTACTGTATATATGTTTTCTGCAAGTTCGTCTATTTTTTCTTCTTCGTTCACGAGGAATGACGTTAATTCATATCCTTCGTTTACGGTTACTTTGAAAGTTAGTTTTGATCCTCGTATAATTTCGGAACCGAATGCGGTCGCCTCTTCGGCATCATTAACGAACATTTCGACGTTACCACCGGTTGCGGTCGTATTGGTTACGATTACTTTATTGGAGAATACCACTGTTACTTCTGTGTCGTCTTCGATGACAAAAGTCGTTCCGCTATTTACTTCACCGTTTACCAACACTTGCGATAATACGTATCCTTCTTCCGGTTCGGCAACGACAGTCAATGCGCTGAATTGGTCTACCGCTCCACTTGTTACTTCTTCATTTTTAGCATTAACTACTTTGAATGTTCCCCCTTCGGTGGGTTGAGTGATGGTGAGATTATTGGTTGGGAATGTATGACCGGCTACGATTTGTACTTGAATAAAGTCGCAAGTATAAACTTCTGCGCCCCAGTGGGGAGCACCAGTATGTACCTCGGTTGTACCTTCTACTACACCGGCGGGACAGCTACCGAATGTTCCTTTGTTTTCCAATTCGGCTTCCGAATCATTTTCGATTTTGTAATAGGCCACTAATTCTTCGGGCATATTCTCTTGGGCGTAACCGCCGCGAATGGATTCCTTTACTTCTTTTTCGGTCAATGTTTTTGTCCATACCTGAACTTCGTCCACATAGCAAGAGAATCCGCCGTTCCCCACGAAGAACACACACTCGTCTTGCAATAGACCAATACCATGACCTTCTTGTGTTCCTCCTTCTACGATTGTCCCTAAATCGCCAGTTCCTAATAATTTCCCGTTTTTGTATAGTTTGATTTCTTTATTGGTGTCATCGACTGTTACGGTAATAAAAGCCCATTCATCGGCAGTGAGCGTAGCGTTGGTGGTCACTTCGGCTATTCCCGGGCAGTTGCCTTTGTCTTTCCATGCGCGAGCTTTCATTTTCAGGACTCCGTTTTCGAGTACAACGCCAAATGTTCCTACGGCTCCATAGTAAGGTGCTTGTCCGTGTCCCATTACTTGCCCGTTTGTACTAACGGTTTTCACCCAAGCGGACATTGTGAAATTGCGGGCACGATGGTCTGAACCTGTTATATTACCATTATTCCATGAGTTATTCTCTCCATTTGTGTGTTCGCCTAATACTTTATCATCAAAACGGAATTGGTATTTATTATTACCACTTATTGCAGGGACTAGTACGGCTTTGGGACCTTCGACTTGGAATGAGACTGTGACGGTCGTATTTTCGTTCACCGTGTAATTATCTCCGTTGGTGAAATCGGATCCGTTTACTTGGAGGGAGAGAATTTCATAACCGGGATCGGCAGTAGCCGTAATTGTCAATACCGTACCTTCTTTTATACCGGTGTTCTCTCCTGTGGTAAGGGGGGCGGAACCGTTCATTACGCTTAGTTGTCCATTTTCTACCAGAGTCGGTAGCGTAACTGTGTAATAAGTAATATCGGTCAAGTTGACAACGATAGTCGTGTTTTCTGTTACCGTGAAAATGTATGATCCGTTTTCTTCTGCTTCGGCTGGTTGCTCGTTAATCAGTACGGATTCTATCTTCTTGTTTTCTGGCAATGAATTGAATGTTATGGTTAATTCTGTGCCAGAGGCTATCGATTCTAAGTTCTCGATAACTTCTTCTCCTGCTGTAATTTGATAATCTACTCCTTCGTCGACGGTAATTGTTACTTTATGCATAACGATTTCGACAAATGAAACAGTAATAGTTGCATCTTCCGTTACAGTATATGTCCCACCGTTTTCAATCGGTTGACCGTTGATATTCAAGGATTCCAAACGGTAATTATCGGCAGGTGTCGCCGTTATGGTTAAAGTAGTCCCCGATGCTACGGTATTTTCTCCTGCCGAAAGAGGAGTCTCGCCGTTGGTCACGCTCAGTGTCCCGTTTTGTACTTCTGTGGGTAATGTAACTGTATAGCTACCGGTAATTGTACGTCCTTCGGCTAATGTGGGGGCATATTCCGTAAAAGAGGTTTGCGAGATATATCCTCCGTCGGAACTTGTTTGTCCTCCACCTAATTTAGTATATTTGGCGGTTGTAGAAGATTGGGCAGAATCGACGACTTTGTTGGAGAATTGTCCAGTTGTACCCGGGGTAACTTCGTTGAAGTCATACCATACGGTTAAACTCGACAGGTTTTGGGGATTTTCGTAGGCTTGTGCAACTTCCTGAGCCGTCAAGGCTTTGTTGAAGAATTGGAATTCATCGCAGAGACCCGAAAACCCGAATCCTCCTAAGAAAAAGATGCAGGGATCGTCTCCAAAAAGTTCCAATTGTTTGGTGTTATTTTTTGTCGTTACGAGAACTCCATCTTTGTATACACAAACATCAAAATTACTGTTATCATAGACGAGGGTGAGGTAGGTCCATTCGTTTAATGCTACTGCGGTATTCAAAGTGGAAGTTACCGTATTACTTGCACCAGAAATGATTTTAAGAGTTCCCGTTTCAGTGGTGGCTAAAATCAAACTTCCGTTATAATTTGTGTGTGCTTGGGCGCCGTGTCCCATAATCACATTTCCTTTGTTATTGCTACCGCTGTTCATGAATCGATCCATCTTCACCCAAGCTGAAATAGTGAATGATTTGCCGGTACGGTCTGTGTCCCCACCGGAGCGGTCGCCTAAAATGGTTTCGGGAATTTGCAAGCGATAGCCGTTTACATTATTTGTACTGGCCTGAGGAATAGAAAGAGCTTTGTTCTCTTCGGCATAGCTATTAAGAAAAGGCAGAAGAGTAAACAATAAAGTGAATAACATGTAGTGTTTTTTCATGATAAACAAATATTTAATTAAACAAAAAGTAATTCTGAAAATTGAATGATATGTTTTTATTTTTTCATGATATGTATATACATATTTTTGAGCATTTTTTATGCGCTATATAATATTAACCTTAAATCGAGGGTTATCCCTAGTGAAAAAGTGAATTTTTTTATTTTTTTTGAGAAAGTAGAAAATGAATACGATAAGAATCGTGCAGGTGAAATGTTCTTAGGAGCTTTTTTATCGTGTTAAGAGAACTATTATAGACCGATTGGCGATTGTTTGGCCATGTTACTCCCCCTGTGTTTTGCAACGCAAAATATAGGGGGGAGAGGGGGAGAAAATATAGGGGGAGGAGATAAGAGCTTGTTCATCTCTCCCTCTGCTCATCGCAGATGAGATAGGGGGAGTGCCCGATAGTGTTATGGGGCACGGCAAGGGAGGAGTTCTAAAATATCTCCGATAATGAAAACTGAAATATCCCGTAGCATTACGGAGAACAGTGTTTGCAATAGGGGAGAGAATATACATGAACGATCCCCGTTAATTAACGACTGAGCCGTTAAAATACTTTTGGGAAGAAGAAAAATAAAAACGGAGTATCCCTCATTGGATACTCCGTTTCAATATGCTGTCTAAATATTTATTCAGCACTTTCGGATGCAGGAGCTGCATCTGTTGCAGGAGCTTCTGCAACGGCATTAGCTTCTTCTTCCGCTTTTGCAGCGGCTTCGGCTTCTGCCTTAGCGGCAGCCTCGGCTGCTTTTTTAGCAGCGACAACTTCGGCTTTTGCTTTGTTCTTTTCGGTTTCTTCTTCTAGACGTTTTTTAGCAGCAGCGTCTTTTGCGGCAGAAACTTTGGCTTTCTCAGCGTCAATAGCCGATTTTTTGTTCTTCAACCATGCTTCGAAGCGTTGTTCTGCAACCTCTTCGGTAAAAGCACCTTTTTTTACACCGCCCAATAAATGTTTTTTCATCAATACACCTTCTTTGGAAAGGATATTACGTACAGTGTCGGTGGGTTGAGCACCGGTTGTCAGCCAATACAAAGCTCTTTCGAAATTCAAATTTATTGTAGCAGGATTAGTGTTCGGATTATAAGAACCTATCCTTTCAATAAACTTACCATCACGTGGTGCCCTGCTATCGGCGATTACAATTTGGTAAAATGCATAGTCTTTGTGACCAAAGCGTTGTAATCTGATTTTTGTTGCCATTTGAAATTTTTTAATTGGTTATTATTTGCATTAGCGGCGCAAAGATAGTATTTCTTTTTGAACCGTGCAAATAGGCATGCGCCTAAATTTTTTTGAGTATGAGATTATTTCGTTTCGGATAGCAAAACGTCTTGCCATAACTCGGCATTGAATCCGACTAAGACCTGTGAGTCTGTTACGAGAAGGGGACGTTTGATTAGTTTTCCATCGGAAGCCAATAGTTCTATCAGTTCTTTTTCGGGAATTGTACTAATACGGTTTTTCAAATTTAATTCTCTATATTTTTGTCCGCTCGTATTGAAGAATTTTTGTAAGGGTAAATTGCTGCGGGTTATCCATTCGGTTAGTTCCCCGACAGTGGGCGGTGTTTCGACGATGTGCTTCGATTCTATATCAATGTCGTGATCTTTTAGCCATTTTGCTGCTTTTTTACAAGTGCTGCACGAGGGGTATTGAAAAAATAAAATTTTCATAGGTATTTGTTTTTAGAAATAATTTTTGAATGACAAAGATAGCGAAAGGTGAGTGCAGAGGCAAACGGAAATTTTATTTCCGAATGGACTATGTCGAATCGCATCTCATCTTCGTATTTACAAATGTACAAAAAAGCATTGTTAATGCTTCTTTTTTATTTTCGCTATAATAATATTATAGTTTATCTTTGCCATACTATCACTTTTTATAAGTTAAAAATAAAAAATGGCTTATACCCCGACAAAGTTAGTTGGGATATTGTTTTGGCTCTTGATGTGTGATTTTAGATGAACTGCTTTTAATAACTGTGCTATATTATGAAACCTTTGTATCAAGAACTTCCTTTTGCCGTCGATGATTATATCAATTTCTATCGGGAAGATTTGCCCCATTTTATCGTGCCGTGGCATTATCACCCCGAAATAGAAATCATGTGTATTGAAAAAGGGTGGGGCACTCGTTTTGTAGGTGATCATATCGGAGGATATGAAGAGGGCGATGTTTGTATGATGGGTCCTCAGTTGCCGCATGAGTGGAGAAACGATAAAGAATTTTTCGACTCGGATTCTGGTTTAAGGGCGACTTGTCATTGTGTTTATTTTCGTAAAGAGTTGTTCGAGGGTATATTGATACGATTGCCTGAGATGGCGAATATTCGTGAGTTAATAGAACGTTCGAGACGGGGAATAAAATTTACCGGTGAATCGCGTGAACGGATCGCGCGATATATTCGACGCACGTTTAATCAAAATGGAATCGAGCGGGTAACTAATTTACTCACACTTTTGGAAATGATGGCAGAAGCCGACGAATATGAAATTTTAGCGAGCGTAGGTTTTACCCAGTCGGTCAATTCTTCGGATTTTGAGCGATTCAATAAAGTTTATCGTTTTTTGGTGAAAAATTTTAATAAGCCGATTAAACTTGAAGAGGTGGCTGCTGTTGCCGGACTGACTCCTACTGCTTTTTGTCGGTATTTTAAGGAACGTACGAAAAAGACTTTTGTACAGTATTTGAATGATATGCGTATAGGGCATGCCAAGAAATTTTTGATAGAAGGCAAAATGAAAATTTCGACTTTGAGTATGGAGGTCGGATTTAATAATTTGTCGAATTTTATAGAGCAGTTTAAGAAGTCAACCAACATGCTTCCTTCTGAATACCAAGAAAAATATGGGGTGAAAAAGAAAAAGGCGATTTGACCTTTTTAATAGCTTTTTATATAGATTATTTATGAGGACTGGGAAGTCTTTCTTGTAATTGATATTGACTTTTTGATACGTTGAGTACTACTCGATTATAAAAAGTGTTTTTTAATTTGTTTTTTATGTATCGCTTAAAAACCTCCAAAAAAGCTTCCTAATAGATATAGAATATTATCATTTTTATGCTCCTCTAATCGGTATTTGGTAAAATACCAAAATTCTCGGCAAATATAGTGAATAGAGCAGGCCAATTGTCACTCTATCTTTGCCATATCGATAATAACATGAAAAATAATGGAGAATATGGAAATTGTATTTCCCCGATTATTCTTTACGGGGAACCGATTATTGGGAGAGAGAGTCGAGAATGTGAGTCGTACTCTGGGAGATTTGCGTGGTATTTTTGCCGATGTCGATGCTTTTTCTCGTATGCCGCAGAATATACTGGCTTATGAGGTGAGTAGTTTTTTGCCGGAACAGGAGGGTACTCCCGGCGGATTATATTTCGGGATTACTTATTTGCATCCGGGAAAAGTGGGAAACGAGTACTTCATGACTAAGGGACATTTCCATGCGAATATCGATCGGGCGGAATTTTATTGGGGGCTTGAAGGAGAGGGTATGTTGATTTTGATGGACCAGTTGCGTCGAGTGTGGGCCGAACGGGTTTTTCCCGGGAGCCTACATTATATACCGGGTGGTGTGGCTCACCGTATGGCAAATACGGGAAATACTTTATTTTCTTTTGCAGCTTGTTGGCCGTCTGATGCAGGGCATAATTATCGGGAAATTGCCGATCATGGCTTTGCAGCCAGATTGTTGGAGGTCGATGGGAAGCCTCAATTGATAGGAGTATAAGGTTATGGGGGAAAATTATAGCGTCGCAATAGATTTGGGAGGAACTATCATAAAGATAGGTTTGATATTGGATTCTGAGATTGTTCGGTTTACCACAATCTCTTCGGATTCGGTGAAGGGTTTATCTCACATGCTTCCCAAGATGGAGCATGCAATTGATTCATTGTTGTCTGAGGAAGGAATATCTTCGACGGATTTGGCATCTATCGGATTGGCGTTTCCGGGTATGGTGAATCCTGTCGAATGCAGAGTGATTTCTACCAACGACAAGTATGATGATGCTTGTGATATCGATCTCTGTCATTGGGCCGATAGTCGTTGGGGCGTTCCTTTCGTATTGGAAAACGATGCCCGTCTTGCTGTCATCGGAGAGTGGCTCTACGGTGCAGCGAAAGGTACGGGAAATGTGGTAATGATGACTATCGGTACAGGAATAGGAACAGGTGTTATATTAGATAGCAAACCGTTGGTGGGTCATCATCATCAAGCTGGTTCCTTAGGAGGGCACATAGTTGTCGATTATCGTGGAAGACGTTGCAGCTGTGGAAATATAGGTTGTGTAGAGGCTATGGCTTCTTCATTTTTCTTGCCGGATATTATTCGGTCTAACGAACGTGTATCGCCAGATTTTAAGATTGCGGCATCCGATATGGATTTTAAACAACTGTTCGGTTTAATGAGACAAGGCGATGAGAATGCTATTATTATTTGTGAAGAGTGTATGAATGTATGGGCAGCAGCCATTGTCTCTTACATTCATGCTTATGACCCTGAGGTGGTTGTTCTGGGTGGCGGAATCATGAGAAGTGCGGATATTATTTTGCCTTATATCAATAAGTGGGTCGAGGATCGAGCTTGGACTCCTATCGACCGGGTGCATATTGTGCTTTCCGAATTAGGAGACAATGCCGCTTTATTGGGATTGAATTATTATTTGACAAGTGTAAAGAGGAGAAGAAATGAAAAAGTATTCAAATTATAAATCTAATTATGATAAGTATCCGGTCGTACAAGTATCGGAAACATCTGAAAATGTTTGTTGGCAAGGTTGGCCGGAAATTGTATCGCAGTTGAACAAGTCGTTGGAAAACGTTCATAAACCGGTGAAGGTATTGGTTGTCGAATGTTATCAAGGTGTTTATGACGAGGAGGTAAAATCGGCGTTGAAGGGACAACTTCCCCATACATTATGGTTGGATGCTTCTTCGGCCATGAAAACTTCGGAAGAGATCAATTCGTTTTTGAAGTCCGATATAACCGATGATGAGATTTTCGGTTATATGACTCGCTATCATATGGATTGTTATTTCGATGAAAAGAAGGTTGCCGAGCTGCGTGAAAAGGTTGCCGGTATATCTGCCGGTGTTGTAATCGTATATGGAGTAGGGGCTGCTTACGTGATGCCCGAAAGCGATGTATTGGTATATGCCGATATGGCTCGTTGGGAAATACAGATGCGTTTTCGGAGAAACGAAATTTCGAATGTCGGTGTAGATAATCGCATGGAACGGGCTTCGTTGCAATATAAAAGAGGCTTTTTCGTAGATTGGCGCATTTGCGACCGTTTTAAGAAAACGTTGATGAACAAATGGGATTATGTCTTGGATACGAATGTGATGGGCGATCCTAAGATGGCGACTGCGGCAATCGTGGATGCTGGTTTGAAAAAGGCTTCGAAATCTCCTTTTCGAGTAGTTCCGTTTTTCGATCCGGGTCCGTGGGGCGGTCAATGGATGAAGGAAATATGCGATTTGGATCGTGAAACTCCCAATTTTGCATGGTGTTTCGATTGTGTTCCTGAGGAGAATAGTTTGTATTTGGGCTTCGGAGAAGTCCGTTTCGAAATACCGTCTATCGATTTGGTATTTTCTTATCCGCGTGAGTTGTTGGGTAATCCGGTTTACGGACGTTTCGGGGACGAGTTCCCTATTCGGTTCGACTTCTTGGATACGATGGACGGCGGTAATTTGAGCTTACAGGTGCACCCGCTGACACAATATATACAAGAAAAGTTCGGTATGCATTATACCCAAGACGAGAGCTATTACATTCTCGATGCCGAAGAAGATGCTTCGGTTTATTTGGGAGTGAAGGAAGGTATCGTACCGGAGGAGATGATAAATGCCTTGACCGAAGCACAACATACAGGGCATTTCGATGCAGAAAAGTATGTCGGGAATTATCCAGTGAAAAAGCACGACCATGTACTTATACCTGCGGGTACTGTTCATTGTTCGGGGCGTAACAGTATGGTTCTCGAAATCAGTGCTACTCCTTATATTTTCACTTTCAAGTTGTGGGATTGGGGGCGTTTGGGATTGGACGGCCGTCCCCGACCAATCAATATTGGGCATGGCAAACATGTGATCCAATGGAATCGTACGGAGCCGTGGGTTCGCCGTGAAATTTATAATAAGATAGATAAAGTGGCCGAAGGAGACGGTTGGATTGAAGAACATACCGGTTTGCATGAATGTGAGTTTATAGAAACTCGTCGGCATTGGTTTACCAAGCCAGTTCTTCACAAAACAGATGGAAGTGTGAATGTGCTGAATCTTGTCGAGGGACGTGAAGCTATCGTTGAAAGTCCCACCGGCGAATTTGATCCGTTTGTCGTACATTATGCCGAGACATTTATTATACCGGAATCGGTGAAACAGTATACGATACGGCCTTATGGAGAGTCGGAAGGAAAACAGTGCGCTACAATAAAAGCTTTTGTTAAACATAATGTATGAAAAGATATGGAATTCAATCCCGGTTTTGATATAATTCCTACTGTAAATCCTATGGGATTTAAATATGGTGCAGATGTGTTCGGTCCCCAAGTGGAGAATCGTTATTTGCGAGATATTCGGGGAAGTTTATCCGACCCTCAGTGCGATGGCCCTGAAATCGTTTATTCCATAGCTATGGACGTGGGGAAATGTAAACACAGAGAAATGCTCGAACGGATGCATTTGCTTTATGGGGTCGTGACCTATGCTGCCGGTCGATTGGGTAAAGAGCCTATTCGCAGTCAAGGTCATATCCATTGGGTTTCTAAATATAGCGGTTGGTCTACTCCTGAGGTTTACGAAATATGGACAGGAGAGGCTATCATTTACATGCAGGAATATGCCGAAGATAATCCCGGTCGTTGTTTTGCCGTGTATGCTAAGGCCGGCGATGTGGTTATCGTTCCTCCATATTGGGCTCATGCGACTATTAGTGCTAATCCTGATAAACCTCTTACTTTCGGAGCGTGGTGCGATAGGGAGTATGGTTTCGAGTATGATGGCGTGCGTCGCCATAAGGGAATTGCTTGGTTCCCGGTTTTTAATGATGCAGGAAAGATCGAATGGCAGGCGAATCCTTGTTATCAGCCCTCGGAACTTATTTGTAAATCTCCGGCCGAATACCCGGAACTGGGTATTGTAAAAGGGGAGTCTATTTACCGAACTTTCGAAAAATCGCCAGATACGTTTTTATATGTTCCGAACCCCGGATTGAAAGAAGAGGTTTGGAAGAATTATGAACCTTGATTTTAGAATAAATTAAAATTGAATATGATGAAAAATACAATTATTTATGTAATAGCTGTTATCGCTGCGACCGGAGGCCTGTTGTTCGGATTCGATACCGGTGTTATATCGGGGGCTATACCTTTTTTCCAGAAAGATTTCGGTTTGGATAATTCCATGGTGGAATTAGTTACTTCGGCGGGATTGGTGGGCGCTATTCTTGGCGCTTTGTTTTGTGGAAAGATAACCGATATATTGGGACGTAAGGTAGTTATCTTAGCTTCGGCAGTTATTTTTACGATCGGTGCTCTTTGGTCGGGATTTGCTCCCAGTATCGAGCAGTTGATTATAGCCCGTTTATTTTTGGGAATAGCGATCGGGGTATCGTCTTTTGCAGTACCTCTTTATATAGCCGAGATTTCACCGGCTAATAAACGGGGTAGTTTGGTCTCGATGTTTCAATTAATGATCACGATAGGAGTGTTGGCATCCTATTTATCGGATTTGATGTTTGCCGATGAAGGCGATATGTCGTGCTGGCGTCCTATGTTTTATATCGGAGTTGTTCCGGCTTTAATTCTGTTGATAGGTATGGCATTTATGCCAGAGAGTCCACGCTGGTTGATAAGCCGGGGTCGAGATGAAGAGGGAAAATCGGTGTTGGCTCGTATCGAAGGGAATGAGGCAATGGAAGATTCGTACAAGACCATCAAGAATGAGCTGATAAAAAGTGAAAAAGATAAGTCGGGTATTAAAGAATTGATGAAACCGTGGCTGCGTAATGCCGTAATTATCGGTGTGGGGATTATGTTTTTTCAACAATTCGTAGGTATCAATACGGTTATCTATTATAGTCCCAAGATATTCTTGATGGCCGGTTTCGATGGGGCGGTTTCGGCTATTTGGGCGGCGGTCGGTGTTGGAGCCGTCAATCTGTTGTTCACTATTGTTTCGGTCTATTTTGTCGATCGCTTGGGCCGAAGGAAATTATATTTTACAGGTTTGACAGGTATTTTTGTCTCTCTTCTTTTACTCGGTATCTGTTTTACTCATTTTTCTTATCTCGGAGAGATGGGCAAATGGTTGTCTATTATTCTCGTGTTCGTCTACGTCGCTTTTTATGCGATCAGTATCGGCCCGCTCGGTTGGCTCATTATTTCGGAAGTATTTCCTCAGAAAGTAAGAGGTCTCGGTTCCTCTTTGGGCTCGTTATCGGTTTGGGTGTTCAATACAGTGGTAACGTTTACATTCTTCAAAATAGTGAAGGCGTTCACCGTAGAAGGTACTGAAATTTATTTGGACGGAGAAAACTTGGGGAATCCGGCAGGTGCTTTTTGGTTTTATGCGATAGTAGCTCTTGCCGCAATCATATGGGGATATTTCTATGTTCCCGAAACCAAAGGCGTGACATTGGAGAAGATAGAGGAGTATTGGAGAAAAGGAGGAAAGCCCCGTCATTTGAGATAAAAAATAATGGTAAATATCCAAAAAATAGATTGGTTTGATCTATTATGGTAAGATACCATAATTCTTGGCTAATATGTTGGAAAGGCAGTATTACCAGATCATCTAATTTAGCATCACGTAAGGATATTTCTTAACCCAATACCATTTTTTGCAAAATGAAAAAATAACATAGAGAAAAACACGTTGCTATGACAAGGAAAAAACAAAGTAAAAGAGGTTTGAGAGTATGTTGCCTCATGGGGTGTATGGTACTCTTGTTTTCCCAACCGTTTGGGATTTCTGCACAGCAGACAGAGCAGGGCGGTCCCGGTAAAGTTTCGGCCGCTGATTCGCAACAGTTTATTTCGGGAAAGGTTATAGATGCTTCGGGTGTACCTATTATAGGTGCGACAGTCCATTTGAAAGATAGTAAAAATGTGGCTGTGACCGACATGGACGGTAATTTCTCGATAAAATCGGATCAAAAAAATCCAATACTTAGAGTTTCTTATATCGGTTATGATGCCGTGGAAACGAGTGTTAAAGGGAATAAACCTGTACGTATCGTTTTGAAAGAAAATACCAAAGCACTCGATGAGGTTGTCGTTGTAGGTTATGGAACGATGAGACGTTCAGATGTTACGGGCTCTATATCTTCTGTAAAAGGAAGCGAACTCGTAAAAAATTCGACTTCTAATGTGGTACAATCTTTGGCCGGAAAAATGTCGGGTGTACAGGTGGTTCAAAATTCCGGTGCTCCCGGTGGAGATGTTTCTATTTTGATTCGCGGTGTCGGTACGATTAACGATGCGTCTCCTTTGTATGTTATCGATGGGGTTCCCGTAAATGGCGGTATGTGGTATATAAATCCGGCAGATGTAGAGTCTATCGATGTTCTTAAAGATGCTTCCGCCACTGCTATTTACGGTTCGCGAGGTGCAAACGGTGTAGTTATGGTTACTACTCGTCAAGCCAAAGAGGGAAGAACAGAAATTAATTTAGATTATAGTTTCGGTATTCAACAATCTGCAAAGACGTTCGATATGCTGAATGCATCACAATATGCTGCTTTACATAATGAAATGAGGTCGAATGCGGGTTTATCGTTGAATCCGTTGTTTGCCGACCCTGAATCTCTCGGTGCTGGTACGGATTGGCTTTCTCCGTTATTCCGTACGGCTCCGATGCATAAAGTGAATCTTTCTATTTTGGGCGGTAATTCCAAGATTAATCATGCGACATCGGTGGGTTATTATGCACAAGACGGTATTATGAAAAATTCGGAATTTAATCGACTGAATCTTCAATCCAATATATCGTCACAAATATTGAGCAATGTAAAGGTAAGAGCAAACGTAAACCTAAGCGCCGAGAATCGTCGTACTCAGCCTATATCGACTGTTATTCAGAATGCTATGCGCATGTTACCTTCCATTTCTATTTATGATGACGAAGGTAATTATAACGGTCCTACCGGGAATGCCGAGTTGAATGGAGATGCTTTGAACCCTGTGGCTATCGTAAACGAACAAAAGTATCGTATGAAAGGATTCAGAATGTTATCCAATATTTCGGCCGAGTGGGAGATCATAGACGGTTTGGTTGCTAAAACTACCGGAGGTGCGGAACTGGGATATGAGTATAATAACAATTATATACCTAAATACAAATGGGGTAATAAAGAGCAGACCAATACCTCGCAATCATTGTCTTCGGCTTATGAAGAGTTGTATTTGTGGGATAATTCACTTACTTATGACAAGGTATTCGGCAAACATAAATTGAATGCCATGATAGGAACTTCTTACCAAGAGTATAAGAAGGAATGGATGTCTGCTGCCGGTACGGGACGTGCCAGCGAGATGACGACGGAATTGGATAATGCGACGAAAGCTACTGATGTGGGCGGTAATTCTTATTCTTGGGCGTTGATGTCGTATATGGGACGTGTTCATTATTCGTATGACAACCGATATTTCTTGACGGCAACTTTCCGAGCCGATGGTTCTTCCAAGTTCGGAGCCGATAATCGATTCGGGTATTTCCCTTCGTTTTCAACAGCATGGAATGTGTCTAATGAAAGCTTCATGCAAGATGTCCCCTGGATATCGATGTTGAAATTGCGCTTAGGGTATGGATTGACCGGTAACCAGAATATCGATGCGTATGCATTTGCCGATAAGCTGGAAGTGAACGGCGTTTATAATTTCGGTTCGCAACGAGGATTTGAGTCGGAACAAGTATCGCTTATATATCCGTACAAACTATCCAATCCGTCTATTAAGTGGGAGTCTGTCGAACAATATAATGTCGGGTTGGATATAGGTTTCTTGAATGACCGAATTGTCGCTAATGTCGATTTCTATTTAAAGAATACTAACGATATGCTTACCAAGAAGCCTGTGCCTCAAACTAGTGGAACATCTTTGGAACAAGCCGATTGGCCTCCTGTGAATATCGGTAAGGTGAGGAATAAGGGTATCGAGTTTAATTTGAATACTCGCAATTTTGTCGGAGAATTTACTTGGGAAACCAACCTAAATATGACTTTCAATAAGAATGAGGTTTTGAAATTGGGCGGTCCCGAAATACTCAGCGGTGTAAGTTTGATTCGGGAAGGTCTGCCTATCAACTCTTTCTATGGTTATAAGATGGGTGGCATCTATCAGACACTGGACGAAGTCTTTGCGGGTGTTCCTATGGAAAACCGCGCTCCTGATAAAGCATCGCATAATTCTCAGGTCAATACGTCACCGGGCGATATTTGGTTTGTCAATGTGAATGGCGATGATGTAATCAATGATTTTGACCGAACAGTTATCGGTAATCCTCAACCTGATTTTATTTTTGGGTTTAACAATCAATTCGGATATAAGAATTTTGATTTGAGTATATTTTTCCAGGGTTCGTACGGGAATGATATATGGAACGGCGTAAGAGTGTCTCATGAGGGCATGGAGAGTACTTATAACCAATTTACCTCTACATTGAACCGATGGAACGGGGAAGGTTCCAGCAATACGATGCCTCGTGCCATTTATGCCGATCCGAACCGAAATAACAGAGCTTCGACTCGTTGGGTAGAAGACGGTTCTTATCTGAGGTTGAAAAATCTTACTTTCGGTTATCGTTTTACTCAGGATTGGTTGAAAAAGATCGGGGCCAAATCATTACGGTTGTATTTGAGTTTCGATAATTTGTGGACCTTGACCAATTATTCGGGTCTTGACCCCGAGGTGGGTCTTTGGGGATTGGATTATGGAATTTATCCTACTTCCCGAGTCTATATGTTTGGAGCATCTGTAAAATTCTAAATCTTTCGAATCATGAAAAGGACAATTATATCTACTATATCTGTTGTCGTTCTTTCGACTGTCTTGTCGGGCTGTATGGATAAACTCGAAATATTGCCGAACGACCAAATCATTACCGAAAACTTTTTCGAGGAGGGTTCTCCCGAAGAGATAGAGAGTGGTGTCAATTCTATGTATCAGCGGTTACAGAGTTCGTATATGTATAATTTGCGAATGTGGACATTGGATATTGTCGCCGGAGAGGGCCGTGTTGGAAATGAAGCCGGTGGAAACGGTCTTGAAACGACACAGTTGTCTAACTTCACAGCGACCAGCGATAACTCCGGGGCTAAGGAATTATGGCGAGGACCCTGGGCGGGAATCAGTCGAACGAATTGGATTTTGACGAATATCGATAAATCTCCGAAGATTTCTGATGCAAAGAAAACCCAATACAAGGGAGAGGCTCATTTTTTAAGAGGGTTGTATTATTTCAATCTGGTACGGTTGTTCGGCGATGTGCCCTGGATAGACAAGCAACAGACTGCAAGCGATGATTTGCAGGTGTCGAGAACATCGAAAGATATAGTTTACCAGCACATCATTGATGATTTTTCTGATGCGGCATCGATGTTACCGGCTGTTTATGAAAATACGACCGACATAGGACGTGCGACGAAAGGGGCTGCATTCGGGTTACTCGCAAAAGTTTATTTGACATTGAAACGGTATAACGAAACTTTGGTTGCTATCGACTCGGTGACGAATCTTGGAGTTTATTCTCTTAATCGGAAATATGAATGGAATTTCAGCGATTTGCGCGAAAACGGTCCAGAGAGTTTATTTGAGGTTCAGTATGAAAAAGATGTGACAGCATACAGTGAATTTGATATATTGGGACAAGGAGGGTGGCATCACGAATATATGGCTCCTTTGGCAAGTATCAATATCGGAGGACCGTGGGGAAATTTCGGTTGGTTTGCTGTTTATCCCGAATTTGTAGAGAGCTATGAACCCGGCGATTTGCGTAAGTCGGTTTCCGTTTGGTGTGAAGGAGATGTCTATCAGGGCTGGTCTTACGATCCTACTTGTTCGCAAACGGGTCATAACGTGAAAAAGTTCTTGTGTGAAAATATAGGTGTCGACCGAGCGATGGATAGCCCACTTAATTTCCCGGTATTGCGATTTGCCGATGTTTTGTTGATGCAAGCAGAAGCGTTGAATGAGTTGGGTCGTTCGTCCGAGGCGGCTGCTCCGGCATCTTCCGAGAATGATGGCGGTCCGTTGAATCGAGTACGCGTGAGAGCCGGTTTGCCTAATGTGACCACTACCGACCAAGTAGAATTGAGAGAAATTATCAGGCATGAACGTCGTATGGAATTAGCGTTCGAGGGTGGACACCGATGGTTCGATTTAGTTCGATACGATAACGATGGCGAATATGCAAAGACATTTTTCCAAAGTATAGGTAAAACTAATTTTACCACACCTAAGCATTTGCTGTTGCCAGTACCTATCGACGATATAGATGCCAATCCTAATTTGTTGCCTAATAATCCGGGGTACTAAAATCGGGATTAGTTTTCCCACAGAGAGAAAAAGTATCGAGCGAAAAGCTTGTTTGATGTAAAAATGTAAATCATGAAAATACGAATTCTAACATTATTGTTTTCTGCTTTTATTATAGGAGCGAGTTATGCTCATGACGATCTTGTATATAGAACCGCTTCGGAGTGGAGCTTCGATGCTGGAAATCAGACGACTATTTCGGAAACGTACGGTTCTGCATTCTTGGGCGGGGCGGTGGTTGCCGATTATAATGGCGACGGAATTCCCGACATTTGTGAAATAGATACATCGGGCGAAGAGATACGTTGGATATGGAAACTGGGTAACGGCGATAATGAATGGAGCAATATTGAGGCTATAACGTTTGGAGAAACGGCTACCGATAAATGTGCGGTAGGTGATTTTAACGGTGACGGGAAAGCCGATATTGCCGTGATGAGATCCGGTTCTTCTTTGGCTACGTGGTATATAGATTATGCTCCATGTGACGGACAGTTCGATGAAAAGGGGAGATTCGGTTTATCGGGCGATATTCCGTTGTCGGGCGATTTCAATGCCGATGGAGTAGATGATATTTGCGTATATCGCCCCTCTTCCGGTACTTGGTATGTTTGTTTCGCCGATATATCGGGGTATCCAGAGTTCGAGAGCTATTTGGCTATTAATGGAGTTTTGTTCGGGACGTCGGGCGATATTCCTTTTGTGGGCGATTTTGATGGCGATGGGTATGACGATATGGCTTTGTTACGAGCATCGGAGAACCGCGTATTGGTTAATCTATATGATCGAAAGAAACCTAAATATGAACATTATGCCGATCTGAACGGTGTCGGAGTTTCTGATTTGGAGATTACTGTTCCAGTACAGAATGTAGTGGCTGTTTCGGCGGCAGACATTAATTTGTCCCGTCCTAAATCATTGCCTTTGGCTACGCAGGAAGAGGTGGGATCAGAGGTAAATCTGCGACATGGCTGGACTTGTATTTTCGATAATTCTCTTGATGTGGATAAATGGGCTGCTGCGTTGCAATATGCGGGTATCAATACATTGGAATATCACCCGTGGATGAGAGCTCATGAGGAGGTTGCACCGGAGACCGAAACATGGAATACGTATGTCGGTGATGACCGTTTGTGGACCAGCAAGGCTATGATGAAACAGAAGGTAGAGAAGTTTCGATCGATAGGAGGGCGTTCAATTTGTTATACAGGTATTTATGCCAGTACACCCGCTTTTGCTCTTGCACACCCCAGTTGGGCTATGAAAAATGAGGCTGATAAAAGTTTCATGACATACGGGGGATCTTATCTGTATTTAATGTCTACTAACGAGAATGTGAACGCTCCTTATGAGGTGAACGGAAAGAATTATAAGAGCTTTAATGAATATTTCATAGTGCAGGCCGTCGCTGCTCAACAGGAATATAATTATGACGGTTATCGTTGGGACTGGTATGGTTTGCCTGAAACGTATGTTTGTGACGGATTGGCCGGTACGGGAAATTTTTCTTATGAAATGGCACAATTTGTCAACCAATTGGATATTGCTGTTAAGGAAGTAAGGAGTGATGTTACGACTACGGCATTGCAACTTCCTTCGACTAGTGGAAATGTGCCCCATTTGACGACGGGAGCGGTAGTTAATCATCAGTTTATGGAACTTTGGCCGTATGGTACGGGAACAAAATATAGTGACCTGTATCGTGATATTTATGATGCTAAATCGCGTTATCCCGATAAACCTGTGTTCGCTAATTTTTATCCTCCGACGGAAATGAATTTATCGACCAGTTGGCCGGTTGAAAACATAGATTATCAATTCGCTACCTGTCTTTCGGCAGGAGGATACCCGTCTGCGCAGGTGGTCGACGGTGTTGCTGGATTTACCGATCCTGTACCGTTTCATGCCGTAAATTATCCGACAAGCGTACTCGAACGTATCGCCCAGTGGAATAAATTTGTCGCTGCTTATGGTGCTTATTTCTATTATTCGAACCCTGCTTATCTTATTACCGATTATGTCCGGGGAGACTTTACGGTTTCGGGGAGTAATAGCGGAGTGCTCGGGACGTTGAAAAAGCGTTATGATAAAAGGACACGTGAGATAGATGCTTTTGTCGTGGATCTTGTGAACTATGGTAACAGCCGAGATTTACGTTGGGACGAAGTTAATACAGTTCCTTCTTCTACACAGGTTTCGGTTTCATTTACTTTACCCGATGGTTTTGTCGCAGATAAACTGTATTGCATTACTATCGACGGAAGAAACGAAGTTCCCTATTCCTTGAACGGCAATAAAGTGGAGGTTTCTCTTCCATCGGTGTCGGTATTTGCTTCGTTGGTACTGACTTCGACAAAATCGCAAGAGCTCCCTTCGGAACCGAGCGGGGTAGGAAGTATACCAGAATTGTTTACATTCGGTTATGATGCGAAAGGCGAGACTTTAAATAAAGACGAGGCTACCTATATCCCTGTTATGCAAGAGGGGAAACCTTATGTAGTAGCCAGCGAGTTCGGCGGGAATGTGGCCGAGTGGTATGAAATCACAGATGCTTATCAGGGAGAATCCGCTATTCGCGTGACTGCCGGTGATATTCGGTTCAATACGACGGACAACGGAGCAATTCGGATTCCTATCGAAAAATTCAACCGGTTCAAACTTGCTGTTCGTTCGAATAATACGACTACCTCATGGTTCGGATTCCGGCTATTGAAACCGTCTGAAACATCGTCTGTGTGGGAATCGAGGGACTTGTATTATCGCATAGGTTATAGTCAGCCTAATATCGCTTATATCACATTGACTCCTGTGAAACCGCAGAACGGAGTATGGGTAGAATATGAGCGGGATATTTTGAGCGATGTGATTGGTCTGTGGGGTGCGGAATGGGCAAATGCGATCGTAACCGATGTGCATTACGGACCGGTAGATAGAAATAGTGCAGACTATGATAACTTGATTTTTATGTCGCCCGATTATAACAGTGGAATCGATAATCAAAAAAAAAACGATAAAATAAAGTGTTGGACTGAAAACGGCAGAATATGCATTGAGGTTTCCGATTTTTATCGGGGGAAAGAGTTCCGTCTACAAATTACCGATTTGTCGGGGCGGGTAATTGGTATGGAAGACTGCATTGTAGATAGTTATCGATTATTATCCGAGACGATACTTTCGATGCCGAGTGCATATTTTATACAGGTCATAGATAAAGAAACTGATGTGACGGTGCTGCAGACCCGTTGCATCGCAAATTAAAATAATGTATAACAATAAAAGTGATTACCATGAGAAAAATTGTCTTTTTATTAACAGCTTTATGCTTATCCATGAGTGCATGGAGTCAGGACGGGTTGGTATATTGGTCGCAAGCCGACGGTTACAAATTCGATTTTGATTTAGATGGAACGGTAGATTTTTCGTTACCGACACAAACGACTGATAAAGCTATTTCGCAAGTATTTGTGTTCGATGCGAATGGCGATGGGTATTTCGACCTTTGTGAGCTCGATTTAAACGATAATCTCATTAATTGGATTTTTTATTATAATGATGGGAATAATAACTTCGTAGACCCTCAAACAGTCATATATGGCATGTCGGAAGGAGATAAAAAATTGGCCGGAGATTTTAATGGTGACGGTATCGGCGATGTGGGTATTCGTCGCGATAATGAGTTCGGCCTTTGGTGGCTGATTACGTTCCAAGCGATGGCTCCTGATGTAAACCAACAGTTCGGAATTAGCGATAAAGACTTATTGGTTGCCGGAGATATGAATGGAGACGGGCAGGACGATATAGTGTGCTATGATAAGGGTTCTTGGTTATGCTCTTTTACTCCGTCAGATACGGAATATAAGACTCCCGATTTTGTCTCAAAAGATGTGCAGGTGACTTTCGGTACATCGTACGATATACCTGTGTTGTGCGACGTGGACGGTGACGGGTATGCCGATATGGGGTTGTGTTCTGTCGATGACGAGGAAGTTAGTTTTAATCTCCATAGTGCGACGAAAACTGCAAATAACGGATATAGCAGCGATAATGGTCGAGGTACTTTCGATAAGGTTATACTTATGCCTTCGGGTATAAATCCTACTTGTGTATGTGCTGTAAAGAGTAAAGGAACGACCGGCATCGAATCGGAGCATGCCGTGGCAAATGTCAGTGTATATCCTACCTTAGTGCGGGCTGGGGATTCTTTTACCGTGAAAGGTAACGATGTGACGAAAGTGAAAATATACGGTATGATGGGCCAACTTGTTAAGGAAATCGATACCGACGGTAGCATGTCGACGGTTGTTGTTTCGGTCGATGGTTGGGCTCAGGGAACATATTTTGTTTGTTGCGAAAGTGAAGGTGTCGTTTCTTCGTCTAAATTAATCGTTCAATAAGTGAATTGAGTCTGTATGAGAATCTATTTGAAATATATATTTCTGTTTCTTATTGTCGGTAGTATCTTTTCTTCGTGTAACCAAAAAGATGAGAAGGTGTATTCTTTTTGGGCACTTCAAAATAGGGCGACGGGAGAATATTTGTATGAAGACGACGGCGAATGTAAATTCAGCCGTGAAAAGCAAGGCGATAAGTCTTTGTGGAAAATAGCGGCTGCCGAGGGCGATCATGTTTGTATCGTAAATAAGAAGAGCGGTAGATATTTGTCTCTCGATAATGGGCAGGTCGTTTGTTCTGTGGTCGATCAACCGGTTACCGAATCTGCCGAATGGTACTACGGGAATTTCGATTTTGTTACTCAAACTAATAGCGGCTGGTACACAATTTCGAATCGTTCGGCCGAGTCGAATTTGCATTTGGTGGAAAAAGATGGTACACTTTGCATGCAGGATAACGCAAACAGAAATACCGATTTTTCTGCCCATTGGACTTGGGTGAGAGAAGAGGGTACGCCTTTGCCTTATTCTTTTACTCCCGATGGAGTTACGGATGCTTCTTTTTGGGGAATACGAACGGCTAAGGCTATTTCTCCAACCGAGATACACTCCGATTATCACGGAGAGAAAGTATGGAAATTATCTCAGGATATTTCGTCTTTTCCGAAATTTTCCACTGAAAACAATTTGTTGATAGAGGTTCTGTACAATATGGCATTGGAAGAGATGTTAATGGATGTGCGCAGCGACAGCACATTTAGAGCCGGCGCTCTTTGGCCCGATACATGGACTCGTGATGCCGTGTACAGTATATGGTTCAGCTATGCATGGATTATGCCGGAAGTGTCTCGGAAAACTCTCGATAAGCAGACTCTTCGTAATCCTCGCGAGGCCTTGCAGGACACAGGTAGCGGAGGTTCATGGCCTATATCGACCGACCGTGTGGTGTGGGCACTCGCTGCTTGGGAGTACTATCTGTACACAGGAGATAGTTCGTGGCTCGAAGGTGCTTATGAAGGTTTGAGCTATACGGCTCGAAAGGATATTCATGTAGCATTCGATAAACGCATAGGGCTGTTCAAAGGGGAGACTTGTTCGATGGACTGGCGTACCCATACTTATCCGAATTGGTTTACCAATGTGACGATAGGCAGTTCGTTTTCCTGTGGAACAAATGCGCTGCACATGTTCATGTATGAGTTTTTGTCGAAGGTAGCCGGCATACTCGGTAAACCAGAAAGTGAGAAAACATATTGGGAAAGTTTCAGGAATGTGTTGAAGGATTCGATAAACAAACATTTCTGGAACGAAGACAAAGGTTTATACGAGTGTTACTTGTATCCCGAAATTTCGGGGTATAAGGCTTCGGAACGGGTCGGTGTCATGTCGAACGGACTGTGTGCTGTTTTGGGAGCGAGCACCGATGAGCAAATTAGCCGTATGGTCGGTAATTTCCCGCTATATCCATACGGGGCCGCTGTTCTTTATCCTTCTATTCCCGACGATTTTGCATACCACAATAAAAGTGTTTGGCCAGTTTGGCAAACACCGTATATGTATGCGGCTCGTCAGGTGGGCAATATATCGGCCGTAGAACACATGGCGGCTTCTTTAACGAGAGCTTCGGCTCTTTTCCTGACACATAAGGAGAATATGACTTACGACACTGGATATGATCGGGGTACAGCTTTGAATTCGGATAGGCAACTGTGGTCGGTTTCTTCCTATATCAGTTTGGTGTATAGAGTTTTGTTCGGCATGAATTTGACGGAACGAGGAATCGCATTTAATCCTGTTGTACCCGATATGGTGAATGGCTGGCTTTCTTTGTCGGATTTCCGCTATCGCGATGCGACGATAGATATAAAGGTATCTGGAAAGGGAAATCGGGTGAAATCGTTGAAAGTCAATGGCGAGAAACAAGCATTGCCTTTTGTCCTTCCGGCCGATAGTAAGGGGGAATATTCGATCGAGATAGAAATGATGATCGATGAACCGAAAGGCAAAATAAATTTGGTGAAGGCCGGACCCGGGAAATGTTGGTCGCCGGTAGAACCTGTTTTGGTATTGAACGGTTCGACTCTAAGTTGGAAGGAAGAGGAAAATATGAAGTACTACCTTCATTCCAATTTTTCCGAGGAGGATAAACTGGTAACCTCTCCTTACGATTTAATTGGGGCTCCCGATGGATTTTATTCGGTTTATGCTGTCGATGAAAAAGGATTTGCATCGGATATGTCCAATGCGGTTGTTTATTCTACTTGGCAATCGGTTTGTGAAGCGGAGCAGAGCTCTCATTCAGGAACGGTTTGTAATCTTCACAAAGGATTTTCGGGGAGTGGCTTTGTTATCGATTTGTTTGCACGCCCGGCTAATGTGAAGTTTCAGGTACAAGTCCCCGAGGCCGGCGATTATGCCATAGCCCTTCGGGGTGCTAACGGACACGGGCCGCATGGTACATGGTGCGCCATACGTTCGGTGGCAGTGGACGGAAACGACGTTGGTACATTCATTTTGGAAGCAACAGGCGATTGGAAACAATGGTTGGATTCCAATTATATTGTTCTCCGAGGGTTGAATGCCGGAGAACATACGGTGTCGCTTTCTATCGATCCTGAGAAGAAGGGATATGACTTTAATATGTCGCATGGACGGGAAGACGCTAATGATTGCCATATCGACTGTTTAAAGTTGATTCGACTTTAATAAAGTCTTATTGTTTATTTAGGAAAGAGAATATCTTGCTATGCAGGGTATTCTCTTTCTGTTTTTAACGGACTTTTTATGATCCTGCCAAAAATCTATTTGTCGGCGGTTTAATCATTGGAAGAATAAGAAAGAATATTTTTAAATTTAAGAAAATAATTCCTATATTTGACTAATAGATTGTTCGAATAGGTCTTAGTAGTGATAATAAAAATTTCAATATGGAAATGAGAAGAATATTTTCGGTCGTTGTCTGTGCGGTGGGAATTTTTTTCTCCATGACAGCCGGGAGCAAAGACGAGTGCTTGAACAGTTACGTATCGGCGGACAGTTTGCTCTTGTATGAATATTACGAATCTCATATTTGGGTTAGTCCATTGAACTATCCCAGGGTATTCTCTGAGCAGAGAGCCGTTGCGCCAGACTGGTTTCATTATCGGGACAGGGTGATAGAGCTTCGTGTTCTTGCGCTGAGGAAGCGGATTAGGGAGGAGTATCCGCAGGATTATCCTTTGGGGAGAGGATCCGTACGTGTGTGGCTCATGTTTTCTCTTCGTACGGGTGAATTGGTAACTGCTGAGTTAATGTTTCTAAAAGAGGTATTAGAGGTTGTAGACAGTTTCCCCGCACGGGAGATTATTGCGATGTGCATGAACTCCGATTGGAGTGGAAGTACATATATAATGGAGCATGAACCGGATAAATATGATAACATGTACACCGGATATATTTTCCCGTTATATTAGTGTCATGGATTTCAAAAAGATATTTTCGGTCGTCGTCTGTGCTGTGGGGATTTTTTTCTCCACGGCAGCCGGGAGCAAAGACGAGTGCTTGAACAGTTACGTATCGGCAGACAGTTTGCTTCTGTACGAATATTCCAAAACGCATATTATGGCTCGGCCATTGAACTATCCCCGGATATATTCAGAGCAGAAAGCTGTTGCGCCGGACTGGTTTCATTATCGAGATAGGGTGATAGAGCCCCGTGTCTTTGCGCTGAGGAAGCAGATTAGGGAGGAGTATTTGCAAGATTATCCTTTGGAGAGAGGATCCGTACGTGTGTGGCTCGTTTTTTCTCTTCGTACGGGTGAGTTGGAAACTGTGGAGGTAATGTTTAGAAAGGGGATATTAGAAGATGTCGACAGTTTCCCCGCACGGGAGATTATTGCGATGTGCATGAATTCCGATTGGAGTGGAAGCACGTATATAATGGAGCATGAACCGGATAAATATGATAGCATGTACACGGAGTATTTTTTTTCGCTATATTATTAGCGTAAAGAATAGGAGTAAGTCTCGTAATTGCATAAAAAATTGAAGGACGAGTGTGAATAGGTTTTGTGAAAATGTTTTATCTTCACCACCAAATAATGAATTATGGCATCTTATTCCAGAAAATCGACCCGTAATAAAGCTCTTTGGGGATATCTGTTGCTTATTGCCGTTTTGTTGTCATCTTCGTGGTTTGTGTATCATGAGATAAATTTGCTAGTATCGATAAAAGCGGTCGAGGCGGATATGAGGCTGAAACGTCAGGAGATGTCTTCCGCTTTATCTGCTCTGTATAGAGCGGAGACGGTGGGACAATCGCTCGTTTGGGGACAGTTTTCGGATTATCCGGTATATAGGAGAGTGACGAATGATGCCGTAACATGTGTGGATTCGTTACGTCGTATTACATCGGACTCTGTCCAGCTGTCCCGAATCGATAGTATTATCGGTCTGCTGAATCGGAAAAATGCGGTTATACGGCGATTGATGGGAACCACGATCGATGTGGACAAGGAGCAAAACCGGAAAATAGAGGATATGATGAAACAGCAAGATTCGTTGATCCTTATTCAGAATCGTCAGCAAAGATTGGTTCGACAGAGCGATTCGCTGATAGAGAAACGCCGCCGTAAAAATGTGTTCGGACGAATAGCCGATGCTATTTCGGGAAAATCACCTACTCGGTTAGATAGCATTCGGATAGAATCGAAACGTATAGGAGCGTTGAGCGATTCGTTGGCTGCCGATTTGAAAGCGATGGAAAGCGGTTATAACGAGATCCGGGAGTTGTCTCAACAGGCTCTCGAACGGGAGCGGTGGCGATTGAGAAACGATAATCAACGGTTGAACGGTCAGATTAATCGTCTGATGAATAGCTTTGAACGAGAGCAACTTATTGTATCGGAAAAGATACAAGAACGAAATGAACAGATTCGTCAGGAGTCTATGAGAGCTTTGGTCGCTGTGGCTTCCGGTGCTATTTTATTGGCGGTTATTTTTGGGGTATTGGTTTGGAAAGGTTGGTTAAGGGACGATCGTTTCCGTAGGGCATTGGAAGAAGCTCGGAGACGAGCCGAAGATTTATTGGAAGCCCGGGAAAAGTTGATGTTGACGATAACGCACGATTTTAAGGCTCCGCTCGGTTCTATTATCGGATATGTGGAGTTGATGATGAGGCTGGATAATACCGAACGGCAAAAGTTCTATTTGCAAAACATGAAGGCATCGTCGGATCATTTGCTTTCGCTGGTAAGCGATTTGCTCGATTTTCACCGTTTGGAATCTCATAAATTGGATATAAATCGTATTGCTTTCAGCCCCAAAGTATTATTCGATAAAATAGTATCTGCTATGCAACCTGTGGCGGATAAGAAACAACTGAATCTGATATTGAAAGTTGAGAAATCGGCCGATGCCAATTTTTCGGGCGATCCGTTAAGGATTAAGCAAATTGTCGATAATTTGTTGTCCAATGCTTTGAAGTTTACAGCCCGGGGTACGGTGACGATTCATGTGTTTGTGCGTGTCCGATATCTTGTTTTTTCGGTTAGCGATACGGGACGGGGAATAGCCCGAGATGATTTGGAACATATATTTCAGGCTTTTACACGGCTTTCTTCGGCACAGGGAGTCGAGGGGTTCGGATTGGGGTTGGCTATTACTCGACAGCTCGTCGATTTGATGGGCGGGCGTATAGATGTCCGCAGTATGGAAGGAGTTGGCAGTACGTTTACCGTGGAAATTCCATTGGAAGAAGTCTCGGAGGAGACCGGCGATACGAAGGCTTTTTCGGGGAAACGTTGCCTATTGCTCGATGACGACAAATTACAATTGACACTTTTTGAGAATCAGTTGAAACAATTGGGTATAGAATCGGTTGCCTGCATGAAGGCCGAGGAGATTTTGGGTTATCTGGAACATGAGCATTTCGATGCTTTGTTTACCGATATGCAGATGCCAGAAATGGACGGAGTGAGTTTTTTGAAATTTTTGAGGGAGTCTCATATCGCTCTGGCGAGAAAGGTTCCGGTTGTAATGGTTACGGCAAGGAGCGATGCAGACCAATTCCTTTCGGAAGGTTTTTCGGGAATTTTGCACAAGCCTTTTTCGTTGGCGCAATTATCCTTTTGTTTATCGGGGATTTGGAACGAAGAGGTAACTCCCCATGAGATAGAAGATGAGGGTGAAAGAGGAGAGGCTCCGTATGATTTTGCGGCTCTTACGGCTTTTGCCGAAGATGATGCGAAGGCTCGCCGGAAAATATTGGAGACATTCTTTCAGGAGATAAATAGCCAGATAGAGGAGCTGAAAGGGGCCGCGGCTCGTCGCGATGGAATTGTGGTATCACGTATTGCTCATAAGTGGCAACCGATTTTCGCCATGTTGAAAATTTCGGATATGTTGCCGGTGTTGTCTCGATTGGAAGAAGAAGGTGCGCATAGGTGGACCGATGAGTTGTCTCGAAATCTTGATAAGTTGTTGGTCTGTGCCGAGAAAATACGTACAGGCCTTAAATTGGTATTGGCAAAGGAGGAATAATTATGAAGCATATTCTCATTGTAGAAGACGATACGACATTTGCTGTTATGTTGCAGACGTGGCTTTCCAAGAAAAAATTTTCGGTAGCATCTGTTTCGGGAATTGCAGCAGCGAAAAAAACTCTTATTGAAAGTTCGGTCGATTTGGTGCTTTGCGACTTACGTTTGCCTGATGGAGACGGCATCGATTTGTTGGAATGGGTGAGCAATCGGAATGTAAATGTTCCTTTGATCGTAATGACGAGCTACGCGGCTATCCCGTCGGCTGTTCAGGCGATGAAACTCGGTGCGAGAGATTATATATCTAAGCCGGTGAATCCGGAAGATTTATTGCAAAAGATAAATGAGGTTTTTAATGCGGGTGTCAAGACTGGGAAACAGATTCCTGTGTCTGAATCTGTACCGGAGGAAACAAATTATTTAGAGGGGCAGAGTGAAGCTGCCCGTCAATTGTATACTTATGTGAAGTTAGTGGCTCCGACCTCTATGTCTGTGCTGATCAATGGGGCCAGTGGGACAGGAAAGGAATATGTGGCTAAACGGATACATCAATTAAGTAAACGTTCGGAGAAACCGTTTGTCGCCATCGATTGCGGAGCCATTCCGAAAGAATTGGCTGCTTCTGAATTTTTCGGGCATAAGAAAGGTTCGTTTACGGGAGCGATTGAGGATAAAGTCGGTGCTTTTATAGAAGCTGATGGGGGAACGATCTTTCTTGATGAAATAGGAAATCTGAGTTACGATGTTCAAGTGCAGTTGCTACGTGTGTTGCAAGAACGCAGAGTGAAGCCCATAGGGACTACAACGGAAGTAAAAGTCGATGTGAGGTTGATTGCCGCGACAAATGAAGACTTAAAGGCGGCTATAAAATCAGGTGCATTTAGGGAAGATTTGTATCATCGAATCAATGAATTTACGATCTATATGCCGCATTTGTGCGAACGAGGTGAGGATATACCGTTGTTTGCTAATTTCTTTTTGGATCAAGCCAATCGAGAACTCGAAAAGCCTGTTCCCGGATTTTTGCCGGAAGCGATGGAAAAGATTTCTCAATATACTTGGCCGGGAAATTTAAGAGAAATGCGTAATACTGTTATGAGGGCGGCTTTACTTGCTCAGGGGAATCCCATACGTGTGGAACATTTGGGCATAGACATGAATATAGACAAGCCGATAGATATTTTACACGATCCGGATAGTGAGCGGACTAAGATTGTATCGGCATTACAGAAATGTTCGGGTAACAAAAGTAAAGCGGCTGCAATGTTAGGCATAGATAGAAAAACATTGTATAACAAGTTGAAATTGTATCAAATCGAGTAACTTATATATTTATAGAATATAGGATACGGCTCGGCATAGTCAAGTCGGAAATCTTATTTTCGATTGCCTTTGCACTCACCTTTCGCTATATTTGAGTATAAAAGGGTGTGGAATTTTTCCACACCCTTTTCTTTTTATTCTACAAATTTCCACATAAGATTTTTGTGTGCTATTTGTTTAATTTATTTATAATCAGTTGTTTATGTATTCTTTGGAAGTGTTGGCACAACGATTGTTGTTTTATAGTCGAAGAATGGAATATAGAGTGTATAATTAAAAAAGTTAGAATTATGAAAAAGTTAATGTTATCAGTAGCTGTGTTTATGATGGGAGTATCTACTCTTGGTTTGTATGCACAAGATTCCAATGTAGAGCCTGTAAAGAAAGATAGTGTCCCAACCGAAGAACCTAAGAAAGAGGAGCCTAAATCAGAGGCATCGTGGGTTTGTATGAGCGAAGAACCTGCTAAGACAGACAGTGTGCCGTCTCAGGAACCCAAGAAAGAAGAACCCAAGACTTCATCGGTTTATATGAATGAAGAACCGGCTAAAACCGATAGTGTACCTTCGCAGGATCCTAAAAAAGAAGACGTTCAAAAGATTTTTTCTATCAGATAACTTTTGGGAAAGATATTTTATAGGCTAACCCTAAAAAACGTTCTTATTTTTTATCTGTTTTAGTGAAGATGATGATGGTCCCGATATCTCCTATAAGGAGGTATCGGGATTTAATTTTCTAATATTTAGTTAGATAGATAGAATATTATGAATATATAATATTATTAGTAATAATAACTAAATAAATAATTCTAAATAATCCATGCATTTTACATATATTTGTACAATAGAATTTGTATTTTATAACTCTGTTTAAGAGGAAGAAGTGCAAAAGTTCGAGGGAGAGGCTGATTTTATCGAGGATAACGTATTGTTGTCTGGAAGCTTAGGCTTTGCCTAAACTAAAATAGCAATGGTGGAAAACGACAGTATCGGGTGGTATGTAGCGAAAACGTATCGGCAGGAACGTAAGATCAAAGACCTTCTTGCCCGTATGGGTATAGAGCATTTTGTACCTTTCCATCAAGTCGTAAAGGAGATTAACGGGAAGCGAAAAAAAGTAGAGGAGCCTTTTGTGAACGGGCTGATATTTGTTCGAGGGAATAAAAAAAGTTGCATTGAGTTGATTAACGAATATGGGTATCCTATGAGATATTTGCGGGATTTTTCCACTCGTTCGCTTTTACGTGTACCCGATAAGCAAATGGAGGATTTTATCTATTTGGTAGACCGTCATGAGAATGAGATAGAATTGTTTCCCCATGATTTGAAACGAGGAGATCGGGTGCGTGTGGTAGCAGGGACTTTTGCCGGAATCGAAGGGGAGTTAATCCGCATTGCAGGCCATCGTCGAGTGGTGGTTCGTCTCGAAAATTTATTTTCAATCGCTACGGTTTTTATACCGGGGGGATATTTGGAAAAGATATGCGACCGGTGATTAAATATATTTCATTTTATGATTTTGCCGATTCTGGGATAGCGCGGAATTATAGCGTTGCTGCGGCTAATAAAATGGATTATATCATTGAATCTCTTGTAAGAATCGGATATGACGTAGAGGTAGTTTCGGCATCGGCATGTATAGAAAGCGGGACGTTTCGATGGTATAAGTCTCGGGTTGAAGAGAGACAGCCTCATGTGAAAACGAGATTTTTCTCTTCGTTTCGTTGTCGATCTAAAATATTAGTCTTGTTGCGACTTATTTGGGGGGTATTGCAATTATTGAGTTATCTTCTTTTTTGTGTTAAAAAAGGAGAGTCTATATGGGTATACCATTCTTTGTATTATTACAATGTGATTTTGCTGGCAAAAAAAATAAAGAAATTCAAACTAATTCTCGAAGTAGAAGAGATTTATCAAGATGTTTCTCCTGTACCTCCGTATATGGAACGTTGGGAATGCAAGATGATAGACGTTGCGGATAAGTTTGTGTTTTCGACCGATCTTCTGAATGATAAAGTAAATAGGCAAAAGAAGCCTCATTTAGTTATTTATGGGACTTATCGGTGTGTGCCTGTGATGAGCGAACGGCACGGAGACAATAAGGTGCATGTTGTCTATTCTGGTACACTTGATCCCAATAAAGGCGGAGCTATGGCGGCTGCGGGTGTGGCGGCGTCCTTGCCGTCTACATATAGAGTTCATATACTTGGATTCGGGAATCCGGGAGAGATACAGGCGATTAAAGAGCTGTGTGAAGAGATGTCGGGCAAAGGCGGTGCGGTAGTCTCCTATGATGGGGTACTGAAAGGGAGTGCATATATAGATTTTTTACAGACGTGTCAGATTGGCCTGAGCACGCAGAATCCTGATGCGGCGTTTAATAATACCTCGTTTCCGTCGAAAATATTATCTTATATGTCGAATGGTTTGCAAGTCGTTTCTGCCGATATAGAAGCGGTACGGCGAACTTATGGAATTTCGGGTTATATTTATTATTATCAGAAACAAGAACCCAGCGATATAGCAAATGCCATATTGAATGTGGATTTGGATAATCCTTTGGACACGCGGGCGGTGGTACAGTCTTTGGATAATAGGTTTGTAGAACAATTGAGTTTGTTTCTCCGTGATAGAGTTTAGTGATATAAAAGGGAAATACATAGGTAATAAGAACCTAATTAACAATGTACTGGGCTCTTTCCTTGTTCGAGGGTTCGGCTTTTTGGTTTCTTTTGCCTTGTTTCCTCTTTATCTGAACTATTTCGATGACAATACCGTATTAGGGTGCTGGTTCACGATGTGCTCTGTTTTATCATGGATACAAGTCTTTGATTTGGGAATAGGCAATGGCTTGCGGAATCATTTGACGGCCGATTTGAGTTTGAAAAACTATGAAAGTGCCCGGCAATATATATCATCTTCTTACATTTTGATGGGAGGTGTCACTGTATTTATTTCGTTTTTAGCATTTATAATAAGCCGATATATAGATTGGAATTCGGTTTTCAATATTTCGGAACAAAGCATATCGCCAGAGAGTTTGCGTAAAGGGGTTGTTATCGCTTTATGTGGCGTATTGTGTTTTTTCTTTCTGAAATTGATTATCTCTATTTTGTATGCCTTGCAGAAATCGGCGCTACCTAATTTTTTGAATCTGCTTTCTACCGTTTTATTATTGATTTTTCTGTGGGTATATGATCCGACCGGAGATGTCGAACGAGATTTTGTAACGATTTCTTGGGTACAGGCTGTTACAGGGTGTTTGCCGTTACTGATAGCGACGATAATTGTTTTTGCAAAAGACCTGAAAGAATGTTTGCCGTCGTTCAAGTATTTTCGGTGGAATAAAGCTACTGGTGTTTTGTCGTTGGGAATTTTGTTCCTTGTCTTGCAGTTGTTATACATGATAATTACTGTAACCAACGAGTTTTTTATATCCTACTTTTTCGATCCGTCTTTCGTTGTAGAATATCAGATATATATAAAGATATTTTCAATCGCCGGTACATTTGTGTCTTTGGCTCTGATTCCGGTATGGTCGGCTGTGACGAAAGCATTTGTAGAAAAACGTTACGATTGGATAATCAAGTTGGTCCGTTTTCTGTATTTTGTCGCTGGTATTGCTGTATTGTTTCAATTGGCTATCATTCCATTTCTTGACCCGATATTGGAATTTTGGTTAGGCGAAAAGGCTATCGAGGTGAATTTGTCCGCTGCATTGCTGTTTGCCCTATTGGGGTGTGTGATGATTTGGGTATCGGTTTTGACGAGTGTCGTTAATGGTTTAGGCACGCTTAAATGCCAGTTGTATGGTTTTTTATGGGCTGTACTCTTCAAAGTCGTAGCTATCGTTTTATTTTCTTCGTGGGTTCCGTGGACGATTGTAATCACAGCTACGATTGTAGGTTTATTGCCCTACTGTGTCTGGCAACCTGTGGTGATGAGCAGGCAGTTGAAAATGTTGAATAAAGAGGCTTTTCAAAATGGGTAAGAAACTTTTGATCGTCAATACTTATGCCAATTTGTGGTCAACCGGCAGGATTGCGGCCGAGATAGGGGAGATTGCGGTAAAACATGGTTGGCAGTGCTATTTTGCATACGCAAGCGAATCGAATCCTTGCTCATGTGAGGAGATTAGAATTAATAAAAGCATTATATCGTATATTATACATACCTATTTGTTTTCCCGTATTCTCAATTTGAAAGGATTCGGTTCTTGGATTGAGACGAAGTTATTTATCAGAAAAATAAAGAAAATAGCTCCCGATATAATTCATTTGCATAATATTCATCAGAATTTTTTGAATTTGCCACTTCTTTTCTCTTTTTTGAAAAAAGCGGGTATTCCGGTTATTTGGACCCTTCACGACTGTTGGGCCGTGACGGGGGGGTGTACTCATTTCGTGTACAATAAATGCGAAAATTGGAAAACGGGTTGCTATCGATGTCCGAGATGTGGTAATAGCGATACGGGCGGGGAATTAAAAGGGGTGTTCCGTACTATGCCGTGGGTGTTAAAAAAGAAAGAAGCATATATAACTTCTGTTCCGAATCTGACTTTTGTTACAGTCTCGGAGTGGCTGTCGGGCGTAGTGAGAAGTTCGGTTGTCGGTTCTGTACCTGTACAGGTTATTTCCAACGGAGTGGACAGTACTCGATTCTATCCTCGTACCGATCAAGCCATTAAACAAAAGTATGGTTGTGGCAACCGCTTCATGATAGTGGGGGTAAGTTCTCATTGGAGCGCATCAAAGGGATTATATGATTATTATAAACTGAGGGAATTATTGCCAGTCGATCAGTTCGTGATCGTTTTGGTGGGGATAACCTCTGAGGAGAAAAACAATATACCCGATGGTATCATCGGGATAGAGCGAACAGAGAATCTTGATGAATTGGCTCTTATTTATTCGACGGCAGATGTGGTGACGAGTTTGTCGTACCAAGAGACTTTCGGACTTACTATTGTGGAAGGGTTCGCTTGTGGTACACCGGCGGTGGTCTATGACAATACGGCGTTGCCTGAATTGGTAGACTCTGATACGGGCTTAGTTGTAGAAACCGGAAATATGGAGCGACTGGCCGAGGCGATAAGACAGGTTTGTAAGACGGGTAAATCGTTTTATTCGCAGGCGTGTCGGGAAGTGGAGCAAACCCGGTATGATAAATTTTGCCAGTATGAGAAATATGTCGAATTATATGAACAGGCGCTTGTTTCGAAAAAGGTATGATTGAGACGATCGTTATTGGTTTAATATGTGTGTGTGTGGCCTATTTGGGGCGTTACAGACGATTGAGCTGGGGCTTTGGTGCAGCGATGACCATATTATTCGTTTTCCTTGCGATACGCTATGAATGGGGAAACGACTATCGTCAATATATAGACAAATTTACAGTATATAATTCGATTGATGAATTTAATTATTCAGATCCTAACGAACGATGGGAAGTCGGTTGGATATTCTTGTATCGGATATTCAAACCATTCGGTTTTTTTTCATTGGTCATTGTCCTTACTGCATTTGAAATATCTGTTTATTATTGGTTTATCAAGAAATATATACCGAAGGAATGGTATTGGTTCGCTGTATTTATTTATGTATTTAATCCTAATTTCATGCTTACGCAATCGTCTATGATGCGTCAGACTTTGGCTATGTGCATAGTTTTGTTGTCCATTCCTTATATTTATAAAAAGAAGGTCATCATTGCAGCGTTATTTATTTTATTTGCCTCTTTGTTCCACAGTAGCGCCAAAATATTGTTACCGATAGTTTTTCTTGGATTTGTGAATTGGAGAATGGGTAAGAAGGGGGTGATTATTGGCGTTGTTCTCTTTTTTGCTATTCTGTTGTTCAAGAATATTGTTACATCTATAATTGAAAATACTCTTTCTGTAACGGGTTTGGGAAAATATACCTATTATCTGGAAGAAGGGAAAGAAGAATCGAAATTAGAGTCGGGAATAGGCTTTGTTTATCAGATCATCATCATGAGCATGATATTGTATTATGAAAAAAGACAAGATCGAAAGGACGGATTGATTTTCAAAATAACCGCCCTTTCTTTTCTTTTCGTTCCGTTAGGTTTTATCGCTCAACTTATTGCTCGGATAGGTATGTATTTGCAAGTGTCAATGATCGCAACTTATCCACTGATGATTCGTACGATCAATAATAGAATTGTACGGGCAGGAACACTGTTTGTAATTATGTTTTTCACTATTTATGACTTCTTCTCATTTTTCAATTCCGAAATTTGGAGAGATTCGTTCATAGAATATCATACTATTTTTGAATCTTTTATTTGGCGATGACAGATATGAATATATTATTTGTTGCATCTGTGGTTCATGAAAAATTATTGATTGAAATATTGAAAACACAGCCTCGATATTATGGAATACAAGGCCAGTATTTCATGCGGTTGATGTTATTGGGATTAAAGGCTAATGGTGTAAAAGTAAATGTGTTATCTAACAATTTAGCATATCGTTATTGGCATTCAAAAAGAGGGGAACGACATTGTGTCTTGGAAGAGGGAATAGGATATAACTATTTTTTTAGGAAGCAAAGGGGAGGGTATTTACATTTATTGTTAAGGATTATACGGTTTATAAAATTATGGAAAAATAAATTAGGGAAAGATAATTCGGCTATTCTATGTGATGGGCTTAATTTTACTTTATTGCTTTCTTGTTTTTTATGTAAAATATTTTTTAATATCAGGGTTACGGTTTTTGTAACAGATATGCCTCGTTATTTGTCGATGGGATTTCTTTCTCGAATAAAATCTAGTTTGCAAGAATATATTATACGTCAAATGGATGCATTTGTGACATTGACTAATTACATGGATGCTGATTTGAATCCTAATCATAAACCAAGTGTTGTGATAGAGGGTATGGTTGATGTGAGAGCAAAGTGTGAATCCAATAAGGGGAGGAGAAGGGAAAAGGTCTGTATGTATAGTGGCTCTATTCATAAAGTTTATGGGATTAAAAAATTGTTGGATAGTTTCTTGGCAATGAATAATACCGATTATATATTGGAGATATATGGAGATGGCGATTATAGAGCAGAATTGGTCGAATTAGCAGCAAAACATGATCGTATAATTTATAAAGGATTAGTCTCTCGTGACGTAATTGTGGCTCGTCAGAAACAGGTTGCATTATTGATTAATCCACGACCGAGTTCGTATGAATATACTCAATATTCTTTTCCTTCGAAAATAATGGAATATATGTTGTCAGGAACTCCGGTATTGACGACGAAACTTCCCGGAATTCCAGCTGAATATGATAAATATTTGTATTATTTCGAAGACGAATCAATTGAGGCTATGGCCAATAAAATGTCCGAAGTACTTTCAATGGATTATACCGAATGTTTAAGGAAAGCAAGTGAGGCTCAGAGTTATGTCATGAATGAAAAGAATAATTTTCTTCAGATGAAAAAACTATTATCTATTTTATGAATGGTTGCTCTATGAATATTGGATTTTATTTTTTTGATAAAGGATTGAGCGGGGTTGATTGTTCCCGTCCGGACTTAGGAAATCCGGGAGTGGGGGGAACTCAATATTGCTTTTTACTTTTGATTTATTATATACTCCGTTTTGATCCGAAATCGTATAGGGTAAGAGTTTATTGTTCATCTGACTGTTTTTTTCCACAAGGTGTAGAGAAGGTTCTTGTTGAAGATATTTTTGAGGGTTTGACCGAATCAAAAAGACGAGGTGATGATTTTATTATCATTAAGGATAATAAGGATCAACAATTGGCTCGATTTATCGATAAACTACGGCATCGCATTGTTATTTGGGGGCATAATTTTTATTTTGGGGATTATGCCGATTGGGTTGCTAAGAGCCCGTCTGTTATTGCAAATGTTTTTGTAGGTAGGCAGCAGTATGATAGATATATAGATCACCCCATTTGTGATAAATCTTTGTTTATATATAATATGGTTCCCGATGTGGTAGGGGAAAAAAAGCGGGATAATGACGGTAAAACGGTTGTTTATTTGGGAGCATTGATTCCAGAAAAGGGATTTTTGATATTAGCCAAAATGTGGAAGTACATTTTGAAAATGGTTCCAATGGCACGATTACAGGTGATAGGAGGTGGAAATCTTTATTCTAGAAATTGCTCTTTGGGAAGAATGGGAATAGCGGATAAATTGTTTGAAGAAGAGTTTTTCCCGTATTTGTCGGAAGAAGGAGAATTATTGCCATCTGTCACGTTTCAAGGAATCTTAGGGGGTGAAAAATACGAAGTTTTTTTGTCGTCGTCAGTTGGAGTAGTTAATCCGTCAGCTCGCACAGAGACCTTTGGAATGGGTGCAATTGAGATGAATTGTGCGGGGTTACCGGTTGTTACATTGGGAAAAAATGGTTATCCCGATACAATAGAAAATGGAGTTACGGGATACTTATGCCATTCATACAAGGAAATTGCAGATAAAATTGTGTTCTTATTGACTCACGATGAGGTTAATGAACGATTGGGAATTCAAGCAAAAGAGCAGGTGAGCCGATTTTCTCCAAAAATTATTATGCCTTTGTGGTTTAATTTGTTTGAACAAATAGCGCAAAATAAATTAATAATAACATATCGACGTCCTGACAGTCATTTTTTTAATAACATTAAATTCGTGAGAATCCTATTGCGGTTTTTGCGTAAAAACTGTCGTTTGTCATTTCTCCCCCCGTTGATAAAAATAGAAACAGTGATATATACCTATTTAAAAAAAATAATGAAAAAATGAAAGTGGCGTTGATTCTTGCTACAAATGTAGAAAAATCTCCTTATATACAATATTATATAGATGTATATAAGGAAAAGAACATTGATGTCGAAGTCATTTTGTTGAATAGGGATAAACGTGTATTGAATGAGGAGTTCCCCTATAAGATACATTCTTGTGATATTATAGCGAGGGAGACAGCCTCTTGCGTTCGTAAAATTTATGATTATTTTCGCTATTCTCGGTTCGTAAGACGGATATTGAAACAATCTGATTATAGTCAGATTGTAGTATTTACCATCGCTAATGCGGTATTCCTGTCTTACTATTTATTAAGTTATTATAAAAAGAAGTATATATTTGATATACGTGATTATTCTCCGTTGGTTAAATATACCGTTCCTATAATTAAGCGTTTATTAAATAATTCAGCATTGAATTGTTTTTCTTCACCGGGGTTTAGGTCGTGGTTACCTGCATGTGATTACGTAATATGTCATAATGCAAGACGTAAATCTCTTGATGAGGACATAGTGAATGCCAGAGATATCGATGTGGAAAATGTCAAAGTGTTGACTATCGGACAACTTAGAAATTTTATTACGAATAAAATGCTAATGGATCATTTGGGGAATAAATCTCGAATAACGATTCAATTTTCGGGTATGGGTATTGCATATGATTTATTGAAAAAGTACGAGGCGAAAAAGATGTATAATAATGTGAAATTTACGGGTTATTATCCGAAAAAGGAAGAATTTTCTATCGTTGATGGCTGTGATTTTATGAACATAATTTTGCCAGATGATACGTTGAGCCGTTATTTGATAAGTAATAGATTTTATTTGTCTTTGTTGAGAAGAAAACCGATGATTGTTTCGTCGGGTGGTATTCAGGCTGAATATGTGAAAGAATATGATTTGGGAATTATTATTTCCTCTGAAGATGATATATATAGTAAAATAATGATCTATGCCAGATCATTTGACCCGATTCAATTTAAAAAAAATTGTGACCGATTTTTAGAAATGGTAAGATCGGATATGCAGATATTTAGCAGAAGCGTTTTTTATAGTTTAAATTTATAATCATGTCTATTTTTAAAGATAAGATATTGCTTATTACCGGAGGAACAGGATCCTTTGGCAATGCTGTGTTAAAGCGGTTCTTGGATAGCGATGTCGGTGAAATACGCATATTTAGCCGTGATGAGAAAAAACAAGACGATATGCGGCATCGATTACAGAACCCGAAAGTTAAGTTTTATATCGGTGACGTGCGGGATAAGCGTAGTGTAGATAGCGCTATGAGTGGGGTCGATTATGTGTTTTCGGCAGCTGCCTTGAAACAGGTTCCTTCATGTGAATTTTTCCCTATGCAGGCTGTGCGTACGAATGTGTTTGGCACGGAGAACGTATTGGATTCGGCCGTGGAGCATGGTGTGAAAAATGTTGTTGTATTGTCTACCGATAAAGCGGCCTATCCCATCAATGCTATGGGAATAAGTAAAGCCATGATGGAAAAAGTGGCGATTGCCAAAGGACGCCAGTTGGGTGATTCTGCGACAACGACAATTTGTTGTACTCGTTATGGAAATGTGATGGCGAGTCGGGGATCTGTGATTCCGCTATGGATCGAGCAGATGAAAAACAATGCGGTAATAACGATCACGGATCCCAACATGACACGGTTTATGATGACGCTCGATGATGCTGTCGACTTGGTAGTTTATGCGTTTGAGCATGGCCGTAATGGTGATTTATTCGTCCAGAAGGCTCCGGCAGCTACGCTGATTACTTTGGCTACTGCGTTGAAAGAATTGTATGGCAAAGATACTCCCGTGAAAATTATCGGTACACGGCATGGGGAGAAGCTCTATGAAACTTTGGTTACTCGCGAGGAGATGGCGAGGGCAGAGGATATGGATAATTATTATCGTATTCCATGCGATAGTCGAGATTTGAATTACGATAAATTTTTTGTCGAAGGTAGCGAGGTGGTCTCTCAAATAGAAGACTATCATTCGCACAATACTCACAGACTCGATGTAGAAGAAATGAAACAATTATTGTTGAAGCTCGATATCGTACGGGAAGATTTGAATCTCAATTAGTGGGTAGAATTATGATAAAGGTAGGTATTACCGGGCAGTCTGGGTTTGTCGGTACTCATTTATATAATACGTTGGGACTTTATCCCGGAGAATTTGAGAGAGTTCCATTCGAAGATGATTATTTTGTCGATGTAGAACGTCTGAAAACGTTTGTAAAGAGTTGTGATGTTATTGTACATTTGGCGGCGGTAAACCGTCATACTGATGCGCATGTTTTGTACGAGACGAATATGCGATTGGTAAAACAGCTAATCGAGGCTATGGAAACGACAAATTCTCGTCCTTATGTTTTATTCTCGTCGAGCATACAAGAGGAACGGGATAATGAGTATGGTCGTAGTAAGAGTGATGGTCGTAAATTGTTGGAAGAATGGGCTGTGTGTAATGGGGCATCTTTTACAGGAATGGTAGTTCCCAATGTTTTCGGTCCGTTTGGGAAGCCTAATTATAATTCGTTCATAGCCACGTTCGGGTATAAATTGACTCACGGTGACTCTCCCACGGTATTACAAGACAATGAGGTAAATTTGATTTATGTGGGCAGTTTATGCCGTCATATTTGTGATAAAATAAGGGAGATGGGAAGTCGCACCGTACCCTCGCTTGTCGAGCGGGACGATGTAGTCTGCGATTTCGAGATGAAGGTGAGTGAAGTTCTCGGTTTGTTTGAAAATTTCAAAAAATTGTATTTCGAGCAGGGAATTATTCCTCCTTTGAATAATATCCATGAAATGAATTTGTTTAATACATTTCGTAGCTATATTGATATGGAAAGCTATTTCCCGGTGAAATTGGTTCAACATACCGATGTACGAGGTAGTTTCGTCGAGACCGTAAAAATCGGGGTGGGTGGCCAAGTAAGTTTTTCTACCACGGTTCCCGGTGTTACAAGGGGAAATCATTATCATACTCGCAAAATGGAGCGGTTTGTAGTGATTAAGGGAAAAGCGAGAATTCAGCTCCGGAAGGTTGGAACAGACGAAGTACTGGATTATTATCTTAACGGGGAAGAACCGGCTTATGTGGATATGCCGGTGTGGTACACACATAATATATCGAATATCGGCGATGAGATTTTATATGCTCAGTTTTGGATAAACGAATGGTATGATCCTACCGATAGCGATACTTATTTCGACCCGGTAGTGAAAGACGAGTGAAAAATCAAAATATAGATTTATGGAGCGATTGAAAGTCCTTTCGGTAGTAGGGACAAGACCCGAAATAATCAGATTGTCATGTGTATTGCAAAAATTAGATGCCAGTCCAGCCATAGAGCACGTATTGGTACACACAGGACAAAATTACGATTATGAATTAAACGAAATATTTTTTCAGGATTTAGGTCTACGGAAACCTGATTATTTTTTGAATGCGGCAGGTAATAATGCGACGACGACTGCCGGGCAGATATTGATTAATATAGATCCGGTTCTGGAAGAAGTTCGTCCGGATGCATTTCTTGTACTGGGCGACACGAATTCTTGCTTGTGTGCGATAGCGGCTAAAAAACGTCATATCCCTATTTTCCATATGGAGGCCGGAAATCGCTGTTTCGACCAGCGTGTTCCCGAAGAGAGTAATCGTAAGATTGTCGACCATATATCGGATATTAATTTGCCGTACAGCTCTATTGCCCGTGAATATTTGTTGAGCGAGGGAATCCCTTCCGATCGGATTGTCAAAACCGGAAGCCCCATGTATGAGGTGCTGAACAGGTATTTGCCTCAGATAAATGCCTCGTCTATTTTAGAGAATCTGGGATTGGAGAAGGGCAAATACTTTGTCGTGTCGGCCCATCGGGAAGAGAATATATCGAGCGAACGCAACTTCGGGAATTTGGTTAAGATTTTGAACGACATAGCTCAAACGTATGGTTTTCCCGTGATTGTGTCGACACACCCCCGTACCCGCAAGAAAATAGAAACCGATGGTGTTGAATTTCACTCACTTATACGGTTGATGAAACCGATGGGTTTTAGCGATTATAATAAATTGCAAATTAATGCCAAAACAGTAATCTCGGATAGCGGAACCATCAGCGAGGAGTCGTCTATTCTTAATTTTAAGGCTCTGAATATACGTGAAGCTCACGAGCGACCCGAGGCGATGGAGGAAGCTTCGGTGATGATGGTAGGGCTTAATCCCGAACGGGTGATGCAGGGTTTGTCCGAATTGCAGAATCAGAATCTCGAAACTCGTAATTTTCGTCCGGTCGCAGACTATTCTATACCGAATGTTAGCGACAAAGTCGTACGAATTATTCTTTCTTACACCGATTATGTCAAAAGAGTCGTCTGGGGTGAAAGGTAAACGGTGCTTGTTTTTGACCAATTATTTTTATCCCGAAGTTTTTCGAGGTAACGATATCGCTTTTGAAATGGTAAAACGAGGATATGAAGTTACTGTAATTACATGTATTCCCAATTATCCTCAGGGCCATTTTTACGAGGGATACGGATTGCGGAGCCGGCGGAGAGAAGTTGTCAATGGAGTAAATGTCATTCGTGTGCCGGTGATTCCTCGTGGAGACGGTAGGGCGATAAGAATGGTGCTCAATTATTTATCGAGTTTATTATTTTCTTGTATATACACATTAAGTGTCGTTTGTCGTAAGAGATTCGACTTTATTTTTGTGCAGGAATTGTCCCCGGCGTTTATCGGTATACCGGCAGTGCTTGCGAAAAAAATACGACGAATTCCTATTTATTTCTGGTTACTTGATGTTTGGCCAGAAAGTTTGGCTGCCGGAGGTATAACTAATAAATATATCATTAAGATAGTTGATCGTATCATGCGCTACATTTATCGGCATTGTCGCAAAATTTTCATAGCGGCATCGGGCGTGAGGACATTGTTACAGCAACGAGGGGTAAAAAATGATTGTATAGAAGATTTACCCAATTGGGGAGAAGATGAACTTCGAGAATGTACTGTTGATGACGATGAACTGCCACATTTGCCAGATGGTTTTAAAATTATGTTTGCCGGAAATTTAGGCGAGGCGCAAAATCTTGAAAATGTGATGAGAGTAGCCGAACGGTTGAAAAACAATAAACATATACAGTGGATTTTTATCGGTGACGGGCGAAAGAAAAAATGGGTTATGTCGTTCGTTCAAAGTCGGGAGATGGGTGATACCGTACATTTTTATGATCGTTATCCCATTGAATATATGCCGGCATTTTTCAGAAAAGCCGATATTATGCTGCTTCCTCTTTGTGACAATAGCGCATTCAATGTGACGTTACCAGCGAAGATACAGGCTTATATGCTCAGTTCCAAACCTATTTTAGTCATGGCGAATGGTGAAGTACAAACGGTTGTAAAGAATGCTCGTTGCGGATATTATACAGGTGCAGATTCTATTGACAAGATGGTTCGTTTAGTCCTTTCCATCTCGAATTATTCAAATCAAGAATTGGAAGAAAAGGGTAGAAACGGATATAATTATTACCAGCGGCATTTTAAGAAAGAAAAATGTATGAACAATTTATTCGAAATTATTGAGAAGGGAGAACGAAGTAATGTCTGAGATATTAATAGATCATGTTTTACTCGATAGGGTGACAAAGGATGCAAAGGAAAGTCCTAGATTGCGTATGAATTATAACTTTCACGAATCGTTGTCGTCTCCTTCGCAACGTCTGCTTAATGCTCTTGAACCGGGAACCGTTTTACCGATACATCGTCATAGGCATACGGCCGAAACTTATGTATTGTTGCGAGGGCGTATGAGAGTTCTCTTTTACGATGACGACAAGAAAGAAATTAATCGCTATGAACTCGATCCGGTGGAGGGTACTTATGGGGTAAACATACCCCGGGGACAATGGCATACAATTGAGGTGTTATGTGCTGGTACTGTTATTTTTGAGGTGAAAGATGGTCCGTATATACCTATTGCTCCTAATGATATGTTAGAATAGACCTCCTCCATATAGTATTATAATGCACCAAAATTTATTCATAGTTTGATTATTAGATTTTTTTGATTTGTATCACTATCGTATCACAACTATGTAAAAATAGGAAAAAATTGGATATATTTTGCCGTATAAAATGTGTTGTTCAGCAATAATTTAGGAGGGTTGGCAAGCCTGTTTTATAACATAAGTACTTGATTAATAGTTATAAAAATAGGGATTAGTATTTTGCTAATCCCTATTTTTTGTTGTCCGGGAAGGATTCGAACCCTCACAGGCGGAACCAGAATCCGAAGTGCTACCATTACACCACCGGACAAATTTGTTTTGCGAGTGCAAAATTGCGAATTTATTTTGGGACGGCCATTGCGAACCTTGAATTTTTTATTTGGTTTAATCTTTTTTTACATATCTATCCTTTCAATGGCAATGCCGATTCTATGACAGCGTATGATTTTTTCATGAGGTCTTCTATATCATGCCCTTTATTTTCTTGGGGATAGATGGGGGGGTGGATCGTTAAAGTGATTTTTCCGGGTTTAAAATTGTAGGTTGTACGGGGCATAACGGCAAATGCTCCGTCGATAGTGAGCGGTGCGACCGGTAAGGAAAATTCAACGGCGAGTTGATATGCTCCTCGTTTGAATGGTCTCATGGCTCCTGTCCAAGTGCGTGCTCCTTCGGGGAATACGACAAGCGACATACCATTTTGTAATGTCGTTTCGGCTTTTTGCAGGGTTTCTTTTAGTCGGCCCGGAGTACTGTTATCGACGAATATGTGGCCGGCAGCAGCACAAGCGCTGCCTACAAAGGGTATATTGCGCAGGCTTTTTTTCATCATCCATTTGAAATTGTGGTTTAAGTATCCGTAGATGAGAAATATGTCATAGGCTCCTTGATGGTTTGATACGAATACATAAGATGTGTTTTTATCGATGTTTTCTCGGCCTCTAACTTCTATTTTGACAAGAGAGAGAATGCAGAATAGTCGGGACCAAATGTGTGCCGGGTAATATCCCCAAAAGTTTCCGTTGCCCAACCGGCATCCGATAAGGGTCGTCAATGCTGTGAGAATGGTGAGTATCAGCAGTATGGGCATGGCTATGAGCCATTGATATAGGAATGTGATAATGCGTATCATTGTTTGATGCTATTTTCGTCGTTTACGGGACAAAGGTAATGAATTTGCAGTAAATCGCATTATTTGCAGGCGCTTTTGATGTGGGAATATAGAAAAGGCGGCTTATTTAGCCGCCTTTTCTATATTCCTAAACGTTGTAGTTTATTTGGTTTTTGCTTCGACATCTGGGGCAATGAGCTTGTACCCTTTTCCATGAATATTGATAATTTCAATTGATGGATCGTCTTTGAGATGTTTACGAAGTTTGGTAATGTAAACGTCCATGCTACGAGCGTTAAAGTAATTATCGTCTATCCAAATAGTTTTGAGGGCGAAGTTACGCTCCAAAATTTCATTGACGTGAGCACAGAGCAGACTGAGCAATTCGGACTCTTTGGTGGTGAGTTTAGTACTCTTATCGTCGATTGCCAATACTTGTTTCTGGGTATCGAATGTAAACCGTCCGATCTTGTACATCGTAACTTCTTTTCCTTTTTTACCTTTTACACGACGCAAAATGGCTTCGATACGGAATACCAATTCTTCCATACTGAATGGTTTGGTAATGTAGTCGTCTGCTCCGATTTTGAATCCTTCGAGAATATCTTCTTTCAAAGATTTCGCTGTCAAGAATATGATGGGAACTTCTCCGTTTACCGTACGGATTTCTTGTGCAAGCGTGAATCCGTCTTTTTTAGGCATCATCACGTCGAGTACGCACAAATCGTATTTACCTTTTAGGAATGCTTTGTATCCGCTTTCTCCATCGGAGAAGAGATCGGCCGCATAACCTTTGGCTTGCAAATACTCTCTTAATAACATGCCAAGATTTTCATCATCTTCGCATAATAGAATACGCAATCTTTCTTCCATAATCATTTGTTTTTTATTAGTGGTAGTGTTATTATAAATGTCGACCCTTGATTTATTTCGCTTTCTACTCGAATATCGCCTTTGAGGTCGGTAATGATTTTATGGACGTAGGCGAGGCCTAGTCCGAATCCTTTTACGTCATGGCGATTTCCCGTAGATACGCGATAAAATTTGTCGAATATTTTTTTCAAATCTTCCCGTTTGATACCGATTCCGTTATCTCGAATCGATATTTCTACCTTATCTCCAACGGTTCTTGTACGTATGAAAAGAGATAAAGGTTCTTCTTCCCGTCGATATTTTACGGCATTGTCAAGGAGGTTGAAGATAACATTCGTGAAATGCATTTCATCGACCGAGACAATAGCATCTTCTGCTTCGAGGTCGGCATCGATTACACCGCCGTATTTTTCGACTTTGAGTTTGAATGTGCTCATGACTCCTGCAACGAGGTCGTTGACATCGACGTTGTGTAGTTTCATCAACGTCTTTTGTCTGTCGAACATCGACATTTGCAGGACTTTTTCTACCTGAAATCTCAATCGCTTGGTTTCGTCATTAATGACACCCGATATGTGCTGGAACATAGCCGGACTTTTGGCAACAGAGGGGTCATTAAGCATTTGGGCTGCTAATGATATGGTAGATATGGGTGTTTTGAATTCGTGTGTCATGTTGTTGATAAAATCGTTTTTCATCTCGGTGAGTTTCTTTTGCCGAAATGCCGTGATGATGGTAAACAAGAAGGTTACCAACAGAATGAATGTGAAAGCAAACGAGGGTATCATGAATTTTACCGAACTCGATATATAATCTCTTTTGGTCGGGAAATAGACTTTCAAGTAGTTTATTTTTGCCGGTGGATCATTGGGAAATATTGCTTGTGTGAATAAATTCCCTTCGATTTTGGGATCATATTGATTGGAGCTATATATGATTTTTTCGTTTTTATTGTAAATGGCAAATTGGAACGGAAGGTTCAATCCGTTATTTTCAAATTCTGATTTCAGATAGCTTTCCAATTTTTTGATGTCGATACGTTCCATGACAGGACGGTTACTTGCCTTACTCAGCATATTGAGTATGACTTCGTTCAACAAGCCTTTTTGGTAAAGGTATTGTCCTTTACGGGCTTCCTGCATATTTCGATATGTACTAATGAGCGTATTGTGTTCCTTTTGTCGTGGAGCAGCAGGGGTGATAATCGTACTGGTTTGTTCGCGAAAGGAAAAACTTGCAACCGTTCCATCGGGAGATACGATAGAAAATTGGTGGTGAGTAGAAGCTATGTCTTGTTTGTCTTGCTTTTGCTCATAAGAGGAGAGCATTTTCTTTTCTTCCTCTTCCAGATATTCGTCTAAATAGCGTTGAGTCTCGTCTAGTTCGAGGCTTGTCGATACAGCGTATAGGCTCCTTTTCACGGCTTCGGTAAATTGCTCATTTCTCATTTTTATCATATTCTCCATGTACATGATTTGTACATAAAGCAATCCGATAAACGTGAGTGCCATAATTACAGCCAGTAGCCAAATTGTCGACTTTTTCATTTTGTTTGCCTCTTTATTTTTTTCTGTTTAACTTGTTGTGGTGTTTGAATGATTTGTTTTTACATCATTTGTACAAATTTATTATATAAACACCGATTCCACTATTTTTGTTTTATTTTATGAAAACCTATTTAGAAGGTTGGGTTTAACACTTACCGGCAAATTTAACAAATAAATGTTTATTCGCAAAAAAAAGCCATTGGTTTTTCCAATGGCTTTTTAATTATTTAACAAAATCGCGGTCACTCGTCTGTTTGTTCGGCCTCGTAAGCTTTAAGTAGTTTTTCTTGAACGTCAGATGGAACGAGCTCATAAGATGCAAATTTCATAGAGAAAGATGAGCGCCCTCCGGTGATCGAACTGAGAGCTGTTGAATAGGAAGACATTTCCTTTAAAGGTACTTTTGCCGTGATTTTTTCAAATCCTTTTTCACTAGACATGCCCATAATAATAGCGCGTCGTCCTTGCAGATCGCTCATGACATCGCCCATGACATCGGCTGGGGTAAGAACTTCGACATCGTATATAGGTTCGAGAATTTTCGGTCCTGCGTTTTTAAATGCCTCGCTGAATGCATTACGTCCAGCTAATCGGAAAGATATTTCATTAGAGTCTACCGGGTGCATTTTCCCGTCGTAGATACAAACTCTGACATCGCGGGCGTAAGAACCAGTGAGCGGCCCTTGTTCCATACGATCCATCAATCCTTTGACAATAGCAGGAATAAACCGAGCGTCGATAGCACCTCCAACAATACAGTTACAAACCACCAACTTTCCTCCCCATTCAAGATCTATCGTTTGGGTATCGCGTACATTCATACGGAATTCTTGGTTGTTGAATTTGTAAGTGTCGGGTGCTGGCATTCCGTCATAATAGGGCTCTACGATGAGATGTACTTCTCCAAATTGTCCGGCTCCACCCGATTGTTTTTTGTGACGATAATCCGCCCGAGACGCTTTGGTAATTGTTTCTCGATAGGGTATTCGAGGCTCTATGAATTCAACGGCAAGTTTATCGTTATTCTCGATACGCCATTTTAAGGTGCGTAAGTGAAATTCTCCTTGTCCCGAAACAATCGTTTGTTTCAATTCTTTGGATTGTTCTATTTGCCACGTCGGGTCTTCCTCATGCATACGAGTGAGAATCTCACTTAATTTTTCGGCATCGGATTCATTGACCGGTTTTATCGCTCGTTGATATTTGGGAGCTGGGTATTTGATAAAATCGAAATGATAATCGCACCCTTTTGCGTTGAGTGTATTACCAGTGCGCACATCTTTTAGTTTTACCGATGCTCCTATGTCTCCTGCTACAAGTTCTTCTACCGGAGTACGAATTTGCCCGCAAACACAGAATAATTGAGCCAAACGTTCGCGTCCGTCACCTCGGTCCACATTAATCAAGTCGTCTCCTTGATGTACGGTTCCAGACATTACTTTGAAATAGGATACTTCTCCGATATGGGGTTCGACCGTGGTTTTAAAGCAGTATATACTTGTAGGACCATTGGCATTGGGAGCGATTTTTTCTCCGGCTGTATTTTCGGGTTTGGGCATTTCGGAGACAAAGGGGACTACGTTGCCGAGGAATTCCATCATACGTCGTACTCCCATATCGCGTAATGCGCTTACACAGAATACAGGGTATATGCTGCGTGTGATGAGACCTTTGCGGATGCCTTCCCGCATTTCATCTTCGGTGAGAGAACCTTGCTCGAAGAATTTTTCCATAAGGGTCTCATCGTTTTCAGCAGCGGCTTCAACTAATTTTTGGTTTAATTCCCGGGCTTTTTCCATTTCGCTTTCGGGAATTTCGGATATGGTGGGTGTACCGCCTTCGGGCGACCAGCTATACATTTTCATGAGTAGGACGTCGATCATGGCATTGAACGACGGACCGCAACTAAGCGGATATTGCACTTGTACAATTCGGTTACCGAATGTTTCGTGCATTTGGTTGATTACATTGTCGTAATCTGCCTTTTCACCATCAAGTTGGTTCATGGCAAAAAGAATAGGTTTGTTCAGATTTTCAGCAGTACGGAAGATGTTTTGAGTTCCTACTTCGACACCATATTGAGAGTCGATGACAATTACTCCCGTGTCTGTTACGTTGAGGGCTGTTATAGCACTTCCTACAAAGTCGTCTGCTCCCGGACAGTCTATAACATTGAGCTTTTTACCTAAAAATTCGGCATAAAAAACTGTGGAAAAGACGGAATATCCATACTCTTTTTCCACAGGAAAATAGTCCGAGACGGTGTTTTTCCCTTCGACGGTTCCGCGACGTTTTATTACACCACACTCGTAGAGCATAGCTTCTGCGAGGGTGGTCTTGCCTGAACCTTTGCTGCCCAATAGAGCAATGTTTTTGATTTCGTGAGATTGATAGACTTTCATGATATTAAAGTTTTAATAAAACAAAAACACTTGGTTACGTTTTAACAAAGCGTTCGCAAATTATGAATTATATTTTTAAAAAGCAATGGTAAGAACTATGTTACAAAACATTGTTTATGAATCGAAGTTTTGTATTTTTGTCGAGTAATGGCTGGGCTTTATATTCATATACCGTTTTGTGCGAGCCGCTGTGTTTATTGCGACTTCTTTTCCTCGACCGATTTTTCGTTCAAGCGTGGCTATATAGATGCCGTTTGTCGGGAACTTGAATTGAGGAAACATGAGCTAAGGGACGAACCTGTTTTTACGGTGTATCTTGGAGGGGGGACTCCGTCCAGTTTATCGCCGTCGGAACGAGGTCGTTTGTTTCGAGCTCTTTCCACAGTTGTCAATTGGTCGGTTTGTAAGGAGGTTACTCTTGAAGTGAATCCCGATGATGTGACACCTCTTTTTATAAGTCAATTAAAGGATACTCCGGTTAACCGGCTAAGTATGGGAATACAGAGTTTCGACGATTCGGATCTTGTTTTTCTACGTCGGCGTCATACGGCTCATGCGGCGATGGAGGCAGTCGATAATTGCCTTTGTGCCGGATATGAAAATATCAGTATAGACCTCATATATGGTTTGCCGGGACAGACCGTAGAACGTTGGACGAACAATTTGAGACAAGCCGTAACCTTGAATGTTCCGCATATTTCAGCATATAATTTAATTTATGAGGAAGGTACGGCGTTGTGGAGAATGAGGGAAAAAGGACTGGTGAAAGAGTGTGAGGAAGAAGAATCCTTACAGATGTTCGAGACACTTATCGATGTGTTGGGTTTTTCTGGATATGAGCATTACGAGATTTCCAATTTCGCCCGCTCTGGGCGTTATGCACTTCATAATACATCTTATTGGAAAGGTGTACCGTATCTGGGTTTAGGTGCGGCGGCTCATAGCTACGATGGGAAGAGCAGGCGTATCAATCCTTCCTCATTGTCGGAATATATGGAGGCTTTGCAAACGGGACATGTTGCATATATGGAAGAGAAAGAGACGGTCGATAGTTTATATAATGAATGTATACTCACATCGCTTCGCACCTGTTGGGGATTGGATCTGAAAAAACTCGAAGACGACTTTGGGGCTGAGCGCATGCGATATTGCTTGGAACAAGCTCTGCCTCATATCCGTGCAGGGCGACTCGTAGTGACCGATGATATTATGCGCATAACTCGTAAGGGCCTTTTTACTTCCGATGATGTTATGAGCGATTTATTTTGGGTGGATTGAATCTCGAAGATTTTTCAATCTAGCCATTTATCCTTGAATTTGTGGACTCGTTTTTCTGTCCCCCCCAAAGTGTATCGCAAGATGGAATAGGGGGATTATAGTTTCAATTTATAACCTAAGGAGATAAACGTATTGAGTTGTTGGGGTGTCTTACTCATGAGATGTTCTTCTCGAACTTTGCATTCGATGGAATTTTTTTTGTCTATTCGATATTCTACCCCTGTATCATACCATATTCTATCCAATTCACCTGACTGTTTACCATTCAGAAAAAGAAATATATCGGTGTGGATAAACGGAGTCCATCGGCTGTCGGGTATGGTGTAACTGAGAAGTATTTTGTTTCGCCATTTGTTCGATGGTTTGGCCGTCCCTATGGTATAGGTGGACTCAAATCGGGAATTCAGCGATAGGGAGAATCGGTGTGCAGGATAGGAAAAAGTGACCCCTAGTTGATAACGATGACGATTCTTATAAATATTCGGAGCCGTCTGTTGATTCATATAGTAGTACAGCGCATTTAATTTGAGGTATTTCGGGACGGCAGTATAGGAGACGACCGCAATGGGCATGTATCGTTCGTAATATTTACCAAGTGTCCATACGTTTTGCTGTATTTGCAGATTTATCCGATTTATTTGTTTGGATACTGTGAAATTCCACAACGTGCCTATTTCACTGCTGTATTCTTTTGCGTTTGTCGGGAAAGTAAAAAGGGAAAGTGTGATAATGAAGACGGATAGAATTTTGTAATGAAAACGATTCATACTTATTCGTGGTGATAGGGTTCGTTATTGAGAATAGTCATAGCCCGATAGAGCTGTTCGGTGAAGATGAGGCGAATCATCTGGTGAGAAAAGGTCATCTTTGAAAGAGAAATTTTTTCTTGTGCTGCATTGTATATGCGTTGGGAAAAACCATAAGGGCCGCCAATGACAAATATCAAGCGTTTGGCAACGTTTGACATTTTCTTTTCCAAATAGGTGGCGAACTGCGTGGAGGTAAACTCCTTTCCATGTTCATCGAGCAGGACAATGTAATCGCCGGGCAGGAAACTTTTCAAGATGAAATCGGCTTCTCGCTCTTTTTGTTGGTCGGTACTCAGGCTTTTGGTGTTGCGGAGTTCGGGAATGACTGCAATTTCGAACGGCACATAGTGAGCCAATCGTTTGCTGTATTCTTCGATTCCTTGTATAAAATGAGATTCGACTGTTCTCCCGACAACCAATAGCACTATCTTCATGAAGAATTTAAATTTGTTGCAAAATTAATATAAACAAAGAGTAAAATCAAACTTGTTCGAACGTTTGCATCGTGTTGTTTTTATAATGTGGAAATTGGTTATCCTCGGTATAATCAAATTTATTTGTACCTTCTCCCGGATTGTGCTATTTTTGCATAAGAATAAAAAACTATTGGTGTATGAAAACGAAAGAGCAGTTGATAGATGAATTGATAGATTTGGCTTTTGCCGAAGATATAGGAGATGGTGACCACACTACTTTGTGTTGTATCCCGGATACGGCGATGGGTAAGTCGAGGTTGTTGATCAAAGAGCCGGGTATCTTGGCCGGAGTAGAGATTGCCCGAAAAATATTCCACCGTTTCGATCCCGATTTGAAAATGACGGTCTATATTGAGGACGGGACTGCGGTAAAACCCGGCGATGTGGCTTTTGTGGTCGAAGGACGCATACAATCATTATTGCAAACCGAGCGTCTTATGCTCAATGTGATGCAGCGTATGAGCGGTATCGCTACGATGACTCACCGATATGTGAAAAATCTCGAAGGATTGCATACTCGCATTCTCGATACCCGCAAGACAACTCCGGGCATGCGTATGCTCGAAAAAGAGGCCGTGAAGATAGGTGGTGGAATGAACCATCGTATCGGATTGTTCGATATGATTTTGCTGAAAGATAATCATGTGGATTTTGCCGGTGGTATAGAGAACGCTATCTCTCGTTGTCATGATTATTTAAAGGCCAAAGGCAAGGATTTGAAAATTGAGATAGAGGTGCGTAATTTGGACGAATTGAAAGAGGTTATGCGTGTGGGCGGTGTGGATCGTATTATGCTCGATAATTTCTCGCCTGAATTGACAAAAGAGGCTGTGAAAATTGTGGGTGGGAAATATGAAATCGAGTCTTCGGGAGGTATTACTTTCGATACGATTCGAGATTACGCCGAGAGTGGTGTCGATTTTGTCTCGGTGGGTGCTCTCACTCATTCGGTAAAAGGTCTTGATATGAGCTTTAAGGCTTGTTGAATCATTAGTTTGCTACATAAAATAAACGAGGCCATTTCTTTATAGATGGCCTCGTTTATTTTTATTTCGAAGAATCGAAAAGACGGTTATTAATTATTAAGGACTAAACGAAATACCATATCTCCGGGCTGTTGCTCGATAAAATCGCTGTATTGCACATAAAAAGCTACGCTTCCCGGCATGTAATCGTAGGTGTAAGTTTCGGTCCAAAGCATTGCATTATCCCCGTTTGCTTCGCCTTTATGTATCGTATAAGGTAGAGGGGTGATGACTTCGTTGTCTGCCCCCGGAGATTGTACTAAGTACCCCAAGACATATCCGTCGATATACAAATCGTCTGTAATATCTTTGTTTTGGAACTCATACATGTAATACGTATTTAATCCGTCGGGCGATGTCACAAGTTGCCAGTCTTGCGATTTTACTGTGTAGGTGTAGTACTTCCAAAACATTCCTTCGCCCGGAACTCCCTGAGGACCTTGTGGTCCCATAGGACCCTCGCAGGAAAATAAAGTCAAACTCAATATAACCAAGAATAAAAACTTTTTCATAATTCTATTTAATTAATGGTTTCATGACAAACATAGCGAAAGGTGAGTGCAGGGGCAAACGGAAATCATATTTCCGAATTGGCTCTGCTGAACCGTATCCTATATTCTACAAATATAGATAAAGTATTTCAAATATAACAAGAAGCCTCAAAAAACGGTTCTGATTTCAGATATTTTTATTTTTTATGATAGTTGAATGGATCAATGATATTTTATGTGAAAAATATGGAGCGTAGCTATTTGAAGTATCTTTATGTTATAAAATGCTTATGCTCCTGTTTTAGCTCCTGAATAATTTTTACCTTTGTACCGTAATTGTGAAATTAGAGATTATGGCAGAGCGTAATTCGCCGTTGATACTTGGAACCGAGCCGATTGGCAAGTTGTTGATTCAGTATTCTGTACCGGCTATTATAGCGATGACTGTTACATCGCTATATAATATTATAGATAGTATATTTATAGGTCATGGGGTGGGTGCATTGGCTATCGCAGGTTTGGCAATTACTTTCCCGTTGATGAATTTGGTGGTCGCTTTTTGTACATTGGTAGGTATAGGTGGTGCTACTATCAGTTCTATTTTTTTAGGTCAGAAAGATAAAGTGAGAGCAACGGAGGTCGTACATAATGTTTTGATTATGTGTATAATCAATGCTGTTTGCTTTGGCGGTTTGACTTTTTTATTTCTTGATTCCATATTATTGTTTTTCGGGGCAAGCCACGATACATTGCCTTATGCCCGTGATTTCATGCAAGTGATTTTACTGGGGACTCCTATAACTTATGTGTTTATAGGGCTGAATAACGTAATGAGGGCTACGGGGTATCCTCGTAAGGCAATGTTTTCGTCATTGTTGACTGTGGGGTGTAATATTATTTTGGCTCCGATATTTATATTTTCATTCGATTGGGGAATACGGGGTGCAGCGTTGGCAACAGTCGTGTCTCAGACTGTCGCTATGGTGTGGGTGCTCGTTCATTTTGCGAACAAAAAAAACTTTATTCATTTTGACAGTCGGTACTCCCGGTTGAAGGTGCGGGTAGTCGCTAAAATATTTTCCATAGGCATGTCTCCTTTTTTGATGAATGTTTGTGCCTGTGTGGTGGTGATTTTTATTAATAATGCGTTGCAACATACTGGTGGAGATTTGGCTATCGGTGCTTATGGTATTGTGAACCGTACTTTGATGTTGTTCGTTATGATTGTTATGGGAATCACACAGGGAATGCAGCCTATCGTGGGGTATAACTATGGAGCCAAGCAATATGAACGTGTTCGCAAAACATTGCGATATGGGATTACGGCGGGTGTGGTCGTTACTACGGAGGGCTTTGTATTGAGCGAATTATTTCCCCATGCTATCGTGGCGATGTTTACAACCAGCGAGGAGTTGGTCGATTTGTCTGTGACTGGTCTTCGTATCAGTTGCGCCATGTTCCCGTTTGTCGGTTGTCAGATTGTAATTTCCAATTTTTTTCAGTCGATAGGTAGGGCTCCGGTATCTATATTTTTATCCTTATCGAGACAACTGTTGTTTTTATTGCCGTTGTTGTTGATTTTACCGACTTACTGGTCTACGAACGGAGTTTGGTTGAGTATGCCTATCTCTGATTTTATCGCATTCGTGATAGCGGTTATGGCCTTGTGGATACATCAACGGAAAATCAGACAAAAATTTCAAACTGTTCAATCTTAAAAAAATAAAGCTATGAAAAAAAGATTAACTATCGCGCTAGTGGCGCATGATAATCGTAAAGCCGATATGGTAGAGTGGGTGAAACATAATGCCGAGTTGTTGTCTCATCACCATTTGGTTTGTACAGGTACTACCGGCCGATTGATTAAGGAGGCATTCGACGAATTGAATATTCCGGCCGATGTGACTTGTATGAATTCGGGTCCGTTGGGGGGTGATGCCGAAATTGCCGCATTGGTAGTTCGTCATCAAGTCGATTTGGCTATCTTTTTGATCGATGATTTGAATCCTCAACCACACGAGGCCGATATACAGATGTTGCTTCGTCAGTGTAGAGTACACAATGTACCTATCGCTTGCAACCGATACAGTGCCGATTTGATGATTACCAGTACTTTGTGGGACGATGATTCTTATAAACCCACAGAACCGAAATACGCTTATTTTCAAAGGTGAGGTTTGAGCATGTGATATAACAAAAGGCGATAGACCGTATCTCTATCGCCTTTTGTATATAACTACCCTTCGATTTCACTTAGTTCGAGCCATCGTAATGTCTTTTCATCGAGGCTTTCGTTGATTTCCGGCAATCTTTTAGATTGCAGCGTGAGTTCCTCTATGCTTAGGGTTCCGCTGCAAAGGTTCGTTTCGATTGTTTTTTTCTCTTCTTCCAGCGCAGCGATTTCCATTTCTAATTGTTCCAGCTCTTTTTTCTCTTTAAAAGAAAGGCGTCGTCGGGTATTGTCAGATGTATTTCTTTTTTCGGCAGTAGTCTTTTTATTGTCTTGCTTTGCTTTTTCGGCCTGTTCGCTTTTAGCCTTTTGTTCCTGTGTTTCTTTCCATTCACGATAATCGGTATAGTTACCGGGAAAGTCTTTTAGTTCTCCGTTTCCTTTGAACACAAGTAGGTGGTCTACTACTTTATCCATGAAATATCGGTCGTGGGAGATGACAATGAGACACCCTTTGAAGTTGCGGAGATAATCTTCAAGGACGTTAAGGGTAACAATATCCAAGTCGTTGGTCGGTTCGTCCAGTACCAAAAAATTGGGATTACTGATGAGTATCGTACATAAATATAGGCGTCGGCGTTCTCCTCCACTCAATTTATATATATAGCTGTGTTGTGTCTCGGGGGTAAAGAGAAAATGCTGCAAGAATTGAGATGCGGACAACTTACGTCCGTCGCCAAGTGAAATTTCTTCTGCTATATCTCTTACGGCATCGATGACCTTCATCTGTTCATTAAAATGTAACCCATCTTGGCTATAATAGCCGAACTTTACCGTTTCTCCTATATCGAATCGTCCTCGATCGGGTTGAATTTCACCGACGAGCATTTTGATGAAGGTCGATTTTCCGGTTCCGTTGTTACCTACGATACCCATTTTTTCATAGCGGGCAAAAGTATAATCGAAGTTTTCGATTATTTTCAGGTCTCCGAATTTTTTACAGATACCTTTTGCCTCGAATATCTTTGAACCGATGTATGACGATTTTACTTCGAGCCGTACTTGCCCGTCTGATTTTTCCTGGCGGGCTTTCGCTTGTAATTCATGAAAAGCATCCACACGGTATTTTGCTTTTGTGCCCCGAGCTTGTGGCTGTCGCCTTATCCAGTCCAACTCGGTACGCATTAAATTACGGGTCCTGTCGATTTCGGCATTATGTATTTCTATGCGCTCTTCCCGTTTTTTAAGATAGTAGCTGTAATTACCGTTATAGTTGTATAGTGTATGATTGTCGATTTCGACAATTTGATTGCATACTCGATCGAGAAAATAGCGATCGTGTGTGACCATCAATAGGGTTATGTTGGTGCGGCGTAAAAATTCTTCCAACCATTCGGTCATATCGATGTCCAGATGATTCGTCGGTTCATCGAGAATGAGCAGGTCGGGTTCGGTAATTAAGACATTGGCTAACGCCAGTCGTTTCAGTTGTCCGCCGGACAATTCTTTTACAGGTTGATCGAAATTGTTGATTTTGAGCTGCGAAAGAATTTGTTTGGCTCTTTGCTCGTAATCCCATGCTTTGTAGTGGTCCATGCGGTCGAGCAGTTCTTGCAGGCCGATAGGATCATCGGTTTGTAGGGCCTGTTCATATTCGGCTATTAAACGAACAGTGTCGTTGTCGGACTGGAAACAGGCTTGTATAACCGTGAGTTCTGGCGGATAGGAGGGGGATTGTTCCAAGTATCCTACCCGTAAACTATTCCGGAATACAATGTTTCCACTGTCATAATTTTCTTTTCCCGCCAGAATATTCAGTAAAGTCGTTTTCCCCGCTCCATTTTTGGCAATTAATCCTATTCGGTCTCCTTCACCGATACCTAACGATATATTTTCGAAAAGAATTCGGTCTCCGAACGACTTTGTGAGATTTTCTATTTGTAAGTAGCTGATCATTACTTTGTATTAAATACCAGTCAAATTTACGATAAATGTTGTGATTGGACAAATGGGAAAGAGCAGTCTTCATGAAAGTTTTAACGATTTAGGGCGTAATAGAAAAATTGCGCGAGTGTTTTGCATTGTTAATTTATTCTTTTTTTCGAATTCTATGGCTTGTATCGGGTTAAAAATCTTTTTTGTCAAAAAAATAACCCTAAAAAGTTTGAGTTTAAGAATAAAGTTTTACCTTTGCAAAGTTTGATTGTGCTCAATGATACAAAAGTCTTGAGTTTTACCAATCTTGTTATCCTATCTATCTACCTGAAACACAACACACAAACGCCGACATTATCCGTTATTGCAAGACTGTTAAGCATTTGGTCGGAAGTGCAGAGTCTTGCGGGAAAAATCCATTTTTTAGATAATAGATTTGAATGAAAATTCCCACGCCATGTTGGAAGTGTTCAGAGGCTTCATAGCTTTTCTGTAAGATTTTTTTTGTATGAAAAGTCGATTATATTTGTCTATATGTAAAATATACTTTACATTTGTGCCATAGCTATTTCTTTTATCGATTACTTAAAATAATTGTTATTATGGAAAAAATCTTTTTATTGCCTAATGGCTTTAAGAAAGTCGGCTGGATTATTCTGGTTCCAACATTTGTGCTGGGAGTATTGATGACGATAGACGGTTATAATGGTTTTCCATCTTTCTTGCTACCCGAATGGATTCCTTTGGCTATGAAAAGAGTACTGACTTCGGATTGGGTTGGAAAAATATTGAATAATGTCGCCATTATAGGCATTTGCTTGGGTTGTTTATTTGTGGCATGTTCACGTGAGAGAGTCGAAGATGAATTAATCGGGCGGATAAGATTGAACTCGTTGTTGATAGCCTTGTATATCAATTCGTCTGTTTTGATTATTTTATCTCTTTTTTGTTACGAGCTTCTGTTTTTGAATGTCTTGGTCTTTAATATGTTTACGAATATTATTATTTTCTTGATTGTCTTTGAAATGAAATTGTGGAAACTTAAAAAGTCGTTGAGAGATGAAGAATAGAATACGAGTGGAACGTGCCGAACTTCGTATAACCCAGCAGCATTTGGCCGATGTAGTAGGGGTGAGCCGACAAACCATCAATGCAATCGAGACTGGTAAATTTGTGCCTTCTACGGTGTTAGCGTTGAAAATAGCCCAAGTATTCAATAAATCGGTAGAGCAAGTTTTTCAACTGGAACCAAGTGACTGAAATGGAATGTTCTGTGAAGAACAGGGATTTGGATAAACGAGAAAAGCCTGTCGCATGCGACAGGCCTTTTATTATATTATAGAGGATCGTATCCCGCTTCTCGGGCTAATGATTTGTCTTCGTTTACTCCCGATCCCAGCGTTGTGAGCATGTCGCCCATCAATAGTCCGTTTACTCCGGCCGATAGTGCTTGCTTTTGTGTTTCTCTGGATAATCTCGCCCGCCCTCCGGCAAACCGAATGAACGTCCGTGGCAGTATGAATCTGAAAATTGCGATTGTAACTAAAATCTCCTCGTCGCTGATGGGGGGCATGTGTTCCAAAGGTGTTCCCGGTATGGGATTCAATATATTCATGGGAACCGAACAGACCCCTAATTCTTTTAGTTCAAAAGCTAATTCGATACGTTGTTTCATATTTTCTCCCATACCGATGATTCCACCGGAACAGATTTCCATTCCTAACTCTTGGGCTGTCCGAATCGTTTCTTTTTTTTGTTCAATGGTATGTGTGGTACATAGCTCGGAAAAATAGGACGAGGCTGTTTCTAGGTTGCAGTGGTAGCGTTTTACTCCGGCGGCTTTCAGCTTTTCTAATTCTTCTCGTTTCAATAGTCCCATAGAGGCGCAAAGGTGTAAGTGGGTTTCTTCTCCCATTTTTCGATAAATATCGCAGAAATAGTCTATTTCCGAGGCTTTTATCCTTCTCCCGCTGGTGACCAAAGACAATCTTTTTATTCCTTGTTGTTCGTTCAAACGGGCAATGGATATAGCTTCATGTATAGGTATGGCGTCGTATGTTTCTATTTGGGTGTGATGATGGGCCGATTGGGCGCACCATTTGCAGTTTTCGGGACAATGACCAGAACGGGCATTGATGATCGAGCAAGTATCAAGCGTTTTATTACAGAATTTTTTACGGATTTCGTCGGCAGCAGTATATAGGTCCGAACGAATGGCTTTTTGTGCTAATTCTAATGCTTCGTCGGGGGTAATTTCTCCGCCGGCAAATATACGCTCTTTAATTTTTTGCAACATGATTCCTTTTTTGTGAATGGGCTATTATTTATAGGATACAAATGTAAATTTTTTTAGGAACAATACAGGCCGAGACTTCTATAAAATTATGGAGAAAAGATTTATTGTGAAATATGTTTTTTTTAATTGTTTCGTTTCTAAGTAGATAGAAAATTTTGTGCATTTTTTTGTGGAATGCTATTGTTATCTAAGAAAAAATATCTACTTTTGTGCCCGGGTAAGTCCTATACGGCCAGCTCCCTGTGAATCCCCCAGGGTTTGACCGCAGCAAGGGTAGCCGGTTGTAGCGGCGCGATGTAGATAGCTTACCCACCTGCCGATATAGCTCAGTTGGCCAGAGCACGTGATTTGTAATCTCGGGGTCGTGGGTTCGAATCCCTCTATCGGCTCAAAGGACACTCTAAAAAGAGTGTCCTTTTATTTTTGTTTCAGTCATTCTTCTTTTGGAATATCCAAGAACTTTAATTATTTATATGTGTTTAAATTACAACTATTGTTGTTAAATGTCTTGGTTATGAAAAGATTCGCATTTTATCTCCTTCCTATACTATTATGTTTTGCAGTGGGATTGTCGGCCAGTTATTTTCAGTCTGATTCTATTTCTGAGTGGTATCCATTGCTGAATAAACCGGTTCTTACTCCGCCCAATGGAGCTTTTCCTATTGCATGGAGTATCATTTATATTTGTATGGGACTTTCATTGGGGCACTTGATAGAAAGGGGGGGGCGGATAAAACCTTGTCGGTGTTATGGGGGATACAGTTAGTCGTTAATTTCTTATGGAGCTTATTATTTTTCGCATTTAGAAATCCGTTTTTGGGATTGATAGATATTTTATTACTCGATATTTTAGTGTGGATTTATATATCAAGGGCATATCGAAAAGAGAAAGCGGCGGCACTGTTATTTGTGCCATATTTCTTGTGGCTTCTTTTGGCTACATATCTTAACGGATATGTATATTTGTACAATTAAAAAATTCTTCTTATGGAAATAATACATGATTTTTCGAGAAAACAGTTTCAGACTGTCGCTGACGGGAAAACTGCATACGTGTCGTATGATCTTGTCGATGGTTGCTTGAATATAGAACATACGATTGTCCCCCGGGAAATTGAAGGGCGGGGTATCGCTGCCGCTTTGGTGAAGGCTGCTTATGACTATGCGCTTGACCATGACTTACTTCCGGCTGCGACATGCCGGTATGCGACAGTCTGGTTGGATCGGAATCCTCAATACAAAGATAAGGTTTCGTCTATGAAATAGTTTAGCGGTCTTTTCAGCAAAAACCGATTCTATTTCTAAGAGTCTGTCTTTCATCTATTTCAAAGCAAGCTACATCGGCATGTGTGATTCTGTTTCGTGAAAATTTTATGCCCGCCTCACCGAGTCGGAGATAGGCGTTTTGCATAATGGTTCGCGATATGATTTTCATGGTTCGGGCGTTTGCATAACAAGAATATTGGTCGGAACAAAGGTATTCTATGTAATGCTGCATGATACTTTCTGCTTTTTGTTCAAAAGAGAAATCTTTGTCCGATAGCATTTGTTTCAGGATTTCGAATAACTCTTCCGAGGTATAGTCTTCGAAAATTAAAGTGTGGTCGACTTCGTGAGCGCCGTTACCAATTAACTGTTCTACCAAATCTTGCCGGGGAGCCCGGTTCTCGGCAATGATGAGAGCATGGGCTCCGGGCAGGGCAGAGGTGTATCCTGCCAACTTGATTCGTAGTTGTTCGCTATCGAATGTGTTGTATGCATTTTTGAATTTCGGAGAGTCGCCATCGATGAATAAAAGTCCCTGTCGTGACTTTTTCATGGCATCTTGTAGAACTTCGTCCACTTTATAGTCGGGGACATTGTAGAGCTGTTCTCCTTTTATTTCTATAAATTGTCCGTTACCGAGTATGTTCATGGCTTTCAGTAAGTCGGACATAATTTCAGCGACTGTGCTTTTCCCGGTTCCTGTATTTCCTGCGAAGCTCCATTTCAAAGGGATTTCCCCAAAGAAATTTTTTCCGTTCTCGTGTAATAACCGGGCGATCTTTACAAAGTTATGGATTGCGGCTTTTACATTGGATAATCCGATCATTCTGTCGAGTCGGGCTAAGCATTCATCTATGGTTCGTTCATCGAATTTCTCCGAAGATATGATTATTTTTTCATCGGTATTATCGGGTATATCTTCTTGTTCGATGGTGACGAGCGACCGTTTGTCGGGATTCCCCGAATCGTATATTCCGCTTTGAGCCAAACGAGTGGCCATGGCCGGAAGTATTTTCGAAGAGATAAGTCTGTTGACATAGCGGGCGTTCCCGAAATGGCGGTCTCTGTTTCGATGGTCTTTTTTTATCAGTTCTAATAGCGTTTGACGAGCAGAGTCAGTTATTTCGTACCCTTCGCGTTGTATGGTGAGGTCGGCTATCTCCAATAATTCTTCGGGTGAATAATCTTCGAAGTGAAATGTAAAAGGAAATCGGGATTGCAAGCCGGGGTTCGATTCCAAAAGCAGTTTCATTTCTGCCGGATATCCGGCGAGAATAACGATTGTCCCGAAGTTGTCGTCCGACAGTTTCGGTAATAATGTTTCTATGACTCTGTTTCCGAAGTCGCGTTTGTCTCCATCTTTGTCATTGGTAAACAGACTGTAAGCCTCGTCTATGAAAAGGACCCCTCCTTTGGCGGCTTCGATGGCAGCTTCGGTTTTTTGTTCGGTCTCTCCCAACCATTTGCCCACCAATTTGCTCCGGTCGGTACGTATGACGTGACCTTTTTCGAGTAACCCCATTTTGTGGAAAATCTCACCGATAAAATCGGCAACGGTTGTTTTCCCTGTTCCCGGGTTTCCGGTAAAGACCATGTGAAGGGGTGGTATCGAGGCTTTTAACCCGGCTCTTTTGCGTGCGGCCAATAGTTTTACATAGTTGAGATGTTCGGCAATGCTCCGTTTCAGATTGTTTAGCCCGATCATCTCTTGTAAAGAGTCCATGGCGTCTTTTTCTTTTGTCGGGTCTATCTCTTTTTTTTCTCCGATCGGGGGACGTGTCTGTATGTTGAATAGATTATATTCTCCTTCTTCTTCGTTTCCAATGCGAAACGGGGCATTCAATACTTTTTCTCCTAAGAAATAGATCTCGACGGCATATTCTCCGTTTTCATAATCCGAGAAGTCGACGGGTTCTTGGAATGTCCATAGCCGGTTTCTTTCTTCGTCGTCTTGTGAAATGAAAGTTCCGACCGTTTCGTATTTGGTTAATCCGGTTTGAGTACGGATTTTTATTTCATATTCATACGATTTGTCCGTGTCTTTTAGTTTGCTTATCCCGCAGAATCCGATATAATAGTTGCTATGTATACTAGGGTTTATACTTGTGTAGGAGATGATAGGACGGTCTGGGTCGGGAGCGATGCTTTCGTTTTTGAACAATAGATAGTTGTTTACCTCGAAACATTCGTCGTATTTTTGGGGCAAAGATATAAAAGTCGCACTTTTGGTTGTATATTCTTCTTTGTCGGAGAGTCGGGATAGGCAGTAAATCCATGAGCCTTCTCTGTTTTCTCTTTCAGGAAGAGCGAAATATGTCGATGGACTGGCGTAGTTTTCGGTGTCGATCGGCATGGAAATTTGAGTTTCTATGTAGGAGCTTCCATCGGGGGCAATTAGTTCTGCTAAAAAAGTTTCGTCCCAAGCATCTATTGTAGCAGATTCATTTTGTCCTATGCATTCTGTCGAAATGAATAGATATTCTCCTTCATCAACACTGAATTGTGTGCGTAGTGAATCTCTGGGTATTTGTTCTTTTGTGTCGCATATGGAGAAAAAAGTATTTTTAAAGATGATATGATGGCTGGTATTAGACGGGGAATTATCGCTTTCTTCTTCATCTTCCGTCTCCTCTTCTGATAATTGACTTTGAATAAACTCGTCGAGTAAACGATCAAATTCGTCATCCGGTAAATCATTTTCGTTTTCGGCTTGCAATTCACTATTGGATAATGAATCCAATACAGATTCGGTTTCGTCGATATTATCTTTGATAGATTGTAGCAGCTCTTCGAGGCGTGCTATTTTTTTGTCCTTTTCGTCCATAGATCGGGTGTTTTCCGGTATGAGTTTGTGGGGCGAAGATAGTTATTTGTCATTAAAGAGGCAAATCGGTAGTTATCGAATGAATTCTATCAGTTTGTATTTTGCATCCCATGTAATTAAAAACGGGATAAATTTTCAAATTTTATCCCGTTTTTAATGTGCGTGCTTGGCTATGAAAATTTTTAGAAAATTTCTGTAACAATACGAATGTCGCTTCGGTCGGTAAATTGTAAAGTGAACCAGATCTGCCCGGCATCGTTTACTTTTTCTATGGAAACCGTGCAAGCCTCGTATTGTATGGGTGTATTATCATTGTCACGGGTAGCCATGATTCCGTTGTTTAAAATCCCTTTTTGGGAAAAATCGCCTTGTGCAGAAAATCGTAAAAGTTTCCCTGTTTCGACATAAGTAAATCCATAGGAGCGTGTCGATTTGTCTGTCGGAGAGCCAGTTATATCCATGCCGGGCTCGCAGCTCACTTGGAGTCCTGCCGTTTCTTCCGTTTTGACGGTCGAGCCGGATATCCATGATTCTATTCGGGGCGTGGAGTCGATAGTAAAACCCATTTGATAAGAGTTTGCCGAAATGGTAAACGAGTAGTTGTGGCTTTCTCCTGAGTCGAGGATAACGGTTAGAGTCGCTTTCCCTTCTTTAATAGCTGTCACTGTGAGTATTTTTCCCGACAATTCATAAGAAATCGCGGAGTTATTGGTCGTTATGGTATAACTTGTCGAGTTGGGTAGCTTGATAGATACCGACTCGTCTACCCGTAAAATAAAGTCGGTTGGTTGACTCTCGTTCTTATCGTCTTTACAGGCCGAAAAGAAAAGGAGGGCTGTTGCGATTGTTAGGATATAACGGATATATTTAGCTGCATTCATGATTGATAGTAATTTTTATTCTATGATTTGTACACGCATTTTTCCTGTTCCGTAAGTAGTCGTGAATTGTATTGTGTGAAGCCCTGCGGACAATTCGGAAGGAGTGAGGTGTGTGGCCGGTTTTCCGTCCACAGTCCATTGTGTATCCAAGTTCATGTTTAGCATCAGGCGCACTGGTTCGTCGCTTTTCTTGTAGGTCGATTTTATGTCGATGATTCTCAAATAGGAGGCATCGGACAAGAGTACAGTTCCAGAAATAATTATGTCTATGGGGGCAGATAATTCGTCGCTCGATAATCGGAGTGTCACATTGCGAGTCCCGATCGACCGGGGAGAAAAGGTTATGGCGAGGTTGATTCCGGTCGTGTTTAATTCATGAGCCGGCAGATTGGACATTCCCAAAGAAAAATCTCCCGAATCGTTATTCAATAGTTTGGCTGTAATATCTGTTGTCAGATTTTTCCCTTTGATGTATATCTCTTTATCTTTCGATGTTTCGGTTCCGATGTATCCGAATTCGATTTTGTCGTTCGATATGCTGATACTTGGGGCGGAGGTGGATTGTCCCGAAAAACTGAATTCATAATTTGTCGAGTCGCCCCAGATATACTCTACCATATTGGGATAGTCTATGAAAGGATTTCTGTTTCCTTGAAAACTGTATACGGCGTTGTTGCGGTCTATTTCTTTTTGACTGACAGGGTCTTGTCGATGCCATTTCAGTAATAGGGACTGTCCATAGGCATTCAGTGTGGGGTAACTGTTTTGAGCGAACATGGATAGGGCAGAAGACTTCCATGAATAGTCTTGATAGCAGGTCACGAAGTATAAATACATGCGGGCGAAGTCGCCTTTGTATTCGTCTGCGGGCTCGAACAGGTTGGTCGCTCTACCGTTGGCTTGTCCGGTTCCCACTTTGGTAACACCATTGTCGAACAAAGGAGAATCGACCTCTCCCAATGGATAATTGCTTTTAGCCGTGTTGGCAGCGGCATCGGAAGGTGTCAGGTGGTGTAAATCGTAGGAACCGTCGTATTTAAATCGGGTAAGAGGAGTGGCTGTTTCATCGTAAGCATCTCCCCACCAACTTTTGGGTACGCTGTGCTCGATGTTCATGCCGTTCGTTGCTCCGCTCGAAAAACTATAAGAATTGTTGGAATACATATCCCATACTTTTTTGTTGGGACGGACATCGCTTTTTTTAAAGACTGTCCATGTACATGCTATTTGGTTGTAATCGCGAGACCCATAGGGAAGCCGGGTATGGTTTTTCAGGAGATTATGTAGCTCTGTTTTTAGTTCAGCGCCGTTTTTCCCTTCCAGAGAGTTGGGATAATAGTCTCGGGGCATATCGGCCAGCAAAGAGAAAATAGAACCGCATATAGCGGTGAAAATCATTACATATCGTTTATTCATGCTGCTTTAATAAAAAGGGGTTCAAAGGTAATCAGAAACAATGGAACAGCCAAGCCTTTTATTTGTTTTAGGTTTTCTTATTGTTTGGCACTCTTTCTTTTCGATATATATTGTCGATATTATCTCTATTTTTGGCTTTTTCCCACATAAATATTGCCGCAAAAGTGATACCTTTGTAGCCTATATGTACATTGGAAAACGATATTTTAATGGAGAAGAATAATACACAAAAGGGAATCGTTCAATTCGCTATGGAGGCGGGAGCCTATATGGGGCTCTATTTCGTGGTGAAATTTATATTTGCTGTGTTGAGTTTGAATTATCCTTTTTGTAATGTCGTTTCTACTATAATGTTGCTATTTGTCCCGTTGGTAGTTTTCTTCATGATGCGTAAGTTCAGTAATCAAAATGAAGGAGGCAGTTACTTCTCTCAATTGTGGATGATGGGTATTTTGCTTTTCTTTTTTGCCTCGCTTATCAGCGGTTTGGCACAGTATATTTATTATGTTTATATCAATCCAGAATATATAAAATCTCAGCTTTCGGCTGCTGTAACTTTGTTGGAATCATTAAATATGACAAGTGACCCTTCATTGTTGGAGGCTGTAAAAACCGGTTTGGAACAGGGGAATATTCCGTCTCCTATGGCAGTCGTTATTCAGCAAATGTGGGTGAATGTATTTTTCGGTTCTTTATTGTCGGCAGTAATGGCATGGCTCGTTTCTGTTTGGTTTAAGTCAAGTAAAACAAAGAAATAGGAATATGGATATTTCGGTAATAGTCCCTTTATATAATGAGGCGGAGTCACTTCCTGAATTGACTGCGTGGATCGAGCGGGTAATGGAGGAAAACAAGTTCTCGTATGAAATTTGGTTTATTAACGATGGGAGTACCGATGACTCTTGGCAAGTGATTGAGTCGTTGCGAGAAAAAAATTCTCGTGTTAAGGGTGTGAAATTCAGGCGGAACTATGGCAAATCTCCGGCGCTTTATACCGGATTTCAAAGAGCCGAAGGCGATGTCGTTATTACTATGGATGCCGATTTGCAAGACAGCCCCGATGAAATCCCCGAATTGTATCGTATGATTGCGGTCGAGGGGTATGACCTCGTTTCGGGCTGGAAGAAAAAGCGTTACGATCCGTTATCCAAGACTATCCCCACTAAATTGTTCAATGCGACAGCTCGTAAAGTGTCTGGCATAAAAAATCTGCACGATTTTAATTGCGGGCTGAAAGCATATAAAAAAGAGGTGATAAAAAATATAGAGGTTTATGGCGATATGCATCGTTATATTCCTTACTTGGCTAAGAATGCCGGATATAATAAGATTGGGGAGAAGGCTGTCCATCATCAGGCTCGTAAATACGGTAAGACAAAATTCGGATTGGATCGTTTTGTAAACGGGTATCTCGATTTAATTACGCTATGGTTTTTTTCGCGTTTCGGGGTAAAACCTATGCATTTTTTCGGGCTGTTGGGTAGTTTGATGTTCTTTTTAGGACTTATTTCTGTCATTGTTGTGGGGGCGAATAAGTTATATTGTTTATATAATGGTTTACCATATCGGCTGGTAACCGATTCTCCTTATTTCTATTTGGCGTTGACGGCTATGATTTTGGGTACACAATTGTTCCTTGCCGGTTTTTTGGGAGAACTTATTTCTCGAAATTCGAGTGAAAGAAATAATTATCAGATAGAAACCGAATTTAAGTAATTAACGTATGTCTTGAATTTATGAACGGTTTGAAAGAAAACGAATGTCCCGATTTGCTTACACTGGTGAAGGTTAGGAGTTCGGTGCGCTCTTTTAAGTCTTCGAAGGTCGAGCGGACTAAACTCGAATATATTTTGGAGGTGGCTAGACTGGCTCCGTCGGCTGTGAATTTTCAACCGTGGGCTTTTGTCGTGATTCGTGACCCGGAGAAGCTAAAAGCTTTGTACGATTGTTATCCACGTGAATGGTTCGCATCGGCTCCGATGTGTATAGTTGTTTGCGGAGACCATAGTACGTCGTGGAAGCGTTTGTCCGATAATAAGGATTTTTGTGATGTCGATATAGCGATAGCAACCGAACATTTAGTTTTAGCTGCTGCCGAACAAGGGTTAGGTTCTTGTTGGGTTTGTAATTTTGACGTGCAGCGATGTAAAAAGATTTTGAATTTGCCCGATTTATGGGAACCTATGGTTCTTTTGCCGTTGGGCTATCCTGCCGAGGGTGTGGAGACGGAGAGAAAGAGGAAACCATTTAATGATGTGGTGAGATGGGAAGACTTTTGAGTTTTATCGAAGGAGTTCTATTTTTATGTGCGTGTTGCTTAGTTTTAAGTAACTGTGGCAGTAATGGTTGTGTGGATAATCGTAGTAGTATTCCTTTGGCTCAATTTTATTCTTATGATGCACAAGAGACGGCTTTGTCTGTCGATTCCATTTCAATTTTCGGTATAGGACAGCCAACCGATTCTATGTTACTCGATTCGGCGGTTGCCGTAACACAAGTTTATCTTCCGTTGCGGTTTACACAAGACTCGACGCAATATGTCATTCATTACGAACAGCAAGGTCTTTCGTCTCCTCGTTATAACGATACGCTCACATTTGTTTATCGGTCGTATCCCTATTTCGTGTCGATCGATTGCGGGGCGATGTATAATTTTGTTATCGATACGTGTCGGTATACACGTAATATACTTGACTCTGTTTCTGTGACAGTCCCAGAGATCACGAATAAAAATGTGGAGAGTATACGGATTTTTTATACAGTTCAAACCCAGACCCCAGATGAGGAGTAAAATTTTCATATTGTTTTTAGGGGTAATCTTTGCGTCGGTTGCGCAACGACGGGTCACACCTGTCGATCCAACAGCGAAAAGAGAAATTGTACCGGTGCAAACGGATAGTGTCGTTGCGGAGCCGGAAGAGCCAGAAATAAAGGGGTATCTTTATCCTTTGTTTAATGGTCTCTCCGTAAATGTCAACATTCTTGACGGGATCGCAAATCTATTCGGACAAAGTTATGGCAATTATGAAATAGCGGCAGAATTGGATTTGCATAATCGTTTTTTCCCAGTATGGGAAATCGGGATCGGACATGCCGATAATACTCCCGAGGGATTGAACTTTACATACAGGAATAAAGCTTCTCTTTATAACCGTGTAGGAATGAACTACAATTTCGGATATAATAAAACGGCAATGAGTTTTTTCTATATCGGTATTCGGTATGGCTTTTCTTTTTTTACGTATGATATAGATAATATTTTAGTAGAGTCACCTTATTGGGGAGAATCTGAAAAACTACAAATTACCGGACAGAAATCATGGGCTCACTGGGGTGAGCTGTTGGGAGGGCTTCGGGTGCAAGTGTATAAAAATTTTTATATGGGGTGGACTGTTCGTTATCGATTGATGTTCAGCCATAAAAAGAATACTTATTCTCAACCGTGGTATATATCGGGATTTGGAACGGATAGTTCCCCGTTTGGATTTACTTATACGGTAGGTTATCGATTTTCTTTCGGGAAAAAAGAAAAGAAAATAGAGTCTCAACCAGTTGCAGAATGAAGATATGGGTATGTTGGAATCAATAGAGAAGATATTGCACGATGTTGCCGATCTATTTTCTGCCAATACGGAAGCAGGGCATAATGTGGTTTATGTAATCTTGATCGTTTTGATAGCCATTTTGTGCGATGTGCTTTGTAAGTTGCTAATAAATAGATTGCTTCTTCCAATCATTCGCCGTACAAAATTTGAATGGGACGATCATTTATATGACAAGAAGGTAGTGTCGAGGCTGGCTGCGTTGGCTCCAGCTTTTATTCTATATGCATTTTTGCCTTCGGCGTTTGATATAGAGAGTAGTTGGTATATACTTACCGATCGTATATGCAAGGTTTATATCATAGCTCTTATTCTTCGATTCTTGAATGGTGTGCTGAATGCATTTCTCGATATTTTTAATGAAAAGGAAAGTTTACGCCATTATCCCATAAAGGGCGGTGTGCAGACCATACAGGTTATCTTATTTTCAATTGGTTTTATCAGTATAATAGGAACAATTATAGATCAGTCTCCTGCTCGTTTGTTTGCCGGATTGGGTGCATCTGCTGCGATTCTCATGCTGATTTTTAGGGATACGATATTGGGGTTTGTAGCCGGAATACAGCTTTCGGCAAATAATATGTTACATAAAGGAGATTGGATAACGGCTCCGGCATATAATGCTAACGGTATCGTACAAGATGTGACTCTCAATACAGTAAAAGTTTTGAATTTTGATAATACGACGACCACTATTCCGCCATACGCTTTGGTTACAGGCTCTTTTACCAATTGGCGAAGTATGTTTGAAGGAGGGGGGCGTCGTATTTCCCGGCAGATACTTTTGGATATAAATAGTATTTCTTTTCTCCGTGAAGAGGATTTACTTCGATTTAAGGATCATTTTTTGATCGGTGAGTTCGTTGTTCAGCGGTTACACTCAATTCAACAGGCTTGTAACTCTGGAAATTCTTTTTTGGCAGAGGAACTTAGGGTTACGAATAGTATGTTGTTCAGAGTTTATTTGGAAAACTATATACGTCAAATGGGAAAATCCAATCCCGATATGCTTTATATGGTACGTTATCTGCCTATGGCGGAGCGAGGACTTCCGGTAGAACTTTACTTGTTCTCTGCGGAGAAAACATGGAAGATGTATGAGGCCGTTGTAGCAGATTTGATCGACCATACCATAGCCGTGACAGCCGAGTTTGGGTTGCGTTTGTATCAATCACCGGGAAGTTATGATATACAATGTCTTCGGGAAAGAGTAAATCAAATATAGGAAAAATGAGAAATTCTAGACGATATGTTTTTATAATTACTTGTAATGTAGAAAGTTATTTTTATTTACAGTTTGTAGGTTAATATTTATAAACGATTGTTTGTGCATATTAATTCATAGAAAAAAATTAAATGATAATTAGGGTGTATTCTTATTCCTGCTTATATTTATTCCGTAGATTAAAAGAGCTTTGGTAGATATTTTTATAGTGCTATGATTTCTAAATATATAATAAGGGCTTTGTATAAGAAATATTCAAAACCTCCGCGAAATTTTTCCGAGTTGAATATCGATGAATTTGTATCTATTTGCGGCGATTCATACGGTATTACCGTCGACGATGTGTCTATGACATTCGGCCAGATGAGTGAAGATAATCCGTTTCGTACTATTTTGTTGCGTAATATATACGGTATGGAGAAATTCGAATATCACATGGCGTTGGTTTCTTCATCATACATTCTGTTTTTTAGTCGAGAAAGTTGTGATGTAACTGTTCATTTTAAGCCGGAATCAACCTCCTGGCTGAAACGTTTTTGCTGGTGGGTTAAATTCCGGCTTTTGCATCTAAATTAATTAGTAAATAACGGGTTCTTTTTTGGTCGTTTCATTTTTCCATTTCTGGGCATATTCTTCCAATGTATGTCCGATAATTGTCCCGATTTTTCGGTAATTCATTTCATCGAGATTTGCTAACGATACTCGTATAGACCATCGAGGTCCATCGAATCCATCACCGTTCAGAACGACTACACCGGCTTCTTTGGCTAATCTAATGACAAAGTCGAGTGGTTCGTAATTTTTTTCGAGATACTCGGCAAAATCTTTTCCATATAATTGGGTTGCCCATACCATAATATCGATTTCGGAATAGTATCCGGCCCGCAAGCTATCGGGAAGTAATTTGAATCCGGTCTTTTCCCACATGGCCGTCAGTCTATTGGTTATCATCTTCTGCAATTTGTTTTTGTATCTGTCTTGCATATCGCAAAGAGAGAAGAGAGCGAAGAGTGACATTTGTATTTGTTGAGGTGTGGATAATCCTGCCGTGTGGTTAAGTGCTACCAACCTGCTGTCGGCGACCAATCGATCGATAAATAAAATCTTGTCGGGATTGAGGCTGATACTATCGTATCTGTCGTGTAGTTCTTTTCGTTGTTTTTCGGGAAGAAGCGCTATTTGAGCATCGAATACGTTGTGTCGGGCAATAGCGATAGTCGCTAATCTCCAACCGGTGGCCCCGAAATATTTTGAGAAAGAATATACACAAGCCGTGTTATAGGGCAGTTCATACATAAGAGAACGGAAATGGGGCACGAATGTACCATATACATCGTCGGTTATAATCATGAGGTTGGGATTGTTTTCCCGTACGATTTTTATTATTCTCTTGTGGGTCGCTTCATCTAAACTGTATGAGGGAGGATTGCTCGGGTTGACCAAACAGAGCAGTTTTATAGAAGGGTCTTTTAGCTTATCTAATTCATTCTCGGGATATTGCCAAGTATGATAGCCTTCTTTTGTCAGTTGTGAGGCTTGTATATTGACTACGTCGAAATTAAATTCTTTTAGTTGGGGAATTTCGATATAAGGCGTAAAGATAGGAGTCATGAGAGCTATGCGGTCACCTTGTGATAACAGTTTATTTGCTTTCAGCGAATTGAAAAGATAGCACATAGCAGCGGTTCCACCTTCTGTCGCGAAAAGATCGTAGTGGTCGGGAGGTGTTTGTCGGTCGCACATTTCTTGTATTAAATACTTTTCAACGATCAATTCTGTGTATTTGAGTATACGGTCCGGGTCGGGATATTGGTCGCCTATGATGCCATCGACCCATTCATGAATCAAATCATCGGCATTTATGCCTTCTTTCGTGAGAAACTGAACACTTTCGTTCAACAAATGTGCAGCCGGTGTTTTTTCGTGTTGTTTGAGAAAATTTTCAAACCGTTTGGCTATTTCTTCTTTTTGAGGCATTCCGGCGATACCTTCTTCGGGAAGTTCAAATGTGAGTTTTGCTTCTTCGACAGCAAAAGTACCTAAGAGGAAAAAGGCCTCCCTAGCGACTGTGTTTATCCAATTAGGATTTCCACGACCTGCATTTAAGAATTGGCAGACGGCTTTCTGGTCGCACTCTTTGGCATAGGAAATTAGATCGTTTTTTATTTCGAAGGGACTCATCTGTTCCAGTCCTTGTTCGAATCTTTTGCCGTAATCGGCCATGGCACGAGGCAGTTTTTCTTGACTTTTCATAATTGTTACGAGTATTTGTTTATATATATGTCTTTTGTTTATGCAGAGAGAAGGACTAAGACGACGCCCCCTAAAATGAGCAGAGTATTACCGATAGCATAAGTTACCGTGTATCCCATAGCCGGTAACGTGCTTCCAAGACTTTCTTGGATAGCTCCCAACGCCGCAGTTGTGGTACGGGCTCCCGCGCAGCAGCCTAAATTTATAGCTGGTCGGAATTTGAATACTTTCGCACCGATAAGCAATCCTAATAATAACGGTATTGTAGTGGCTAAAACTCCGGCAATGAATAGCATGAAACCTGCTTCACGGATTCCGGACAGGAACGTGGGGCCCGCGGTTATTCCTATAACAGCGATGAACATATTCAAACCTAAGTTATTGAATATCCAAACTGCTGGTTCGGGAACTCGTCCGAAGGTCGGGTGTTTGGTGCGTAACCAACCGAAGAATAACCCGGAGAGTAGAGCTCCGCCACTTGTACTCAAACTGATAGGAACACCACCTAAATGAATGGTTAGAGCTCCGATGATACCGCCGATGAGGATACCGAGACCTACGAATATCATATCGGTTTTATTGGTAGGCCGGTCGACATATCCTAAGGTGGGGGCTGTTTCGCTTATTTCTCGTTTTAGTCCTACGATTTCCAGTGTGTCGCCTTTATACAATACAGTTTTCGGATAGACCGGTATTTCTACGCCCGAACGCTTTATCTGTTTGATAATGATTCCGTGCATACAGGGTAACGAACGGAGATGACGAACTGTTTTTTTATGAAGTTCTTTGTTGGTAAGTAGTACGAAAATATCTTCCACGGGGAAGTCCAATAGTTCTGGATCGAAAATTTCTGGCCCTATCCAGCTTTCGTCTTCTATGATGGTTTCCCGTCTTCCGCTTAAAACCACTTCATCACCTTGTTTAAGAACTGTTTTTGGGGGTATGTCGAGGACTTCTCCATCGATTCGGACACGTTCGACGAAGACTCTTCTTCCCATCTCCTTAATATGTTTTTCTATTTCTTTTACCGTTTGTGGAGTTTTGAACCAGTCCGATTCTATTTTGTAGGCCCTGAATACAACCGGTCGGTTGGCATTCATGAGTGCCGGATCGTTTTCTTCGTTGTCTTGTTTCAGTTCTTTTTCAAGTGCCCGGGTATCGTTTTTTACTTTTTCGAGTCCACCGAGTAACCGAGGGCCGAGTGTACCTAAGATGTAAGCCGAGCCTATGGTTCCGAAAATGTAAGTGACGGCATAGCAAACCGGTATGATATTCAACCATTCTTGTTGTTTTTCTGCTGAAATTCCAAGAGTACCGATGGTGTCTGTTCCAACTCCGATGGCAGCCGATATGGTTTGTGCTCCGGCAAACAGACCTATGGTCATACCTGCATTATAACCCATGATTTTGGCAATTAAGTAGGTAGAACCTATACAGACAATGCCGAATATACAAGCGAATATAACTTGATGGATTCCGTCGCTGCGTAAGGATTGGAAAAATTGAGGACCTACGCTATATCCGATAGCAAATAGGAATAGCAGGAAAAATACCGATTTGAGTGGACCGGGAATATCGATGTTCATTTGTCCTACCAATACACCTACTAATAAAACCGAAGTGACGGTTCCCAAAGAGAAGTTTTTGTATTTGAGACTTCCTACCCAAAAACCGATACCCAGAGTGAGAAAAATCGCCATCTCGGGATAGCTACGGAAAAAATGAATGATTATATCCATATAGTTTTAAAATTAAATTAGGCTTTGTTATGTGGGGTATTTTTATTTATATGGATATAACAAGTTTCGGTGTGGATTGTTTTATTGTCGGAATATGATTATAATGGTTCAGTAGAAAATCTGTGAGGGAGTCCTAAATTTCAACGATGAATTTTTTGTCAATAACCACGTTTCAGTCACTTCGATGAGACGTCGGGAATGCTGTCATAGGATTTTGTAGAGTTTAATCTATTCGTCATAAGTGTTTAACCCCTCCGTCCTACGGACACCTCCCCTTATTTTGTTTGACAACAAAACACAGATGCGGAGATTTAAAATATATCTTCGATAGTGGTTTATAAATTCCCTGCTGATTTCCCACTGAGTCGATTATATTTGTAGAATAATTAAATTATGAAGCGATGGTTAAGATAATGGAGATAAGATTACCGCATTACGGGAGAGGGTATCATTTGATAACCCAAGAGCTTTTGTCTCGTCTCCCTCAGTTGCCGGAAAACGGCTTGCTGAACCTTTTTATCAAGCATACTTCGGCTGCATTGACAATCAATGAGAATGCCGATCCCGACGTCCGTTTGGACTTTGCAGCCTTCTTCGACCGAATCGTGCCTGATGGGGCTTCTTATTTTAAACATATATACGAAGGAGACGACGATATGTCGGCACATATCAAAGCATCTTTATTGGGAGCTTCTTTGACTATTCCGATAAGAGGCCGAGCCCTTGATTTGGGTACGTGGCAGGGTATCTATTTGTGTGAGTTCCGTAACGGCGGAGGTGCTCGTCGTGTCACCGTTACGATTGTAGAATAAAAAACGAGGAGAATACGAATACCGTATTCTCCTCGTTTTTATTGAATTGTCGTTTTTGTTACATATTGTTGTATTCGTCGTCCATATTCAGATCAGCAAATCCTTCTTCGTCGAGTTCCGAGGGATCGAAGGTTTCATCTCCGTAAAAGGTTTCATCGAAGTCGGAAGAATTATTCGCGACATTCTTTTTTCCCAGCTCTTCGAAATCCATCGTTTGTTGGGGAGGATTGCCTTCCTTACGTGTGCAGACCGGGGTCTCTAAATCTTTTCCCGGTTCGATCTCTTTCAATTCCATAAAAAACATGCGGTCGGTCATGTAATCGAATACAAAAACTAATCGTTGGCCTTCGTCTTCGATGAGGTCGCTTAGTTTTGTAGACGCCATGATCCACGTATCTTCGTCAGAATCTTTCCCCATGTCCATCAGGGTAATTTCTGTTTTTTTCTCCCAATCGTCGTCACAAATGAAGAATGAGGTCATTTGATCCTTAGAAAAGCCGACAGAATCGAGTATGGCATCGTGCAGTTCGAGAAAAGAAGCATCGGAATCGATGCATATTTCCCGTTTGAAATTGTCGACTTCGTCTGAAACAATTCTGAATTTATATATCATAATTTTTTTGTAATTAGGTTCTTTTTTTCGGTATGTAAAAGTACTAAAAATCTTTCTCCTGCCAAATAAAGCCTATAAAATTTCATGATTATAGTCGATATTCAGGGAATAACTTGCGGATAATTATAAAAGGTCGTTGTTATTTGAGGTTTGCATTAAGTCCTCAAAAAAAGGACGAGGCATATCAGAAAGATATGCCTCGTGTATGATGGGAAATCAGAGGGGGTTTTTATATTTCTAACCCCTCTCCTCAGAACCTATCGTTTCTTCGGTGTCTCCCCTATACCATTCGCAGCACCCCGTAATGCTATGGGACACGGCAGAGGAGAAGGGGGGGATACATCTCACCCTCCTCCTCTGTGTTTTGTTGTCAAACAAAATATAGAGGAGGTGGCACGTAGTAACGGAGGGGTTAACTCATTTCGTATATTAGAAATTCCAGCCGACGCGTAACGACGGAGTCGCATGGAATCCGAATCTGCTTTGTAAATTAGAAGTAGTACCGTCTGTTTCGGTGGTCGTCGACCCTGAGACAGTTGTGGTAGTTCCTCTTTTGTAGTTCATAGAGTCGTAACCCAATCCGAGTTCGAATCCTAAATACAGGCCTTTGCACAGATAAACATCTACACCGGTAAATACATTTACGCCAAATCCCAGACCGGGACGTTTGGTCTCTGTTTTATCGTCGTTTTCGGTGTTGTCGGTTTTTGTTTTAGCGGTAGAAGTCAATAGGCCAATTTCACCGCCAACATATGGAGAGATTCTTTCGTATTTGGTGAAGTGATACTCAAAACCGGGCATAATCGAAAATGTAGTGATAGATTCTTTGCTGTTTCTTTCGTACTCTTTTTGGTCTGTCGGGCTTTCGTAATAGGTGACATCTTTATCGGTAGATGTGTTTAATCCCAGTTTCAAGCGAACAGCCATTTTTTCGTTTAAATGCAAACGAACTTTGGCGCCGTAGTCGGGTAATGAAAATTGTCCGTCAGTAGTAGCTCCGCCGGGCGAATAGTTCAATTCTGTCGAGAAACTCATGTTTTCGGGTTTGTACTTGTTTTGTGCGTTTACACTAGTCAGTACTACGGCTGCCATAGCTGCCACTAAGAAAATTTTCTTCATAACATTGCTTGTTTTGTTTTTCCTACTCTTTTGATGGTTTTCGGAAATTCCATTAATAATATAATTGCAAATATATTTAATAGATTCTAATTCTAAAATATTTTATTTAAAATAATGCAATAAAATTATATATTATAGTGTGTATGAGTTTGGGGACTTTTTTAACAAACCGCAAACATAACTTGCATTATAATATAAGTAACAGGCTTATACAACAGACTACATCGTATGAATTGAGTATGGTTGTTCCCGAAACCGGAGGATTGGGATTGATGTTGAGCTTTTAACATGGAGAAAATAAGAAAGAGCCGGTACATCACGTATCGGCCCTTTCATCTCTGATATAAATTGGTAGATATTATTATAGATATCCTTTAATGATACCCCGTTTTGAATTGCGGACGAACAATACGATTTCGTCCCGTTCTTTGGTTGCGGGCAGTTCTGCCTCGATACGTTCTATCGCGTCGCTATTATTCATGTCGGATAGATATAAGTAACGATAGATTTCTTGGATATTGCAAATGGTTTCGTTGCTGAAATTGCGCCGACGGAGCCCGATGGAGTTTATTCCGGCGTAGGATATGGGATTGCGGCCGGCTTTGATGTAGGGCGGTATATCTTTGTTGATGAGAGAACCTCCTTGTACCATCACATGTGCGCCGATGTGGCTGAACTGATGAATGAGGCTCCCGCCGCCAATCACAGCATAGTTGTCGATAATTACTTCTCCGGCCACTTGCGTAGCGTTGGATATAATGACGTTATCTCCGACAACGCAGTCGTGGGCGATGTGTGAGTAAGCCATAATCAAACAGTTGCTTCCCACTATGGTTTTTCCTTTGGCTGCGGTTCCCCGGTTTACGGTGACACATTCGCGCAGTGTCGTATTGTCGCCTATTTCCACGGTCGTATCTTCTCCTTGAAATTTCAAGTCCTGAGGAATCGCCGAGATAACCGCTCCCGGGAATATTTTGCAGTTTTTGCCAATACGCGCACCTTCCAGAATAGTAACGTTGGAACCTATTTGTGTCCCTTCGCCGATGATTACATTTTTGTCTATGGTTACGAATGGTTCGATTACTACGTTATTCGCAATCTTTGCGTCGGGATGAACGTATGCTAACGGTTGTTTCATTTATTTGCTTTTTAGATTTATTTATTCTTGATAATCTGTGCCATGAATTCGGCCTCGGTGACAATGCGCTCGCCGACAAAAGCATATCCTTTCATGTAGGCGCATCCCCGACGCACTTCGGTCATCAGTGATAAGTGGAATATGACGGTATCTCCCGGTACGACTTTCTGGCGGAATTTGACATTGTCTATTTTCATGAAATAGGTCGAATAGCGTTCCGGTTCGTCGACGGTGCTTAATACCAGCAAACCTCCGGTTTGAGCCATAGCTTCGACCAAAAGAACACCCGGCATAACGGGTTCGGCAGGGAAATGCCCTTGAAAGAAAGGTTCGTTACCCGAAACGTTCTTTACACCCACGATGTGGCGTGTCCCCATTTCGATAATTTTATCGACCAATAGGAAGGGATAGCGGTGGGGGAGCAACTGACGGATACGATTGACGTCCATAAGCGGCTCTTTATTGGGATTGTAGGCGGGACATTGAATGTCTTGGCGACGGACTTCTTTGCGAATGAGCCGAGCGAATTGATTGTTGATTTTATGCCCGGGTCGAGTGGCGATGATACGACCTTTTATGGGTTTACCAACCAGTGCTATATCCCCTAAAATGTCGAGGAGTTTATGACGGGCCGGTTCGTTCTCGAATTCGAGCGGTTTGTTGTTGATGTACCCCAATTCATCGACGTGTTTGTGAGGAACGTTTAAAAGGTCGGCAAGCCTGTCGAGTTCGGTTTGTGAGGTTTTTTGATCGTAGATAACGATAGCATTGTCCAAATCTCCTCCTTTGATGAGATTATTTTTTACCAGCGGTTCTACTTCTCGTACGAAAACGAATGTGCGAGCCCCGGCAATTTCTTTTTTGAAATCGTGCAAATCGTCGAGACTGGCGAATTGATTGTTCAAGATAGGAGAGTCGAATGAGATGAGCGTGTTGATACTAAACTCATCGTCTGGTAATACTACGATTGAAGAACCGGTTTCTTCGTCGTGGATTTCGATTTTTGATTTGATAAGATAATATTCCCGTTCGGCATTTTGTTCTTCGAGTCCACAGCGCTCTATTTCTTCGGCGTAAACAGCGGCACTGCCATCGAGAATGGGCATTTCGGGTGCATTTACCTGAATGAGACAGTTGTCTATTTCTGCTGCATACAAAGCAGCCATCGCATGCTCGATCGTGCTTATTCTTACATCTCCGTCGGCTATGACCGTTCCTCTGCTTGTTTCTACTACGTTTTCGGCTAATGCCTCGATGACGGGTTGTCCTTCGAGGTCAACGCGTTGTATTTTGTATCCGTGATTTTCGGGGGCCGGTAGGAACGTGGCCGTAATATTCAATCCGGTATGTAATCCTTTACCGCTGACCGAAAAGCTGTTTTTTAGAGTCTTTTGTTTCATCGATATTATAGTTTATTATTTTTCAATTGTTCTTTTAATGCTTCTATCTCCTTTTCGAGAGCTTTCACCGTACGGGTAAGTTCGGGAAGCCGTTTTACATAAACGACTTGTCTGGCAAATTCTTTGGAAGGAACAGCAGGGTATCCCATGATTACGGCGTCGTTCTCGACATGATTGGGTATACCCGATTGGGCTCCCACTTGAATTCGGTCTCCCAGTTTGATATGCCCGGCGACTCCTACTTGACCGCCTATCATAGCGTGGCTGCCGACTTTTGCCGAACCGGCAATTCCCGCTTGGGCCGCAATAACCGTGTGTTCTCCTACTTCGACGTTATGTGCGATTTGTATCAGGTTGTCGAGTTTCACACCTTTTTTGATAATCGTAGAACCCATTGTAGCTCGGTCTATTGTTGTATTGGCTCCGACCTCGACGTTGTCTTCGAGTACGACGTTTCCTATTTGAGCGATTTTCGCATATTCCCCGTTGGCTTGGGGTGCGAATCCGAATCCGTCGGCTCCGATAACGGTTCCCGCATGCAGAATACAATTGTTGCCGATGACACAGCTGTGATAGATTTTTACTCCTGCAAAAATGGTAACGTTATCGCCGATAACTACATCATTCCCGATATAGGTCTGAGGATAGATTTTTACGTTTTTACCTATTTTTACTCGCTCTCCGATATAGGCGAACGCTCCTAAATAGATATCGTCGGGGAGTGTGACCGACGAGGAGACATAGTTGGGTTGTTCAATACCACGTTTGGCGATAGTTGCTTCATTTACCAAATTGAGAAGCATAGCTAAACAGGCATATGGGTCATCGACTTTGATAAGAGTGGCTTCGATAGGATGCTCCGGCTCAAAGTCTTTATGTACCAGAACTATGCTGGCGTGAGTTTGGTATATATAGTGCGTGTATTTGGGATTGGCAAGGAAAGAGAGAGTACCGGGTGTTCCTTCTTCAATTTTAGACAGGTTATTGACTTCTACCGAGGGATTTCCAACCAACTCTCCGTGCAGGAATTCTGCTATTTGTCGTGCTGAGAATTTCATATTGTTCTCTGTCTTTTGAGTTTACAATCGGCAAATTTCGCAATTTTTTTCAAATTCTTGGTAATAAGAAGTAGATTTTATTATAAAAGGATTGCTCCTTGCGATTTCATCTCATTTTATAAATCTGATTTTTAATGGTATAAAAATTTTCTGTTTGTGAAGCTAAGATTTATTCTTAAAAAAGAGGGTGATAAAAAGTTTGCATCTGTAAGAAAAATTCGTTTCGATAGATACTTTTTTAAGTGAAAAATGATTTCCTTTCGGATATTTATGTTATCTTTGCAACCTGCATTTTCAAGGTATATCGTGACTAGAAATAGTGCAGATAGTTTATAACAAATATACATTCAGCATAAACTATGAAATTGATGCAAGAAAAACTGTCGAAGTATGATGCTCCGCAGAAGGCCAAAGCCCTTGGTGTTTATCCTTATTTTCGTAAAATAGAAAGCGATCAGGACACCGAGGTCTTAATCAACGGCAAAAAAGTTTTAATGTTCGGTTCGAACAGTTATTTAGGTCTTACCAATCACCCAAAAATTAAAGAGGCTGCTATTGCCGCTATCCGTAAATATGGTACGGGTTGTGCCGGTTCCCGATTCTTGAATGGAACATTGGACATTCATGAGGAGTTGGAACATCGGTTGGCTAAGTTCGTAGGGAAAGAAGAAGCCATTATTTATTCAACTGGATTTCAAGTCAATTTGGGGGTAGTCTCTTGTGTCACTGGACGCGGAGACTATATTTTATGGGACGAACTCGATCATGCTTCGATAATCGAAGGTCGTCGTTTGTCTTTCTCTACTCCGGTGAAATATCGCCATAACGATATGCAATCGTTGGAGGACCAGTTGCGTAATTGCAATCCCGATAAGGTGAAATTGATAGTGACCGATGGCGTGTTTTCTATGGAAGGCGATGTAGCCAATCTTCCTGAAATCGTGCGTCTGGCTAAGCAGTATAATGCAGCCGTGATGGTCGATGAAGCACATGGTATAGGTGTTTTCGGACGAGACGGACGTGGAACATGCGACCATTTTGGTGTGACCGATGATGTGGATCTCATTATGGGTACGTTCAGTAAATCATTCGCTTCGTTGGGCGGTTTTATCGCTACGGATAAGGTAACGGCAAATTATTTACGTCATAACTCTCGTTCCTATATTTTCAGTGCAAGTATTACACCGGCTTCGACTGCGGCGGTGGGTGCTGCTTTGGATATTATGGAGAGTGAACCGGAACGTATAGCCAACTTGTGGGACGTGACGAATTATGCTTTGGAAGGATTCAGACGTATAGGTTGTGAGATAGGGAATACATGTACGCCTATTATTCCGTTGTTTATTCGTGATAATGAGAAAACATTCCGGGTAACTCGCGATTTGTTTGATGAGGGTATTTTTGTTAATCCGGTTGTTTCTCCGGCTGTTGCGCCTAAGGATACGTTGATAAGATTTTCTCTGATGGCTACGCATACACGAGCACAAGTAGATGTGGCTCTTGAAAAAATCGAAAAGTGTTTCAAGCACTTGGATATTATCAAATAAGTATATAAGTATAGTTTGTTTTTAATACCGTTGGAGAGGAATTCTCCAACGGTATTTTTTTAGGCAGTAGAGTTTTATTTGAGGTATTTAAGAAACTTACCCACCTTATTTCAATAAGGTGGGTAAGTTAAAATCGGTTGAGACTAACGTATTAGTCATCTATGTCGATTAGGTTGAAATTTAAATCGAATGTAAGCTCTAATCGATTCGTAAGTTTCACTTCATAATCTCTTTTGCCTCTATCGATTTGTACAATTTGTGTATCTGGATAGTTTTGGGATACATAGCTTGCAATTTGTGCAGGAATGATAGCTGTTGGCACTGTCGAATATTTACATTCAACTTCTTTCCATTCACCGTCTTTTAAAAATTCGACTTTGGAACCATTGGTGAAAACAACTTCATAACGGGTTTCCAGAAAATCCCGTTCGAGTTTTGCCAAAGCGACTTTCTCTTTCGGGAAATGTGTCTTGATGAACAGCTGTGCTTTTTGAGGTAATTGGGTAACAGCAATGGGTTTGTCGTTATCGGCGCAAGCCGTAGAAATACCAAGAGCCATTAGAATTGTTGTAAGAATCATTAGCTTTTTCATAACATTCAAAAATTATTAGTTAGACATTGTTTTAATTTGATGATACAAAGATTAGGAGCAATTTTGAAATGAATTTGAAATTCTGGGATATTATTTGAAAAAAATCGTTTTTTTAGTTTATGGCCAAGTAATGGAGAAATAGTGCTTCGACTCTTTGAACTGATATTCTATATGCAGATTGTAATATCGACAAACCGCTTTTACCAGGGCCAAGCCTAATCCGGTAGAACCTTCTTTTTTGCTTCCCTGATAAAATCTTTCGAATATGTGTTCGGTGTCCAGAGGCGTTGTTCCATCATTGGCAATTGTCAAGGTGCGATTGATAAGAGTGATTTCGATATTGCTGTCTTGTGTTGTATGTACATATGCATTTTTAAGTAAATTGGTAATTAATGTAGAGGCCAAAGACTCATTCATTAAAACAATGAATGTTTCAGGAATGTTTATTGTATAGGAAATATTTCGTGATGAGTATATTTCGTTGTATAGAGAGATTTGTTCTTTAATTATAAAAGCTAAATCTATATTTGTGCTCTCGGGGAATTGTCCGTTTTCAATTTTTGTAAGTAGTAGTAACGTTTTATTGAGTCGAACTATATGCCCCAATGTTCTTTGCATCTTAAATAGCTCTTCTATTTGTGTTTCATTGAGCTCTGTGTTATCGAGCAGCCATTCGAGACGATTCCCTAAAATGGCTAAGGGAGTTTGTAGTTCATGAGAGGCATTCCCTATAAATTGTTTTTGTTGCTCGAAAAGTTCTTCCGAACGATTTGCCGCTTCTTGTGCTGCGACATTGAGCTTGTGAAATTCTGAAATATTCGTGTCGTTGGGTACTGGTGCATTGTGTCTGCCCGGAGTGTAATTGTCGAGCCAGTGTAATAGTGCATATAGCGGGCGCATGCTGCGGTGGAAAATCCATATTGTCGATCCTATTATCGTTATGAGAAGTACGAAGTAGAGGAGTATGATCCAAAATAAAATAGTCCTGACCAAATCGTCTTTTTCGAAAGTCGGTATGGCGACTTTCAGTTCATAGTAATTATCATCATTATCTAAGAAAATGGTGGAGAGGATGCGTGCTGGTTCTGTCTCTTCTTTTTCTGGAATGTAGACTTCGGCATCGTAATATTCGATATGGGGTTTTGATGAAGCATAGGCTTCGTCAATGGGAGTTATGGAATAACTATTATTAGATCCACTATTTAAGGAAGGCAATTCTCTGCCGGCAAGCATGCGTATAATTATCAATTCGGAATAATCTTCCAGCGTATCATCGGCTTCGTCGTTGATTTCTTCTACCATCATAAAATAGAAGAGAGTTGCCCAAAGCGCCATGAGCGGAATCAAAATTAAAGATAAACGTAAAGCTATACGGTATATGAGTTTCATGAGACGGTGATTTTATTCGATTGGCGGAACGAGTTTGTATCCAAATCCATATATGGCTTTTATTTCTATGTTGGCTCCTGCATCAATAAGTTTGCGACGTAAATTTTTCATTTGAGCATATACAAAATGAAAATTGTCTGCTTGGTCGGCATGGTCTCCCCATACGGCTTCGGCAAGGACCGATTTATCTACTAAGTGATTGGGGCGTTGCATGAAATAGAATAGAATGTCGAATTCTTTTTTTAATAAGGATAACTCTTTGTTATTGACCAACACCCGGGAGCTCTCGGGTTCAAGGGATACATTCCCTAAGACCAATGCCATTTCTCCACCGCTTTTCCCTCGCCGTAACACACTTTTTATACGGGCTAGGAGTTCGGCGGTATGAAATGGTTTAGGGAGGTAGTCATCGGCTCCCATATCCAATCCGAGAATTTTGTCATCAAGGGAATCACGAGCGGATATGATAATGATGTTTTCTCTTTTTCGTAACTCTTTCAGGTGTTTTAGTAGTTGTAGACCATTTCCGTCGGGCAACATGATATCGAGTAAAATACAGTCGTAACTGTAAGCTGCGATTTTAGCATCTGCTTCGGAATAAGTGCTGGCAGTTTCGACTACATAGCGCTCCTGTACTAGCGCTCGTTGCATAATTTCCCGCAAGGAGGGTTCGTCTTCTATGATAAGTATTTTCATGTATCAAATTTATATATTCAATTTTGTAGAGAATTTAAAATGATAAAAAATTGTATTGGGGAAAAGTAAAGTAAATAGACTTGATTATTTTATTTCCTTTTTGGAATAAATAAAAAGGAATCTACATTTTATGTAGATTCCCCATATGAGAGCAAGAAGTAAATTATTCTGTTACTTCTTCGAATGCGTCTTTCCCAAGTCCGCAAACTGGACATACCCAATCATCTGGAATATCTTCAAATGGAGTACCCGGAGCTATACCTCCATCAGGATCACCTACTGCTGGGTCATAAACCCATTCACAAGCTGTGCAAATGTACTTTTTCATACAAAATTTTTTTAATAAAACATATTTGGGGTATAAATCAGAAATATACTAATTCTACCGAAAGTAAAAATAGGTATAATTCGTTTAGAAACCAAATTATCCAGAGTTTCTTTTTATAACCATCTCAATTTTCTAACAAAAGAAGAATACTTTTGTTTTGTATCGAGGGGAGGATATTGTTCAAACCAATCCGTGCAAGGTCTATTTTTTATAGATTCGCGATACCTGTCAAATCTCGAAATAGCTGTCTTTTGTTGAAAAAGAAAAACCTCAAAAGCTTAATACGTAATCTTTTGAGGTTTCATTCCTTGTTGTAGCGATTCCGGGAATCGAACCCGAGTCTCAACCGTGAGAGGGTTGCGTGCTAGGCCACTACACTAAACCGCCATTCACTTTTCGAAAAGTGATGCAAATATAACCGATTTGTTTTTATTGAACAAACTTTCGGTATGAAATTTTTTCAGTGTCTCGAATAAGATTGTTATTGTTTTGAAGATGAATGACTAAATTATTTTTTCTAACTCCTTGATGTTTTTAGCTATTTCTTCTTCTGGTAAATTGTAGTTCAGAAGGTCTCCTGCTAAATATTGGTCATAGGCAGCCATATCGATGAGCCCGTGGCCGGATAGATTGAAGAGGATGCATTTTTCTTTTCCCTCTTCTTTTGCTCTTAATGCTTCTTGTATAGTGGCGGCTATTGCATGAGAGGATTCCGGGGCAGGGATAATTCCTTCGCATTGAGCGAATAATGTAGCTGCTTTGAATGTATCGAGTTGTTCTATGTCCACGGCTTCCAAGAGGCCATCTTTTTTCAGTTGACTGACGATTGTTCCTGCTCCGTGGTAACGTAGTCCACCTGCATGTATATTGGCCGGGGAGAAGTTATGTCCCAAAGTGTACATGGGCAGTAGAGGTGTATAGCCCGCTTCATCTCCAAAATCGTATTGAAAAATTCCTTTGGTCAATTTGGGACAGGACGCAGGTTCGGCTGCGATTAACCGAATGTCTTTTCCCTCTTTTAATTTATGGCGTAAAAATGGGAATGAAATTCCCGAGAAGTTGGACCCGCCTCCGAAGCAAGCGATGACAATATCGGGGTATTCGCCGGCCATTTCCATTTGTTTTTCAGCTTCTAGCCCGATTACTGTTTGATGTAAAGATACGTGATTGAGTACACTACCTAAAGTATATTTACAGTTGGGGGTACTCATTGCCAATTCTATCGCTTCAGATATTGCCGTACCTAAACTTCCTTGATAATTGGGGTGATCGGTTAATATTTTACGTCCTGCTTTGGTCGACATACTGGGTGAAGCAATAACTTGTGCGCCGAATGTTTGCATAATAGAACGTCGATAGGGCTTTTGATGGAAGCTCACTTTAACCATGTAGACTGCAAGTTCCAATCCGAATGCTTTTGCGGCTAAAGAGAGTGCAGCTCCCCATTGTCCTGCTCCGGTTTCGGTTGTGATGTTGGTTATACCTTGTTTTTTACAATAGTAGGCTTGTGGTATGGCCGAATTTAGTTTGTGGGAACCAACAGGGCTTACACTTTCGTTCTTGAAATAGATGTGTGCAGGAGTGTCCAATGCTTTTTCGAGCCCCAAAGCTCTGACAAGAGGAGTAGGGCGCCATATTTTGTACATATCGCGTACTTCTTCGGGGATTTCTATCCATGCGTCGGAAGTGTTTAATTCTTGTTTACAGAGTTCTTCTGCAAAAATCGGATAGAGGTCTTCTACGGCTAGGGGAGACTTGGTTGCCGGATTTAATGGACTCATTGGCTTGTTGGGCATGTCTGCAATGACATTATACCATGCTTGTGGTATGTCTTTTTCTGCAAGGATAAATTTTTTTGTAGCCATTTTACTCCTTTGGTTTTTGTGATTTATAAAGTAAAAATAAAGTTTTTACATCTAATTGAAAAGCAAATATATGAATTTTTTATTAAATGTATAGAAAAACTATGATTTTTTTGTCTATATGAATTTATCTTTGAATTTTTAAATGCAAAAAGAGACGCTGCTCACGCAGCATCTCTTTTTTAGAATTCATCACATTATGCTTATTTTAAAGTGCTAGATAGAGTTACGCTCACGCGCGACTATGCGAATTATAGATATCTTGATTCAACAACCGACCAATCGACGATTTTCCAGAGGTTGTGCAATTGCTCTGCTCGTCTGTTGCGATAGTCGATATAGTAGGCGTGTTCCCATACGTCGAACGTTAACAAAGGAGTAAGTCCTTTGGTTAAAGGAGAGCCCGCATTATTTTCTTTACTGATAACCAGATTTCCGTCTTTATCTTTGGATAACCAGACCCAACCAGATCCAAATAGAGTAGTCCCTGCTTGTTCAAATTCTTTTTGGAAGTTTTCGAAATTTCCCCACTTCTTATTTATAGCTTCTGCCAACTTCCCTTGTGGACTTTTTTTCCCATTCGGGGAGAATGTGAAGAAATAAAATATGTGGTTCCATGCTTGGGAGGCATTATTAAATAGAGCTCCATCGGCTTCTTTGATGATTTCTTCGAGAGGCTTGTCTGCGAAGGGTGTTCCTTCGATAAGTTTATTTAGGTTATCGATATAAGTTTGTTCATGTTTACCGTAATGGTATTCTATCGTTTCCTGACTGATTACAGGGGCTAAATCATTAATACCATAAGGTAATGGAGGCAATTCGTAAATCATAATTATTTATTTTTCTTTGTTACTTATATAACAATCGTCGGACTAAAAAAGTTTCGTATATCTAAGTATTTTTTTCTGTTACTTGGAGTATACACATTTTTATAATGTCCGATTCATTCTCTAATTACTTGATTTCGTTATTTCTCGGGTTTACTCGATGGCTTGGCTATCGATTCACGCATGGCAGTGTCTGCCTCGACATTTTTCATTTTATAATAATCCATGATTCCGAGATTTCCCGAACGGAAGGCTTCCGCCATAGCTCTGGGAACTTCGGCTTCGGCTTCGATTACTTTTGCTCTTGCCTCTTGTGCTTTGGCTTTCATTTCTTGTTCGAGAGCGATAGCCATGGCCCGACGTTCTTCTGCTTTTGCTTGTGCGATGTTTTTATCGGCTTGTGCCTGATCCATTTGTAAGGTGGCTCCAATGTTTTTACCGATGTCGATATCGGCTATATCAATGGAGAGGATTTCAAATGCAGTTCCTGAATCAAGCCCTTTTTTCAATACTAGTTTGGATATGGAATCCGGGTTTTCAAGAACTTGTTTGTGAGATTCGGACGAGCCGATGGACGACACGATACCTTCTCCTACACGAGCCAATATGGTATCTTCACCTGCACCACCGACCAGTTGACGAATATTTGCCCGTACTGTTACACGAGCTTTGGCTATTAACTGTATACCGTCTTTGGCCACGGCTGTAACCGGCGGCGTATCGATAACTTTCGGGTTGACAGACATTTGCACGGCTTCGAATACATCGCGTCCGGCTAAGTCAATAGCGGTAGCCATTTGGAAGCCTAAATCTATATTAGCTTTCGAAGCGGATACGAGTGCGTGTACGACGCGTTCTACATGACCTCCGGCCAGATAGTGGGCTTCTAATTCATCACGCGTGATTGTTTTAAGTCCGGCTTTGTGGGCTTCAATCATAGCTCGAACAATGACTTGTGGTGGTACTTTTCTGATTCTCATCAAGAATAATTGGATAAGAGAGATTCTTACCCCCGATACTCGTGCCGAAATCCATAAAAGGAAAGGTACGAAGTAAAAGAATACAGCGAGTATGGCAATAATGCCAATTAGAAGAAATACGCTTAATCCTACCATAATTTTATTTTTGTTTAGAAGTGTTTATATTATTCCCTGTTTTTTCATTTTCTGTTTCTTTGCAAACAATGACTACCGTGGGGTCTATGCGGATTATTTTTACAGGTGTATCTTCGTCAATCAGTTCATTATCTGCACGGGCTTCGATGGTGTGGATTCCCACGATGATTTTTCCCATAGGGTTTAGTCTACTTAGTGTTACTCCCATGTCACCGACTTTAATATCAGGGGTTATCGGGGAGGGTACTACCGAGCTTATTTCGGTATGCAGAGACATTTTGTCTAAACTTCGAGATCGCATAAATCCTATGATGACAGCAATAGTAGTGACGGCTGCAATGAATAATGTTATTACAGCCCCATTTGTTCCGAAGGCCGAATAGGCATAGTAAATTCCACCTCCATAAAATAAGACCGAACATATACCTGCGATGGTAATTCCGGGAAGAAAGAATATTTCCAGTACCGCTAGAACTAGCGCTAATATTATTAGTAGTGTAACAGCTAATATATCAAACATATTTCTTAGATTTAGGTTCTATCTATGTTCCTTTTGCAAATTATCGAGTTCTATCTTTCGAGCCTGATTTTCGTAATTTTCCGGTTGAGGATAGAGTGTGAGCAGTTGCGATTCCAAATTTTGAATTTCGGACGATAGCCTTTTTAAAGTTGTGCCTTTCGATTTAGCATATTGAGATCGCAGTTCCGAGAGCTTAGTTTCTATTTGAATGATATTCTTACGTAATTCTTTGGACTTTACATATAGATTGCGAGCTTCAAGACTGACGAATTGGTCAAGTTTAGTATAATGGATTCCGTTACAAATTGCAAAGATGAAATCGGGGCGAGTCTCTTTTTTGGCTTCCTTGATATTGTCCAATTGTTGCAATAAATCGGTATAATCTGCATTTTCCGGCCAAGACTCTCGAATAGATCGAATCAGAGCTAGCGATTTGATATCGGTTTTGATTTCATCGATGTTATATGTTTGTTTGCTCTCATTCGGGATAAATAGATAGATTGTCACTTTTCCGGGAATTTGTTCTCTATCCGATACAAACCAACCTATGTTTAACATCTCGTCTATTGCCATCATGTAATCGTTGTATATCGAATTGAAGGGCATACCTACGTTTTCGGGTTTCAAGTAGGTGTTATTTTCGAGATTTAAACGGGTGATGAATATGTCGTATCCTCCGATCGAACCTTCTCCATTTGAGGCAAAGTAGAGTGTAACTCCGTCGTTGAGAAAAAATGGATAGGCTTCATCTTGTTCTGTATTGACACCATTTGGTAACGGTATGATGTCACTCCATTTCCCTTCTATCAGCTTATTTTTTGTACATAATTCATATCCTTTACCTTCAAGGGGATATCCGAAAAATACATTGTCTCCGCGTTGAGGAATATAGCCGATCGTGTTTTCGGGAATATCTATGCTTAGTGTTTCATTCGTTCCTATCCGTCCAGATTCGGGGGACATTTTGAAATACTTGAAAAACGAGTCAGCATCAACTATCAAACTATCTATGATTTGTACCCGTTCGACATATTGCAACATTAATTTCGCTCTACGTGCACGAGCTATGGCTTTGCCGATAGAATCGGGTATTTGTTTTTTCGCTTTGGACAATGCAGCTGTATATTCTTCATAACTGCTTATGGCATCTTCAAAGCGGTATTGAGCCATATACATGTCTGCTAAATAGTGAGGCGATTCGAGAACTTTACGTTTAGCCCCTATTTTCAGATATTTTTCAGCTTCGTTATATTTTTTCTCGTGAAAAAGGCATACTCCATACCAATGGTTCAACGATCCATCATTGGGGCGGCGTTTCAGTTGTGCCTTGAATACAGGAGCGGCTTCTTTGTATTTACCGGCTTTGTACAACTCTCGTGCTTCGTCAAGCGTCAGTGCACTCGATGAGAAGATTGTCGAGAAGGCAATTAGGACTGCAAATGAATATTTTAGAATTTGTCTGAACATTTTCATGTTTGAAAAATTGTACTCAAATATACAATTATTTTTTATTCTGAATGTTGAGAGCGAGAAAATTTTTTAAGAAGTATTCTAAATCGTCATTCGATTTGAACGAATTGTATGGTAAAATGAAAAAAATATAGTTTGACAAGTGGAAGATAATGTCTGTCGAGGTATAACGTATATGGGTAATTCGTTTCCATGCTATGGATTCTGTTCGTCCATCGTCGAAAGTACAAGAAAGGCCGTTTTTGTTTATTTCGACTGTTTTTGAAAGTATGGACATACGGCAATCGGGGTGTAGGGCATAAGCGAACCACAGGTAAGAGATGATCATAGGAAATACCAAAAATAAAATGATAAGTCCTACATAAATAAATAGAGGGTTTTGAATGGATAGCCCCACGAGAAGGAGGAAAAAAGATAGAAGCCACCCCCAATTATTATGTAACCAGATTTTCAGCAGTCTGTTAAAATAGTATTGAGGAGATAACTGGTATGAAAAAGTTTCAATATGGGTTCTATTCATACAATGTTTTACTATATACTTTTACAAAGATAATATAATTGATGACAAAATCAAATTTTTGATTTTACCGAAGTATAGTCTATTTTTTATATTGTGTGAATATAGAGATAATATATCGAGGGAGAGAAATTTTAAAGGGGACTTTTTATTGTACAGCTTTTAATAAATTTGACCTATGAAATTTATTCTATTTACTGCTATTTCGTGTAACTTTGCACTCCAAAATAAGACGCAATGCAAGGATTATATTCGATAGGATTACTTATTGTTTCTAATGTGTTTATGACATTGGCTTGGTATGGGCATTTGAAATTGCAAGAAATGAAGGTTATCAATAATTGGCCGCTTTATGGTGTGATATTGCTTAGTTGGGGTATAGCATTGTTCGAATATTGTTGCCAAGTGCCAGCTAATCGCTTGGGATTCAGAGAGAATGGAGGACCGTTTAGCCTTATGCAATTAAAGGTAATACAAGAAGTAATAACCTTAATCATATTCACTCTATTTTCGGTCGTAGTTTTTAAAGGAGAGTCGTTGCATTGGAACCATATTGCGGCGTTCGGCTGCCTTGTTCTTGCCGTTTATTTCGTATTTATGAAATAAGCGATAATCGTATCTATTTAATGATTAGGTGTAATATAGGGTAGAGCTTTCCCGAAAGGTCGGTTTTGTCCCGACCGATTATTTTGGAACACATAAGTGTGGTAGAATCGAATGATTTTTTACAATTCTACTTGGGGAAAGTAGGAAGGAACTAGCCCTTTATAGTAAAGTACATCTTCTTCACTTAAAAGTAAAGGGAACTTCTTGCAGAGTTTCTCCATACATTAAGTATTTCTGTGTAATCTCGGGAAGAAGATAGGGCGATTTTATATGACATATGGGTTTATCGAACATGATACTTATTAGTTGGTGGTTTGTGTTTGTGGCAATTGCCGTCGCATGACTTTCTTGAAATCCAGAACAATTTGTTCTCCCATATTTACAATAGTACTGTCGACTTTGTGTATTTCTACCGGTGTGACAGCGTTTTTGTATTTGGCTTTGCCCATACCGAACTTCATTTTATCTAAATTTCCCGAAATATTCAGTCCCAGTTTGAAGGGTATGGGCGATTTGAGTATGGATATGTGATAATTGAAATTCATATCCAAGTCTTGGTTCCCACCTACGGCAGCCCGGTAGCGATCCATTTCTATTACAAACGGGTAGACGGTTACATTACCGTCTTCGACACTGATGTTGACAGAGATACTGTCGATCAAATTTCTCTCTTTGTTCTTGAAGAAAAATTTTTTCGATATTTCGGCAAAAGTTTCACCGTCGAGCAGGACGAGGCTATCGCCTTCAACATGGATAGCTGATCGTAATGAGGGTATTTTTATGTTGAGGCATGAGTCTAAGCCCGACTCGGCCGATACATTGAAATCGACAGTTCCTTGAAATGACCGTAGCATGGGGACAATGGTATCTAACGAAGGAATAAAATCAACAAGTTTCCCTATATTGATATTATGAAGTTTGAAATCGAATCCGGCATATCCTTGCTCTGGTTGTCGGGCTTGATAGATCAGCGTCGTGTGCATAGTCGCATCCATTCCTTCCATACTGAGCTCTTTGAGGTGAATGGCTTGATTGCGTATATCTATTGCACCGTGTACGTTTTTGAAAACCATTTTCCCGTAACGAACCCGATTCAAATTGGTTTGTAATTCAAAATCGATATTTCGAGGAATAACGAATAGTTTTAGGGCTGTCGACGTAGTGTCGGATTCAGTTTCGATTTGAGCAGTGTCTTTGGGAAAAGAGATAGACCGAATTAACTGGTTACAATTTAGATTCTTAGAGGAAAGTGTTAATGTGGCCCGTAGTTTTTTATTGTGACGCATAGCGCCGTATAAATCGTGAATCGCACCGGTCGCTGTTAAATCGGATTTTCCTATTTTCATGGTCGCGTTATGTAAAGTAATAGCTCGATTCCCGACTGAAATCGCAGTCTTTTGCATTCGAACAGGTAAAGCCGATTGTGGGGTACGTACAAAAAGCCGATTAAAACCTACTATGCCTTTTGGAATCCACAAAGAGTCTTTTAATTGTTGTGCCGTTATTGTAATCCCGGCTTTGTCCATGCCCAATTTAGTATCTCCGAGACGGCAGAACAAGGTGTCGGCTTCTAATGCGAATCCTATTTCGGGTCGGGTAGGATTGTTTTCTGTCGGTTGTAATTTTATGGTTGCGGCAGTTTTTCCGCAAAATAAATTTGATGTATCCGGTAGGGAGGCTTTTAATTTGTTTGCATTTAGTTTACACTCTACAAAAGCGATTCGTGTAGTGTCTTGTGGGTTGGTCGTTTTTATTAAAGCCGATAGATTGTTTATCGATGAGTTTAATCGCGTTGAGTGAAAAGCCATATTTCCTATTTCGATATGAGCTCCTAATACATCGTTTCCCACGAAAGACAGTGAAGCATCGCTCGTGAATTCGAATTTCTTATTTTTGTCTCGTAAAGCCAATTTGCTCATATTTATTTTTCCTTTGGCCCGAATTCGTCCTATGTCCTTCTTCTTGATAGATGACAAACGGCAACGCACATTCATGTCGGCATCTAATTTCCCTTCGATACTCACACCATCTTGTAAAGGAAATGTTTGTGCCAATGCCGTTAGGTCTATCGTAGATTGGGTATGAAACGAGATATCGGGATCGCCTAATAGATCATTTACTTTGGCGTCGGCCAAGATATCGGTATGAGCTCCTTTGAAGTGAAATATTTTAAGATCGAGATAAGATGGCGATTGCCGCATTAAGTCTATCTGTCCGAAAAAGTTGGCTTTAAGTTCATCTATTCCATAGGGCAATTGGGCATATTGGGCGGATGCATCGTTTATTTCTATTTTTAATGTAGCTAATGGCATTTTCCCTTTTCCATATAGACCTTTTAGATTGCCATTAACTGTAACGTCGCCTTTGGCCGAAACTTTTTCTTTTTTGAGAATACTTTCGGGAATCATGTGCAGGACTGTTTCCAACGAAGGGGCATGTAGCCCGTATTGCAGATCGATATCTAACGCTTGTGCGGTCGTGTCTTTGCAGATAGAGCCGTGTATGTCTAATTTTATGCCGTTAATCTCCATCATAGCATCGTGCAAGGAAAGAGCCCGTTTCGAACGATTTAGCTCGATGTCGGTTTGTAGGTGGGTGGCGATACGATGAGCCAGTAATTCACCATTTTGCCAGAACAGAATGTTTTTGTTGTTGAAATCCAACGCTAACGTAGACTGTTCTTTCTTTAAATTTGCTTTTAATTTGAGATTTGCATCCCATAGATTGGCGAATACATTTATTTCCCGATCGTCGAAAGTGACCGTGGTATGACGTAGCGAAACGTGCTTGATGTCTATTTCGTTAATAATTGGCGAAGTAGCGGTTGTTGTATCGGGTGTATTTGTCGTGTCGGCGATCAATATATTCCAGTTGGCGATTCCATCTTTTCCTTTAAAGGCGTATATGTTTGTGCTATCCAATGATAATCGGTTGATACTGATCTTTTTTTGTTGCAAATAATCGACGAGATTGATTACGGCAACGGCTTTTCGAAAAGTGGCTAATGTGTCGGTACGTTGCCATAAAGAATCACGGATAGCCTTTGATACCAATGTGCCATTTTCCAATTTTATTCCAAAACGGGGAAAAGTTGAAAAAAAGGTCAGCTCTACGCTATTCATATCGAGCTTGGCATTTATGTTTTGATTGGCTACGTTTAATACGATGGGGGTCAATTTTTCAGGCGTAAATATAAAATTTATGGAGAAAGCGATTACTGCCGAGAGAAAGACTATCAACGCTCCCAGTGTAATACCCGTAATCTTAAACATTTTTTTTGTTCGTTTTTTCATATTAACACTCTTTTAGTCATACAAAAATAACAAGAAAGTTGTGAAAGCAGTTTGTATTTGTATGAAGTAAATATTTTTTAATTGATGTCATACTCTTTTTACATAGCTGGTAGTCGTCATAGAATACACCGATAGATTGCTATTTGATTCGTAGTGACTCTGTTTAACAAAGAATACTTGTTTCTGAAATCCGTTTCTTCTATCTTTGTGAGGGAAGTTTTGAAAAATGATAAGGATAATATTATGTTGGCATATACATACGTTGAACCCGGTAAATTTGAATTGCAAGAAAAGCCGAAACCCAGGTTGAAAGATTCGCGTGATGCGATTGTGAGGGTGACTCTCGGAAGTATTTGTACCAGCGATCTCCACATCAAGCATGGTAGCGTGCCGCGTGCCGTATCGGGAGTAACGATCGGGCACGAGATGGTGGGTGTCGTAGAAGATGTGGGAGAAGATGTTATAGGTATTAAGCCGGGAGATAGGGTTACTGTAAATGTCGAAACTTTTTGTGGCGAATGTTTCTTCTGTCGTCGTGGATATGTCAATAATTGTATGGATCCCAATGGCGGTTGGGCTTTGGGGTGTCGTATCGATGGTGGTCAAGCCGAATATGTTCGAGTGCCTTATGCCGATCAAGGCTTGAATCGTATCCCGGATACGGTAAGCGACGAACAAGCTTTGTTTGTAGGCGATATTTTGGCAACCGGTTTTTGGTCCGTGCGTATTTCGGAAATTACATCGGAGGATACGATTCTGATTATTGGAGCCGGTCCTACCGGCATTTGTACCTTATTGTGCGCTTTGTTAAAGAATCCCCGGCGTATTATTGTTTGTGAGCAGTCCCCGGAAAGAATACAGTTTTTGCAAGAACATTATCCCGACATATTGGTAACTACTCCTGAACATTGCGAGGAGTTTGTTCGTAAAAATAGCGATCATGGCGGTGCTGATGTGGTTTTGGAAGTGGCGGGAAGCGAGGATACTTTCCGTTTGGCTTGGAAATGTGCTCGTCCCAATGCTATTGTAACGATTGTGGCACTTTACGATAAACCTCAAATTTTGCCCTTACCCGATATGTATGGAAAAAATCTTATCTTTAAAACCGGAGGGGTGGACGGTTGTGATTGTGCAGAGATACTTCGCTTGATAGAATCGGGCCGTATAGATACCACGCCGCTCATTACTCACCGTTTTGCATTAAATGAAATTGAGAAAGCTTACCGTATCTTTGAAAATAGAGAGGACGGAGTTATCAAGGTTGCGATAAGAAGTGTTTGAAAATAAGATGAGTCTTTGTATAAGTTTTTAAAAAGATATTGTATTATAAAATTAATACTTCGGTAAATTTTTATCGAAAAATTAAAAGTTAAACAATAGAACCGGCA